>QFCF01001503.1_pt1 | contig 18333 bp, 15 predicted proteins | sample 5346961 | NCBI WGS metagenome assembly QFCF01 (sample SAMN09062253, study PRJNA434731) | Human gut metagenome, whole genome shotgun sequencing project. | reverse complement strand
AGCCTTCCTTGTTTGTGGTGTAAGGTACGCAGGGAGCTGCTGCACCCCAAGCCTGTGTACAGCCTGTTGCGTTTGCCAGATACATTCTGTCGCCGTAAAGCTGTGTCATCAGCTTCGCATAAGCTGTTTCGCCGCAGCCTGCACATGCGCCGGAGAACTCCAGCAGAGGCTGTTCGAACTGAGAGCCCTTTACGGTGAATTTGCTCATGGGGTTTTTCTTATCAGACAGGGTCAGGGAGAAGTCCCAGTTGTCCTGTTCGTGCAGCTGTGTTTCCAGAGGCTGCATCACAAGTGCCTTTTCCTTTGCAGGGCAGGCTGTTACGCAGACACCGCAGCCCTGACAATCCAGAGGGTCAACCTGCATACGGAATTTGTACTGCTTGATTTCGCCTGCGCCGTTTGCATCCAGAACTGCGTAGGATGCGGGAGCATTTGCTGCTTCTTCTTCTGTCAGCAGGAAAGGACGGATTGCAGCGTGAGGGCAAACGTAGGAGCACTGGTTACACTGGATACATTTTGTTGCATCCCATGCGGGAACGTCAATCGCAACACCGCGTTTTTCAAATGCGGAGGTGCCAAGAGGAACTGTGCCGTCCTCTCTGCCTGCGAATACGGATACAGGCAGCAGGTCGCCCTTCAGTGCGTTCATGGGAACCATCAGCTTTTCTACATATTCGGGAAGAACCTTCTTGATTGCTTCCTGATCTACGTCCTTTGCATCCTTCCAGCTTGCGGGAACGTCAATCTTTGTCAGACCGGAAAGCCCTGCGTCAACAGCGGCATAGTTCATGTTGACAACCTTTTCGCCCTTCTTGCCGTAGGATTTTACGATAGCCGCCTTCATGTATGTAACTGCGTCATCAACGGGGATGATGTTTGCCAGCTTGAAGAATGCGGACTGCAAAATTGCGTTTGTCTTGTTGCCCAGACCGATTTCCTTACCAATCTTGATTGCATCAATGGTGTAGAAGTGGATGTTGTTGTTTGCGATGGTTCTCTTTACCTCCGCAGACAGGTGATGATCCAGCTCCTCGGGTGTCCATGTGCAGTTCAGCAGGAAGGTGCCGCCGGGTTTGATTTCGGAAACGATATCATATTTTTCCATGTAGCTCTGGTTATGACAAGCAACGAAGTTTGCGTTCTTTGTTACCAGATAGCTGGAGCGGATGGGCTTGTCGCCGAAACGCAGGTGAGAACGTGTGATACCGCCGGATTTCTTTGTGTCATATTCAAAATAAGCCTGTGCGTATTTATCTGTGTGGTCACCGATGATTTTGATGGAGTTTTTGTTTGCGCCAACCGTACCGTCGGAGCCAAGACCCCAGAATTTGCAGGATACGGTGCTTGCGTCAGCCAGATCGGGCTCTGCGCCAACCTCGATGGAGCTGTTGGAAATATCATCAATGATACCAACGGTGAAGTGGTTTTTCTGTGCGCCCTTCATGTTGTCAAATACTGCGATAATCTGTGCAGGAGTCACATCCTTGGAGGACAGACCGTATCTGCCTGCCAGAACCTTTGTGGTTCTGCCTGTTTCGATCAGTGCGGAACAAACATCGCCGTAAAGAGGCTCGCCCAGTGCGCCGGGTTCCTTTGTTCTGTCCAGAACGGTCAGAACCTTTACTGTTTCGGGCAGAGCTGCTGCGAAGTGTGCCAGAGAGAAGGGTCTGTACAGGTGAACCTGCAGGAAACCAACCTTTTCGCCCTTTGCGGTCAGGCTTTCCACAACCTCCTGCGCAACGCCTGTCACGGAGCCCATCGCTACGATAACATGCTCTGCATCAGCTGCGCCGAAGTAGTTGAACAGCTTGTAATTTCTGCCTGTAATTTTGTTGATTTCGTTCATGTATTCCTCTACGATTTCAGGCAGTCTGGTGTAGAAGGGTGTGCATGCCTCTCTGTTCTGGAAGAATACGTCGGGGTTCTGTACGGTGGAGCGCTGTACGGGGTGTTCGGGATTCAGTGCATTCTTTCTGAATTTCTTCAGTGCATCCTGATCCACCAGCTTTTCCAGATCCTCATAGTCCATTACTTCGATTTTCTGCAGCTCATGAGAGGTGCGGAAGCCATCGAAGAAGTGGATGAAGGGAACGCTGCCCTTGATTGCGGAAAGGTGTGCCACACCTGCTAAGTCCATAACCTCCTGTACGGATGCGGAGGAAAGCATTGCGCAGCCAATCTGACGGCAGGACATAACGTCGGAGTGATCGCCGAAGATGGAGAAGGCATGTGTACCAACGGTTCTGGATGCAACGTGGAATACGCCGGGCTTCAGCTGCCCTGCGATTCTGTACATCGGGGGAATCATCAGCAGCAGCCCCTGAGATGCGGTATATGTTGTTGCCAGTGTGCCTGCCTCCAGAGCGCCGTGCATTGCGCCTGCGGCACCTGCCTCGGATTCCAGCTCCAGCAGACGTACGGTCTGACCGAAGATATTCTTTTTGCCGTTTGCAGCCCAGCTGTCTACGTGCTCCGCCATAGGGGAGGAGGGAGTGATGGGGTAAATCGTTGCGACCTCTGTGAAGGCATAGGAAACGTATGCCGCAGCTTCATTACCATCCATGGTTTTCATCATTTTTGTGTTCATGGTGTGGACTCCTTTCATATAAATAATAAGGGATAGAAATAGTGATTTGTTATCCTGTATCGGGTTCCCGTCTGAATGGGAAATTGCTATCTTTTGTATAATTTTATGTTAGATTATTGAAATTTTATTGTCAATACTGTACGAGAAAAAGAACTTGTATTTTGTGTACAAAATTAAATACTTGTTAGTTTTGCATTAAGAAAAGTACAAACGGATGTAATTTTTTGGAATCGTATGGAATTTTAAGGAAAAAGCAGGCGAATTTCTCTGACAAAACAGGGAAAAAGCCTATCGGAAAAGGGGGAATAGAGCATGGAACCGGCAAGAGTGCGATTTCTGGAAGAGGGGGAGGAGCCTGTCCTTCCTAAGTGGACAAAACTGCTGCCGCAGCGGTGGAGACAGAGAAAAACAGTGGACACTTACCCGTACACACTGACACGAGTGGACGGGGTACTGACAGGCATTTTGCAGGCAGAGCGGACAGCTGTACTGACAGCAGATTGGAGAAGGGGGGCGGTGCGCCTTCTGGCAGCCCTGGAGGAAGCGGGTGCCGCCATCATTGTGCCGCCTGCCGAGGGAGAATTTCCCAGAGAACGGCTTCCCTTTGCCGAGGGGCGCAGGCTGGCACAGCTTTTTGCCTTCGCAGGTGCGGCAGAGGCATTGCGCCGGCAGGGCAGAAATCCGGAGGAATCGGCATTTCTTCTGGCAGGGGGCGAGCCGCATATCTGGGGGAGGGTGCTTTCCTCTCTGGGAAATGAGGTGAACCGCCTTGCCATTTTTACGCAGGAGCCGGAAACGGCAGAGGGCGTGGTGCAGCGGCTTTATGCGGAGCGCGGCTTGATGGCGGAGGTCTTTTCCTCCCCGAAAAATGCTGCGCTTGGGGCGGCGGATGTGGTGCTTTCCTGCGGCATGGAGCAGCGTGCCTATGAGCATATTCTGAAGCGAGGGTGCATCTGGCTGGATTTCGCAGGCAATCGCCCTGTTCTGCGGCGGCTTAGGAGTCTGCGTCCGGATATTTCGGCGGCGGAGGGGTTCTTTTTCCGCATGGCGGCAGAGGGCGGTGAGCAGATGGAGGGCAGGCTTGCCGAGGCGAGGGCATACCTTGGCTGTGAGGCGTTTCGGGAAGGCTTTTCGGCAGAGGATTGGGACGGGGAGCGGCTGTTTTCCGCCTTGCAGGAGAAGGGCTTTTCCATTTCGGGCTTTTCCGCCTTTGGCAAAAGGGTAAAAATAAAGCCGCATCCGGATAAGAAGCCTTGATTTTTCAAGGAAAAAGCGTTGACAATCCGGTCGGAATCAGTATATAATATTACGATAGTTCGGGAGGGTAATCGCAAGCCTTCCTTTTTTCCTTGTCTAAAACGAGGAAAGCATGAAATGAGACTAAAACGAGGAGTGACACACCCATGACAGAAAAGAAAGTTGTTTTGACCTATGACGGTCTGAAAAACATGGAGGCGGAGCTGGAAAACCTGAAAACCGTCCGCAGAAAAGACGTAGCAGAAAAAATCAAAGAAGCAAGAGGTCAGGGTGACCTTTCCGAAAACGCCGAATATGATGCAGCGAAGGAAGAACAGGCAGAAATCGAAGCGCGTATCGTGCAGCTGGAAAAAATGCTGCGCAATGCAGAGGTTATCGATGAAGAAGAGGGTGCAAAGGATACCATCAGCCTGGGTACGACCGTAACGGTGCTGGATGTGGAATTTGACGAGGAAATGGAATACACCATTGTAGGCTCTGCAGAGGCAGACCCCATGAACGGCAGAATTTCCAACGAATCCCCTGTCGGTATGGCACTTCTGGGACATAAAAAGGACGATATCATTATGATTGAAACACCTGACGGCGAAGTGGAATTCAAGGTGCTGAGATTTACAAAATAAAACCATTACAAAAGAACGGACAGGAGGAAGAAAAGTGGCAGAAGAAAATAAGGAGTTGACCCAGCAGGAGCTGAGTGAACAGAATAGAATCAGAAGAGAAAAGCTGGCACAGATGCAGGAAGCAGGCAAGGACCCCTTCCAGATTGTAAAATATGACGTGACACACCACAGCGACGAAATCAGAGCGAACTTTGATGCGCTGGAAAATAAGGATGTTTGCATCGCAGGCAGACTGATGAGCAAGCGTATCATGGGGAAGGCATCCTTCTGCAATATTCAGGACAGAAACGGTCTGATGCAGTCCTATGTCAGCAAGAATGACATCGGCGAGGAGGATTACGCTGCATTCAAAAAATATGACATCGGTGATATCATCGGCATCAAGGGCTTTGTATTCAAAACAAAAACAGGCGAAATTTCCGTACACGCAAAAGAGGTTGTTCTGCTTTCCAAGAGCCTGCAGGTTCTGCCCGAAAAGTTCCATGGTCTGAAGGATCAGGAGCTGCGCTACAGACAGAGATATGTAGACCTGATTGTAAACCCCGAATCCAGAGATACCTTTATCAAGCGTTCCAAAATTATTACAGAAATCAGAAGGTTTTTGGACGCAAAGGGCTTCTTAGAGGTAGAAACTCCCGTTTTGCAGACCATCCCCGGCGGTGCGTCCGCAAGACCCTTTATCACACACCACAATACACTGGATATTGATATGTACTGCCGTATCGCGCTGGAGCTGCCTCTGAAGAGACTGATTGTCGGCGGCTTTGAAAGAGTATACGAAATCGGTCGTGTATTCAGAAACGAGGGCATTTCCGTTCGTCATAACCCCGAATTTACCCTGATGGAGCTGTATCAGGCCTACACAGATTACAAGGGCATGATGGACATTACGGAGGAAATGTTCCGTACCGTAGCACAGAACGTGCTGGGCACAACAAAGATTACCTATGGCGGCTATGATCTGGATCTGGGTCAGCCCTTCGCAAGAATCACAATGACAGATGCCGTAAAGCAGTTTACAGGTGTGGATTTTGATGCAGTGAAAGATACGGAAGAGGCAAAGGCGATTGCGAAGGAAAAGGGCGTGGAATTTGAGGCTCGTCATGTGAAGGGCGATATTCTGAACCTGTTCTTTGAAGAATTCGTAGAAAAGAACCTGATTCAGCCTACCTTCATCATTGATTACCCTGTAGAAATTTCTCCTCTGACAAAGAGAAAGCCCGACAAACCCGAATTTACAGAAAGATTCGAGCTGTTTATTGTCGGCAGAGAATACGGCAACGCATACTCCGAGCTGAACGATCCCATCGACCAGCGCGCGCGTTTTGAATATCAGGAATATCTGCGCGAAAACGGCGACGATGAGGCAAATATGATTGATGAGGACTTCCTGACTGCGCTGGAATACGGTATGCCCCCTACAGGCGGTCTGGGTGTTGGTATCGACAGATTTGTTATGCTGCTGACAGAATCCGTTTCTATCAGAGACGTTATCTTGTTCCCGACAATGAAGCCTCTGGACGCTGATAAGAAGGCATCCAAGACTTCCGAAGCAGCACCTGCAGCAAAGGTCGCTGAGAGGGTTGATTTCTCCAATGTGAAGATTGAGCCTATTTTTGAAGAAATGGTAGATTTCGATACATTTGCAAAATCCGATTTCCGTGCGGTTAAGATTCTGGCATGTGAGGCAGTTGCAAAATCCAAAAAGCTGCTGAAGTTTGTACTGGATGACGGTGAACGTAAGGATCGTGTGATTTTAAGCGGTATTCACGACTATTATGAGCCGGAAGAACTGGTTGGTAAGACAGCAATCGCTATCGTGAACTTGCCGCCGAGAAAGATGATGGGCATTGATTCCGAGGGTATGCTGATTTCGGCAGTACACGAGGAAGACGGTCACGAAGGACTGAACCTTCTGATGGTAGATGACCACATTCCGGCAGGTGCTAAGCTGTACTAATTTTATAGAGAGAAAAAAATGAGGACTTCTCGTAGGGGAAGTCCTGTTTTTATGTGGTTATCGGCAGAAGGCTTGCTGAGAGACAGTGAAGATGATATTATGCTTTAAAAGCCTATTTGATATGAGGGAGTTAAAGTATGAGAAAAACCTTGTTATATTATGAACAAAATGCAGAAAATTTTATCCGTGAAACAAGAGAGGTCGATTTTAGTGAGGTACAAGAGCTTTTTTTGAGTAAGCTGGAAAAGGGTGCTTTGATTTTAGATTTTGGCTGTGGTTCGGGGCGTGACACAAAATGTTTTCTAAATAGAGGTTATTTTGTGGAGGCGGTAGATGGTTCTGCTGAAATGTGCCATGCGGCAAGTCGATATACGGGTATTGAAGTGAAGCAAATGTTATTTCAGGAATTGGAGGAATATGAAAAGTATGATGGGATTTGGGCGTGTGCGTCCATTCTTCATTTAACCCATAATGAATTAAAAGAGGTGCTGAAAAAAATATTGCTTGCACTCAAGAAAGAGGGGATTGCCTATCTTTCATTTAAATATGGGACTTTTGAGGGAGAGCGAAGGGGAAGATATTTTCTTGATATGACAGAGGAAGCATTTGCGGAACTGTTAAATGAAGCAGGCGGCTTTGATATAGAAGAGGAATGGATTACCGGCGATGTTCGACCGGAAAGAGGAGACGAACGGTGGCTGAATCTGATTCTGAGAAAACGAAATGAAGGGTGATTGCAATGATAGTAAATTCGTGGACAAGAAGTGAGTATTATCGAATAAAGGCAGCCTTGCACGGAAAAGTTCCGATAAGAATGGAGCTTTTCAGAATGATGAAGGAGCCGCAATATTTATCCTGCATAGAAAAATCTAAAGAGAATATTTTCAGACAGTACCTTGTTGCACTGGAGGAAATGGGCGAGTTGAGTGCAGAAGATGAAGAATTGAAAATGAGTAGGTTACAAAGGACTTCCCGCAGGGGAAGTCCTGTTTTTATGCTAAAGCTCTTGCAGGCACAGCCTTTTTATCCATGCTTTTCTTCGGATGGCATTTACCCATTCCTGCGGCATGGCTTCATAGTGATAATACAGCCCTGCAAGCCCGCCTGCGATTGCGGCAGTGGTATCGGTATCATCGCCGAGATTGACTGCGCGGAGCAGGCAGTCCCGAAAGCGATTGGTATGAAGCAGACACCAGATTGCCGCCTCCAAAGCATGCAGAACATAGCCGTCGCTCTCGATTTCATCTTCGGGCAGGGAGAAAAATTCATTTAAGTCGCGTAATCTCTGGAAGTACATCAGCTCCGCAAGGCTTTCGGGCGTGTGATAAAATGCAAAGCCTTTTTCTAAGCCGTATTGGATACAGGTTTTCAAATCGGCATTTTTTGGTGCCATTGTGACGATGGCTTTTGCGATAAAATAATACAATCCGCTTGCGATATGACACCGCAGATGATTATGCGTAAGCCCTGTTGCCAGATGGATTTGCCGAAGGGCATCCGCATCCGAAATATCTTCCTTCTGAATGAAATACAGGCAGACAGGGAGAATTCGCATCAATGCGCCGTTGCCGTTGGAATATTCGCCCGTTTCGCCGCAGGTTGCGAGGTCGTGGCTGTCACGATACTTATAGATGGCGTTGCTGCAGGTATTCCCCTCATCAAACGCCTCGCCGAAGGGGGTATATGCGCCATGAAATTCCCAATCGAGAAAGCGTTCCATGATATCGCGCAGGTCGATGCCGTTCCTTTCGTTGATGCTCGCGAGGGTTGCAAGCGCCATACTGCTGTCATCCGTCCATGTGCCGGGGGGCATGTTATAGGTGCCGTAGCCCTCCATTTCGGTGACGGCTCCACGCTCCCGAAGCTCCTCTCTGTCGAGAAACTGAACGGGACACCCCAATGCGTCCCCGACCACCAGTCCCATCATGCCATCTAAGACCATCTTTCTGTCATTCATGTGCATACTCCTTTCTGCATACCGTTCTTACCAATCCTCCCAGTAATCCTCTGCATCACTGCCATCCGGCATATAGCCGTCCCAGTCATCCATGAAATCCTCATAGCCTTCATAATCGTCGCAATCGGGCAGTTCGGGCTTCTTCTGTGATTTGGGGGCGGTGTATACGGGGGTGGGAGTTGTTTCGGCAGGCTTACTCTGCTCGGAAGATTTACTCTGCTCGGAGGGTTTATTCTGCGCAGCAGGCTGATTCTGCCCGGAAACAGGCTTGCGCTTCGCACTCCTGTCGAAGGAAGCAAGCTGTTCTTCTCGACGAAAGACATGCTTATGCTGATCGAATAGAGAACCGTCAAGCGAAACAAACAGGCTTTCCTTCTGCGTTGTAGTATCCAGTGTAAGCGTCAGCGCACCGCGGTGCGGATGCCATTTCGTAATGGTATAAGAAAATACTGCGCCGTTTTCATAGGTTTGTATTGCGGTATCGCCATGGATGCTCCATGCCTGTCGTTCCCCTCTCGCGGTGTAATATACAAAGGTATCCTGTAGGGCGGACTGCATTTCCTCCTGTGAGGAATAAAGCGTTCTTTCTGCAAGATTGTTGCGGTCGGTAATCAAGCATGTGACAATGAGAATAAAAATGACCGCGGCCCAAATAAGAAGGGTACTCCTTTTTTGCGACATTATCTGATCCCCCTTTAAGCGTTCTGTTTACTTTCCGAGCCTCTGCTTGGCGAGCATTTTTCTCTGATAAGCAGGGAAGTCCCTCTGTGCCAGCTCATATTCTGCCAGCTTTTCATCATATCTCTTTTTTGCATTTGAGGTTGCCATGATGATAAAGGAAACACCGACAACAAGCCCGACAAGAAAATAAAAAGCGTCCATCAGAAAGAGACCGAAAGCGGCATCAAACAGACCGATGATGCCGATACCCATAAAAACCTTTTCGCCGGATCCCATTTTGTTTACCGGCTTTTCGGGCATCCGGATGCGGCTGAGAAGAAGCGCTTCTGTAGCAGGGTCGGGCTTTCTTCTGATAGTAGGGATGGTATCCTGCCATTCCGTAGCTTTGACAGAGCAATCCCGTTCCGCTTCCTTTTTCGCTTCCATAAAGGCAACGAATGACATAAATTTCAAGAAATCCTTATCCATAGAAGGTTCCTCCTTTGCGAGAAAATGGCTAATTTAAGCTTATCATAGAGGATTTTTGCAAGAAAAGCAAGTTGGTTGCAGTCAGTCCGCGGTTTTATGGATTTCTGACGGGATCGGGGGAGAAGATGCAGATTTCCGCATCGGAGCATCTTAGAAAATTCTGCCGACAGCATGCAGATGCGATTGATGACGAAAATCTTGAATTTATGCGGATGTTCGCATATACTGGAGATAGTATTTCAGACAGAGGACATCCTTTTGCGGCGCAATGCCTTTCTGTGCTGAGAGGATGCGATGGAAAGGAAGTGAACGGCATGGCGATGGATGAAGAGCTTTACAGGCAATATCTTTGCGGCGATGAAGCGGGGCTTGTGGCATTGATGAAAAAATACGGCAATCCGCTGACCTTATATATCAACGGCTATCTGCATGACGTTCACGAAGCGGAGGATTTGATGATCGAAGTCTTTTCCTATTTATTTACGAAAAAGCCACGCATTCGAGACGGCGGCTTAAAGGCCTATCTGTATAAAGCGGCACGGCACATGGCTTTACGCGGCAGAAGCAGACGGCGGCTGTTCTTCAGCCTGGATAACCTGACCGAGGAGCCGGACGGACAGACACTGGTGGAGGAGGTTGTCCGCACAAAGGAGCGGGATCGGATTCTGCATTTCTGCATGGCTGCGTTAAATCCGGATTACCGAGAGGCGCTTTATCTGGTCTATTTTGAGGGCATGAGCTATTTGCAGGCTGCTGAGGTTATGGGGAAAAGCGAGAAGCAGATTACCAATATGGTGTATCGGGGCAAGGGCCGTCTGCGCGGATTACTGGAACGGGAGGGAATCACAAATGCGGAGTCATGAGGAACGAATTGCAGAGGTAAAACGGCGGATTGCGGAAAAGGAGCGTCGGAGAAGGCAGCGGCAGGAACGGATCGCCGCCGTTTTCGGCGTGGCGGCGTGCCTTGTGGTAATCGTAGGGGTTTCTCTTTTTATGCCCGATATGGTCAATCGAATGGAGCCGGGCATGTCCTCCGGCTTTGGAACAGCGGCAACAATGCTGGGCGGCAGTGCTGCGCTTGGATATATCGTGACCGGACTGCTCGCCTTTGTCCTTGGTGTGTGTGTGACAATCGCGTGCTTCCGTATCTGCCTGCTGCATAAGGACGAACAGTCGGAGGAGCAAAAGGGGGACAATGCGAATGGAACTTGCCGATAACTTTGTGCAATTCTCTGTTACCCTTCTGGGCTTTTGTCTGAGCGGGATGCGATATCTGAAGGGCAGAAAGCAGGCGTATTTTCTGCTGACCTGCTTTTATGGCTGCTTTGCGCTCGGCTCCCTGTACTGGACGCTGCATCTGTTTTTGTTCTCAAAAACGCCGCAGGTTTTTTATGTATCGGAGTTTGGCTGGGTGGCAAGCGTTATTTTTCTTTCTATTTTGCAATACTCCCTTTCCTCCGCGGAGGAAAGAGGCTTTGTGTGCCGAAGGGCGCGGATTGCCTTCCTGATAGGCGTTCCCTTATGTATATTTTACTGCACCTTTGGGGATGTTCTCTCGAATCTGCTTTGGTGCGGCATGATGATTGCTGTTTCCTATCATGCGATACGGGGGCTTGCTTATGCGCGGACGCAGACGGGAGCGGCGCGGCAGCTGCGATATTTCCATATCGGGGTGCTGTGCTATGTGGCGGCGGAATATATCCTTTGGACTTCCGGCTGCTTCCGACAGGGGGATTCGGCTTCCTTCCTTTATTACGGGTTTGATGTTCTGCTGACGGGCTGCGTATTCGCTTTGCTACCTGCCACAGGAAGGGCGGTGCAGGCATGACATATATGGAAAATATTTTTATCTGCATGGCATCGCCTTTGCTGATTGCCGCCCTGTGCATGGGAAAACGGCATACAGGGGCTTTTCTGTTCTGCTTTGCGGGAATGGGCATGTGTCTGCTTTCTGCATATCTCAATACCTTTCTCGCGGCGCTGTATGGGGCGGATGCCTTTGCCGCCACTGTGGAGATTGCGCCTGTGGTGGAGGAGGGGATGAAGCTGCTGCCGCTGCTCTTTTATCTTTTGGTATTTGAGCCGCAGGCGCGGCAGATTGGGATTGCCGCAGTGATTACTGCGCTTTCCTTTGCGACCTTTGAAAATATCTGCTATCTGATTCAAAACGGAGCCGCGCATTTCTCCTTTATTTTCTTCCGTGGCATCGGAACGGGAGCAATGCATGTCATTTGCGGAGCCATCGTCGGCGGCGGGCTTGCGTATGTATGGCGGCGGACGTGGCTGAAAATTGCCGGAACCTGCGGACTGCTTGGGGCGGCGATTACCTTTCACGCGATTTATAACCTGCTGATTGCCTACGGCGGCACAGCGCAGTATATCGCGTATCTTTTACCTGTGGGGATTCTGGCGGCAGGCAAGCTGATTGCCCGTTATCTGAAGGCGGCAGAAGGCTGATTTTGAGAGCCGCTTTTGTGCGGCTCTCTATTTTTTTATTTTTTTAAAAAAATTTGATTTTTAGGTGAGAGTTTTTCTGTTTTTTTGTACCTATATAAGTGAAAGGCTCTTTCTGCGGTGTCTGCATGACACAGAAAAAAGGAAGGAGCGGGATACGGAAAAGGAAATGACATGACAGCAATGGAGGGAGGAAAAACGAATGAAAAAACAAAGAAAACGGATTTACACGGCACTGTTTTGCACCTGCTTCCTGTTTTCTACGGCTTCTGTGCCGGTATCGGCGGCAGAAACGGAGCAGGAGGAGGAAATGACTACCCTGTCAAGCAGAAGCGGAGAGGCGGAGGTTTCCACGCCGGAGGATCTGGCTTCCGCACTGAGAGACAGTACGAAGGATACTGTCAAATTGACCGCAGACATTATTATCGATACTACACTGACGGTCAAACGCGCTGTGACATTGGATTTGAATGGCTTTGTGCTGCGAATGACGGAGAAAGACAGTGTAATCAAGGTGGAGCAAGGCGGCGAACTGACGATTGCGGACAGTGACACAAACAAAGCGCATAAATTTGCCCAGAACACCGATGGTTTGTGGGTACTGGTCGATGATAGCAGTACCAGCAGTAAAACCGTCAACGGCGGCATTATCACCGGCGGCAATGCACAAAAAGGCGGCGGCGTATATGTCGCGCCCGGCGGAAAGCTGAATATGACCGGGGGCAGCATTGTCGGCTGTCAGGCAAAGTTTGGTGGTGGCGTGTATCTTGACAATAACGACCAAACAGGTGAACCCAGCGAATTTACCATGACAAGCAGCAGAATTATCGGCTGTACGGCGAGCGATAATGGTGGCGGTGTAGCGGTTGATCCGGCATGCAAATTCACGATGGATAATGGCTCTGAGATTCGCAGCTGTACTGCACGAATGGGCGGCGGTGTGTATATTAACGGCGGCGATACAAATGGAAACGGTGTATTTACCCTGCGTAACGGTGCTATCCTTTCGTGTACGGCTGATACGTCAGGATTTGTGCCCTCTCGGGGTGGCGGCGTTTTTAATGTAGGCGCATTTATTATGGAGAGTGGTACAATCAAAGACTGCACTTCCATAAAGGACGACAGTTCGACCGGTGGGGTGCTTAACCGCAGGGAGTTCACCATGCGCGGCGGCACGATTGGTAAAGAGGACAAGACTGACGAAAGTCATGTGTACAACGATGCTAACACAGCGACTGTATTTACCATAAGCGGCGCTGCAAGAATCTATACAAACGTAGCCAATAATAGCAGATTAAATGCTGACGGCGGTGAGATTTTCGGTGAAGTGAAAAATGCTGTTGATAGTAGATATGCGGTAATCGCAGGCACCGAGGGGGCTGCCGGCAGTACTGAGTTTTCCGGTGCAGTAATCAATAGCGAAGCGGGCACTATTGCCGGTGGCGTATTTACGGGCAGTGTCACGAACAACTTAGGGGCGATTTTAGGCGGCGATTTCAGCCAAGCGACTCTGAGCGGTAGGCTTGTCATCACCTTTGACCCGAACAATGAAGATGATAGCAGCAGGAAGGAGGTGGATTGGAGTAAGGACGGAGAACCACTTATAGTTCCGACCCCCGAGCCAACCAAAGAGGGGCATACGTTTGAGGGCTGGTATTACGATAACAACGGCGTAAATACAAAATGGGATTTTGAAACGGATAAAGCCAAATATACCATGAGGCTTACAGCGCAGTGGAAAGCAAATACATACACCGTGACGGTGGAAAATGATGGAAACGGCACTGCATCGGCTGACCCTGCTTCTGCAAAGATGGGCGCGGAAGTAAGTCTGACTGCTATGCCAAAGAGCGGCTATCATTTTAAGAGGTGGGAGGTTGTTCCCGACAAGGTGGAAATCGAGAACAACAAATTTACCATGCCGGCGGATGATGTAACCGTAAAGGCAATCTTTGAAAGGAATGCAAGCAGCGGCGGCAGCGGCGGCGGTGGCGGCGGCACGACCTACTACACGCTGACCTTTGAAACCAACGGCGGCGGCAGCATGCAGGCAATCCGCGCCGCTCGCGGCAAAACGCTTGACCTTTCCGCCTATACCCCGATGCGTGACGGCTATGACTTCGGCGGCTGGTATGCCGACAAGGATTTGACGCAGAGGATTACGGAAATCAAGCTGAGCGGCAGCAAAACAGTTTATGCAGACTGGAAAAAGAGAGAGCCGAACGAGCCGGATGCAGTGAAGAATCCCTTTGCGGATGTCAATGCAGGCGATTGGTTTTATCGGGATGTTTTGTTTAGCTACGAAAAGGGTCTGATGTCCGGTATGGATGCGGCAGCCTTTGCGCCCTATGCGAACACCACCCGTGCGCAGATTGCGGTAATTTTCTACCGCATGGAGGGCAGTCCTGTTGTCGAGGGAGAAAACAGCTTTACCGATGTTGTGCGTGGCTCCGGTACGGCATGGTTTTATGATGCGGTGACATGGGCACAGCAAAACGGCATTATGGGCGGCTACAGCAACAGCAGCTTTGCCCCGAATGATCCGATTACCCGTGAACAGCTTACGGCGATTTTCTATCGCTACGCGCAGTATAAGGGCTATGATACCCACACAGGGCGGCATGGCAATTCGGGAGTTCGACGATTATGAGAGCATTTCCGATTATGCAATGGGCGCTATGGCGTGGGCGGTGAATACCGGTCTTGTAAAGGGCGACAGCAATCTCCTTTATCCGAAGGGCACTGCTACGCGTGCCGAGCTTGCGGCGCTGCTCCACCGCTTCGCTGAAAACGGAATGAAATAAGCAAACAAAAAGCAGAAGCTCCTGCGAAAAAGGAGTTTCTGCTTTTTTATTGGCGTTATACCTTCAAAACGAAATGGTTTTTATGAAAATCCAGCAGACCCTCATCCCGCATTTTCCCAAGCTCCAGAGAAAGTCCGCTGCGCTCCACCGCGAGGTAATCCGCAAGCTGCTGTCTGGAAAAGGGAATATCAAATTCATATTTTCCGAGCCGCTGTGCCTCTGCGGAAAAATAGGACATCAGCTTTGCGCGCGTTGTGCGCTGCCCCATGTGGGTCAGCTTTTCGCTGAAGCGGAGGTTTTTCTCTGCAAGCTCGCCAAGCAGATTTCGGATGATATGGCTATGATGCGCACAGGCGGAGGAGCACACATGCAGCACACGCTTTATGTTCAAATACAGCACCGTAACAGCTGTTTCTGCCACAACGCTTACATTCAGCACAGAGCCGGGCGCGCAGGCATAGGCGGCGGCAAAGGTCTGCCCCACCCCTGCCTTGGAAATGATGTTGCGGTTGCCCCAGATGTCCTCCTGTATGATTAGAATACTGCCGGACAGCACAAGACCGATGGCATCTGCCGTATCCCCGATGCGCAGCAGCAGGGCATCCTTGGGAAAGCTTTCCTTTCTTGTTTCCAGACAGGAGAGCATTGCGGTCAGCTCCTCCTCGGAAACGCCCGAAAAAAGCTGAGAGGAACGGATGATGGAAAAAAATTCTTTCATAAAAACCCTCTTTTCGTTGAAAATTCAACCGACTTGTTGAATTTAGCATACTATAATGAAAACAAAAAAGCAAGGAGGTTTTTATTGTGAAAAGAAGAATCATTGAAATTGATCAAAATAAATGCAATGGCTGCGGTGCTTGTGCCGCCGCTTGTCACGAAGGCGCAATCGCTATGGTAAACGGGAAGGCGCAGCTGATGCGCGATGACTACTGCGATGGTCTGGGCGATTGCCTGCCTACCTGCCCCACTGCCGCGATTACCTTTGTGGAGCGCGAAGCGGCAGCGTATGATGAAAAGGCAGTGGAGGAAAATAAGCGCAGAAGGCTACAGGAAAAAATGCAGACAGAAGGGATGACACTCCCCTGCGGATGTCCGGGAAGCCAGTCCAGAACAATCGCACACGAAGAATCCGCCGCGGCTTGCAATACAGAGGCGGTCAGCCGCCTGTCCCAGTGGCCTGTGCAGATTAAGCTGGTTCCCACGCGAGCACCGTATTTTGACGGCGCAAAGCTGCTGATTGCCGCAGACTGCACCGCGTATGCCTATGCCGCCTTCCACGAAAAATTCATCAAGGGACATATCACCCTTGTGGGCTGTCCGAAGCTGGACAGTGTGGATTATTCCGAAAAGCTGACCGAAATCATTCGTGAGAATGATATCAAAAGCGTCACCATTGTCCGCATGGAGGTTCCTTGCTGCGGCGGTCTGGAATTTGCGGCAAAAACGGCATTACAGCAGAGTGGGAAATTCATTCCATGGCAGGTTGTGACCATCTCCACAGACGGCAGAATTCTAGATTAAAAAGAGGACAAAGAAGAAAGCGAGGGTTTCAAATGGGCAACAAAATGTTTTGTTTTCAGTGTGAGCAGACGGCGGGATGTACCGGCTGTAAGGGAAATGCAGGCGTTTGCGGCAAAACCGCTGATGTGGCACAGCTGCAGGATGAGCTGACAGGGGCGCTGATTGGGCTTGCGCGCGCAACGGACAATGCCCCCGATGTGAATGACGGCACATGGCGGCTGATGATTGAGGGATTATTTACCACCGTTACAAATGTAAGCTTCAACGAAAAGACACTGCGCGAGCTGATTGACCGCGTACATGCGGAAAAGGCAAGGCTTGTGCCTGACTGTTCGGACTGCGCTGCTCCGTGCGGTCGCGCTGCCGATTACGATATGACGAATCTCTGGAATGCGCAGGAGGATATCCGCAGCCTGAAATCCCTGATTCTGTTCGGGGTGCGCGGCATGGCGGCCTATGCGCATCATGCCCTGGTGCTGGGCTATACCGATGATGCGGTGAACGATTTCTTCGCAAAGGCGCTTTTTGCTGTCGGCGAGGATTGGGGCATGGAGGAGCTGCTGCCCATCGTGATGGAGGTCGGTGAGAAAAACCTCAAGTGCATGGCGCTTCTGGATCAGGCAAATACCGAAAGCTATGGCACACCCACACCTGTTACCGTTCCGCTGACTGTGGAAAAGGGGCCGTTTATTGTGATTTCCGGTCACGATCTGCATGATCTCAAGCTGCTGCTGGAGCAGACCGAGGGGAAGGGCATCCATATTTATACCCATGGCGAAATGCTGCCCGCACATGGTTATCCCGAATTGAAAAAATATGCGCATCTCAAGGGTAACTTCGGCACAGCATGGCAGAATCAGCAGAAGGAATTTGCAGAGTTGCCTGCGCCGGTGCTGTTTACCACCAACTGCCTGATGCCGCCGAAGGCAAGCTATGCCGACCGCGTATTCACCACAGAGGTGGTATCCTATCCCGAAATGACGCATATCGGCGCGGATAAGGACTTCACCCCTGTGATCGAAAAGGCACTGGAGCTGGGCGGTTATGCCGAGGATAGGATGCTTACAGGCATCAATGGCGGCAATACAGTGATGACAGGCTTTGCTCGCGGCACGGTGCTTGGGGTGGCGGATAAAGTCATCGAGGCTGTGAAGGCCGGCGCAATCAGACATTTCTTCCTTGTTGCAGGCTGCGACGGGGCGCGTCCCGGACGCAATTACTATACGGAGTTCGTAAAGCAGACCCCTGCGGATACGGTTGTGCTGACGCTTGCCTGTGGCAAATACCGCTTCAATGACCTTGACCTTGGCACCATTGGCGGTCTGCCCCGTCTGATGGATATCGGGCAGTGCAATGATGCTTACAGTGCGATTCAGATTGCCGTTGCGCTTGCCGATGCGTTCGGCTGCGGCGTGAATGATTTGCCGCTGTCCATGGTGCTTTCCTGGTATGAGCAGAAGGCGGTGTGCATCCTGCTGACACTTCTGCACCTTGGAATCAAAAATATTTATCTCGGACCGTCTCTCCCGGCATTCCTGTCTCCCAATGTGCTGCAGTATCTGGTAGAAAACTACCGGATCAGTCCAATCGGGGATCCGAAGGAAGATCTGGAGAAAATGCTAGAGCGTGTTTGAAAAATCATTCCCGCAATCTGCACGCCCCACTTTGCGGTATATTTCGCCCGAATTCAGTTGCCGTAGCCCGCTACGGCGCCCTCATCCGGGCGAAATCTCCCACAAATTGTGACGCACATCTTGCAGAAAGCCTTTTTCAAACATGCTCTAGAATAGTACAGCCAATCTGTAAAGACGAGGAGAATATAATATTATGAACATCAAGCGAGCGAAGGAAGAAATACGCAATACAATAGAAGCCTACCTTTTGAAAAATGAATACGGGGAGTATGAGATCCCGGTTATGGCCCAGCGCCCTGTTTTTCTTATTGGCGCCCCTGGAATCGGCAAGACACAGATCATGGAGCAGATTTCCCGGGAATGTAAGGTGGGACTGGTTTCTTACAC
>QFCF01001501.1_pt1 | contig 18347 bp, 17 predicted proteins | sample 5346961 | NCBI WGS metagenome assembly QFCF01 (sample SAMN09062253, study PRJNA434731) | Human gut metagenome, whole genome shotgun sequencing project. | reverse complement strand
GACCTTCCAGAAGGCCTGCATCCAGGTACAGCCCAGGTCCTGGGCTGCGTCCACCAGGTTCTTGTCCATCTGGCGCAGCTTCGGCATGATGGACAGGATCACATAAGGGATGTTGAAGGTGATGTGGGCGATCAGCATGGTGCCGAAGCCCAGGTACAGCTGCTCCGGCAGCTGGAGCCCGAACGCTTCGTTGGCCCAGTGGGCGAAGTCACCCCACAGATTGAAGAAGGCCACAAAGAACAGGCAGAGGGAGACGCCGGTGACGATCTCCGCGTTGACCATGGGGATGTTATTCACCGTCATCAGCGGAGTGCGCCAGCGCTTTCTCATGTTGTAGAAGCCGATGGCGGCAAAGGTGCCCGCGATGGTGGCGATGACGGATGCCAGGACCGAGACAGCCAGGGTGGTATACAGGGCGTCCAGGATCATTTGATCGTGGAACAGCTTGTCATACCAATCCAGGGTGAAGCCGGCCCATACGGAGCGGCTTTTGGAGTCGTTGAAGGAAAAGACAATCAGAACGAAGATGGGGGCATAAAGGAAGAGAAAGATCAGTCCGGTCATCAGGCGGCTGAACAGAGATGGTTTCCGATTCATAGCATCACCGCCTGTTCTTCGCCCTCACCAAAGCGATTCATCACAGTCATACAGACCACTACCACCAGCATCATCACCAGAGCGACGGCGGAGCCCAGCTGGGGGTTATAGGCCGCGCCCTTGAACTGCATCTCGATGAGGTTGCCCAGCAGGAGCTGCTTGCCGCCTCCCAGCAGCTGGGAGATGGCAAAGGTAGAGACTGCGGGAACAAATACCATAGTAATGCCGGAGAGCACTCCGGGAAGAGACAGGGGCAGGGTGACCCGCCGGAACACGGTGGCCGAGTCGGCGCCCAGATCCCGGGCGGCCTCGATGAGACGGTGGTCCAGCTTGACGATCACCGAGTAGATGGGCAGGATCATAAAGGGCAGGAAGTTGTAGACCATGCCCAGCACCACAGCTCCTTGGGTGTTGATCATCTTAAAATATTCCAATTCTGTGCCGAATATACCGTTGATCAGGTTGAACAGACCAATGGCCTCGAAGAAACGGTTCAACAGACCTGTATTCTCCAAAAGGGACATCCAGGCATAGGTCCGCAGCAGGAAGTTCATCCACATGGGCAGCATGATGAGCATCATGGCCACGCGCTGGAACCGGGGGCCCTCCCGGGCCAGAAAGCAGGAGACGGGGTAGCCCAGCAGCAGGCAGATGGCAGTGGCGATGAAGGCCAGCTTAAAGGAGCGGGTGAACACCACCATATAGTCGCCGATCCGGGCAAAATTCTCCAGAGTAAAGCCGCCCTCCGCGGAGGAGAAGGCGTAGACAACAATCATCAGAATGGGGATGACCACAAAGACGGCCATCCACAGCACATAGGGCACGGAGAACAGGGCCAGCTTATTCTTCTTCATGTTCCGCCTCCTGATCCTCCGCCTCGGGATCGAAGTCGGCATCGCTGATCTCCTCATACTCCTCACTGTACGAGGAGTAGTCCCCAAACATCCCAGAGTAGTGGCTCTTTTTCATGACATGGATGCCGTCGGGGTCGATCTTGATCCCGATGCGGGAGCCAACAGGGGAAAGGTCGGTGGTTTGGATCAGCCACTTGAAGCCATAGAAGTCCACGATAATGTCGTACTGCATCCCCTTGAAAGTGACGGAGGTGACCGTGCCCTTCAGCTGGCCCTGTCCCTCGGGGACGATGTCCACATCCTCCGGGCGGATGACCACATCCACCGGCTCGTCCTTGGCAAAGCCCTTGTCCAGACACTGGAAGCGGCGGTTGAAGATCTCCACCACGCCGTCCGCCCGCATAATGCCGTCGATGATGTTGGACTCGCCGATGAAGTCGGCCACGAAGGCGTTCTTTGGCTCATTATAGATGTCCTCCGGGGTGCCGATCTGCTGGATCTTTCCCTCGTCCATGACCACGACAGTATCGGACATGGCCAGAGCCTCCTCCTGGTCGTGGGTGACGTAGATGAAGGTGATGCCCATGGCCTGCTGGATGCGCTTGAGCTCGATCTGCATATCCTTGCGCAGGCGCAGGTCCAGCGCGCCCAGAGGCTCGTCCAGCAGAAGGACCTTGGGCCGGTTCACCAGGGCCCGGGCGATGGCCACGCGCTGCTGCTGGCCGCCGGACAGAGAGGAGACCGCCCGCTTCTCAAAGCCCTTCAGGTTGACCACATGCAGCATCTCCAGCACCCGCTCCTGGATCTCAGACTCCGGAAGCTTGACCTTCCGGCGGCTCTCCGGGTCGGTCTTTGGGATGCGCAGGCCGAAGGCGATGTTTTCAAACACATTCAAATGGGGGAAGAGGGCGTACCGCTGGAACACCGTGTTGATGGCCCGTTTATGGGGCGGAACGTCATTGATCCTCACACCGTCAAAAAAAACATCCCCCTGTGTGGGCGTCTGAAAACCGCCAATGATACGAAGTGTGGTGGTTTTGCCGCACCCACTGGGACCCAGCAGTGTGAGGAATTCCTGATCGTTGATGTATAGATTGATATTGTCCAGCACGACCTCGCCGTCAAACGCCATGGTGCAGTTGGCCAGACGGATCAGCTCTTTCGGCATAGATCCTCCCCCATTTCTGTTCAATAAAAAATGTCAGCTCCCTCGGTTTAGTTCCCGCCGGAGTCCGCCCTGGAGGGACAGAGGACTGCCTGCGCGGGGATTCACGGATAGCGCAATCAACTATATCTGTTTACCTAAGAAATGTCAATGGATTTTGTCGAAAATATAGGGGAAATTTTACGGGGAAAATCGGGAGAAAATTCATGGAGAGACAGGACAAAACATCAAAGAGTCATCCCTCTGTCCGCGGCAGGGAGAAACCGGGAAAATACTCCTGTACAAAGTCCACCTCCTCCACCTGCCAGCTGCGGCCGTTGAGTGGCTCCAGGGGGCCGGCGCCGGTGTTGAAGTGGAAGGAGAGACGGTAGGAGTACAGAGCCTGCCCATGGCGGCCGTACCGCCGGTTGTCCCGCTCGCTGCCGTACTTGCCGTCCCCCAGCAGGGGATGGCCGGCGGCGGAGAACTGGGCGCGGATCTGATGGGTGCGGCCGGTGATCAGCTCGCACTCCACCAGGGACAGGCTGTTCCGGACGGCCAGGGTGCGGTAGAGGGTGACGGCGGTCTTGGCCCCTGGAACGGGCTTGGAGCGGACATAGACCTGCTTTTTTACCTCGTCCTTCCAGAGATAGCCCTCCAGCTTTCCCTCCCGCTGGGGCATGGTCCCGTGGATCACACAGAGATAGCGCTTTTCCAACTCCCGGTCCTTGATCTTCTGGTTCATGACCCGCAGGCCCTCGGCGGTTTTGGCGGCGATGACGATCCCGCCGGTGTTCCGGTCGATGCGGTTGCACAGGGCGGGGGCGAAGGAGTTCTCCCAATAAGGGGACCACTCCTTTTTTTGATAGAGATAGGCCTGGATGTGGGTGAGGAGGGTATTGACCCGCTCGTTCTCATCGGGATGGACCACCAGGCCGGGGCGCTTGTCCACCAGAAGGATGTGCTCATCCTCATATAAAATATTCAGCTTGGGCTGATAGAGGGAGAGAAAGGCGTTCTCTGGTGTGGGGCGTTCAAAAAACTCGTCGTTGATATATAATTGAAGGAGGTCGCCCACAGCCAGCCGCACATCTCGCTTGGCCCCCTTTCCGTTGACCTTGACCCGCTTGAGCCGGATGTACTTCTGGGCCAGAGGGGCGGGGAGCAGCGGGAGGGTCTTGGCCAGCCAGCGGTCCAGCCGCTGGCCGGCGTCATTCTTTCCAATGGTGAATTCTTTCATGGCGCACCGATCCTTTGTCTGATTTGAGCATTCTACTGCAATTCCAGCATAAAAAAATATATTTGTCAACCATAAAAAAAGGTTTGACATTTCTGTGAAGAATCAGTATAATATCTTCCGTACCATTATGCGAGTAAGGGGTCTGTATCCCCGGAGGAGGGTAACCGATGCGGCTGGATCTGCGAGACGTCATCCATAGGCCGGACGCGGAGAAGCCCTTCCGGTATCAGCTGGACCTGTCCAAGCTGGACTTTTATGGGAGAAAGCCGATTACCCGGCCTGTTGTGGCAGAGGGCAGCGTGATTAACCACGCGGGCGCCTTGGTGCTGAACGGAACGGCCCGCTCGGAGTTGGATCTGGTCTGTGACCGCTGTGGGAAGGAATTTTCCTGGGAGAAGGTCGTCCCGCTGGACAGTCTGCTGGCTGAGGAGCTGGAGAACGAGGACAGTGAGGACGAGATTTTTCTGTTGGACGGAAACGAGCTGGATCTGGACGAGGTGGTCACCACGGCCTTCGTCCTCGCAATGGATACAACGAACCTTTGCTCAGAAGACTGCAAAGGGCTGTGCGCCAAGTGCGGTGCCGATTTGAACCTCGGCCCCTGCGGGTGCAGACCTGAAGTGGATCCACGATTGGCGGCGCTTGCGCAGCTGTTGGATGATGAAACTGAGTAGTCCAAACGTGCTGATGACAGCACATTAACCGAAGGAGGTGTCACCAATGGCGGTTCCTAAGAGAAAAGTGTCCAAGGCCCGGCGCGATAAGCGGCGCAGCTCCCACTGGAAGCTGGAGACTCCCGGTATCGTGACCTGCCCCAAGTGCGGTGCCTATCGGCTGCCTCACCGGATGTGCAAAAATTGCCTGACCTACAACGGCCGTTCCTTCGGCCAGGTTGAGGCCCAGTGATTTGCGGGAAGAAAGACTGCTGTGTCCACAGCGGTCTTTTTTCATGCTCCTTCCGGGCGTTCGTCACAAAATACTGGACTTTTTTTCCGGTTGGCGTTATACTATGACGAATTGAACGGCTCCGGATGCGTCCGGTGCGGCGGGGAGGCCCTTATGTATCCGTTGCTTTGGCTCTTTTTTATCTATGCCTTTCTGGGCTGGTGCACCGAGGTGAGCTATGCCGCCCTCAAGTCCGGGCGGTTCGTCAACCGGGGGTTCCTCAACGGGCCGGTTTGTCCAGTTTACGGCTGCGGCGCGGTCATCGTGCTGTGGGTATTGGAGCCTCTGAGAGGGAATCTACTGCTGCTCTTTCTGGGGTCGGTGGCTCTGACCTCTCTGCTGGAGTGGTTGACCGGCTTTGTGCTGGAGCGGCTGTTTCACCAGCGCTGGTGGGACTACTCACAAGAGCCCTTTAATTTGAACGGCTACATCTGCCTGCGCTTTTCCATTGCATGGGGGCTGGCCTGTCTGTTTGTGGTCAAGCTGGTGCATCCTTCTGTACTGTGGTGTATCCGGACGATCCCACACCCCGTGGGAGTGGGGCTGCTGATCCTCTTTTCTGTGACTATGGCGGTGGATCTGGCCGCCACGGTGCGCACCATTGCCCGGATAAACCGCCAGCTGAGTCAGCTGGACGAGCTGGCTGCCGGCATCAAAGAGATGTCCAACGAGCTGGGGGAGAACTTGGCTGACCGGGTGCTGGACGCCGTGGAGATCGGGGACGGTCTGCGGGCGGACCTCCAGGAGGAACTGGATGATCTACGGGAGGTGCTGGCTGCCCACAGAGCGGAGCTCCAGGATGGCTTGGAGGAGGTGCGGGACTCCCTGGCCCAGCGCAGGTTCCAGCTCCAGATGGACCAGGCAGAGCGGCTGGAGCAGCGTGAACGTGAGCTGCGTGCTCTGCGGGCCCGGCTGGATGAGGTCAGACAGAGCCGCATCTTCGGTCAGAGACGTCTGCTGCGGGCCTTCCCGGGGATGCGGTCCACTGCCCATCAGCCCGCCCTGGAGCGTCTGCGCCGCCGGCTGGAGCGCCGCGGAAACTGAGAGTTGTGTTTTTGATTATGGCGTGATAGCATAATAGAGATCAGATCATCCCGCCTGCGCCCCGGAGCATCCGGACAGAGACGGGAGAGACCAACGAGAAGGGGAGAAGGGTATGGAAGAGCTGCTGGACCTGAAACAACGTCTGGAGCGGGAGCGTCCGGCCAATTGGCGGGAGCTGCCGGACATCGCCCTGTATATGGATCAGATCATCTCCTATCTGCCCCGCCAGCTGATCCACTTTGATGACAGCGAGGCCCTGACCTCTGCCATGGTGAACAACTATATTAAGGAGGGACTGGTGCCCCGGGCGTCCGGGAAGCGGTACGGTCCCATCCATTTGGGCTATCTGACGGCGGTGTGCGCCCTGAAAAAGGTGCTGTCTGTCCGGGACACAGGGATCCTCATCGCGGCGGGAGAGGAGCGGGGAAAGACGCCGGAGGAGCTGTACCAGTACTTCTGCGCGGCCCTGGACCGGGCGCTCACAGACACCGCGGCCGGCATTGATCCCGCCGCACAGCGGGAGGACCTGGCCCGGATGGCCCTGGATCTGGCCCTGCGCAGCTATGCCGCGCAGCTGGCCTGCGCCCGTCTGCTGGACATCCTCCAGCCGCCGGAGGGGGAGCACCGGACCAAGGGAAAGAAGTGATGGGAAGCGCCCCGCCCCGGCGGAGCGTGTGTCCTGTGAGATGACCGATACGATCAAGGAGGTTGTGCAATGCCTGATTATGTGATCCTGACCGACTCCTCCGCTGACCTGAGCGCGGAAATGGTCCGGGAGGCCGGTGTGACCGTCCTGCCCCTGAGTTTTACCATCCAGGGGGGGACCTATCAGAACACGCCGGACAACCGGGAGATGGACCCGGCGCTGTTTTACGATATGCTCCGGGCGGGGGAACTGGCCACCACCTCCGCCGTCAATGTGGCGGCCTATACCGAGGCGGTGGAGCCCCTGCTCCAGGCGGGGAAGGATGTGCTCATCCTGGCGTTCTCCTCTGGGCTGTCCACGACCTGTAATTCTGCCGAGGTGGCCGCGGAAGAGCTGCGGGAGCAGTATCCCCAGCGGAAGCTCTATGTGGTGGATACCCTGTGCGCCTCCCTGGGGCAGGGGCTGCTGGTCTGGCTGGCCGCCCGGGAGCAGAAGAAGGGCCGCTCCATTGAGGAGGTCCGGGACTGGGCGGAGGCCCACAAGCAGGCGGTGTGCCACCAGTTCACTGTACAGGATCTGAAATTTTTAAAGCGGGGCGGGCGGATCACGGCCACCACGGCTGTGCTGGGCTCCATGCTCCAGATCAAGCCGCTGCTCCATGTGGACCAGGAGGGCAAACTGACCGCTGTTGGGAAGGCACGGGGCCGCCACGCAGCCTTGAAGGCCCTGGTGGACCGGATGGAAAAAACGGTGACGGACGAGGGCCGGGAGACTGTGTTCATCAGCCACGGGGACTGCCGCGGGGACGCGGACAAGGTGGCGGAGATGGTGCGGGAGCGCTTCGGGACCCGGGATATTCGGATCAACTACATTGGGCCAGTCATCGGGGCCCACTCCGGGCCGGGGACTCTGGCCCTGTTCTATCTGGGGACGGAGCGCTGAGGGGCTCCGGCTGACATTATCATGACATGGGGAAGGAATCATACTATGGATGAGATCAAATGGCTGGAGGTGGCCATCAACACCACTCCGGAGCGGCTGGATGAGATCACGGCCAAGCTGACTGCGGCGGGGATGACAGGGCTGGTCATTGAGGACGAGGCGGAGTTCCAGCAGTTTCTGGAGCAGAACCGGCAATACTGGGACTATGTGGACCAGGAACTGATGGAGCGGATGCGGGGGGTCACCCGGGTGAAGTTCTATGTCACCGACGATGCGGACGGCCGGACCCAGCTGGAGCGGTACACCCGGGGCCTGGAGTGTGAGTACACCACCCGAACCCTGGTGGACAACGACTGGGCGTACAGCTGGCAGAAGTACTATAAACCGCTGTCCATCGGAGAACGCCTCTATGTGGTCCCCCAGTGGGAGCGGGAGGAGCCGGTCCCCCAGGGACGGGTCCCCTTCTATCTGAACCCGGGGCTCACCTTCGGGACGGGGTCCCACGCCTCCACCCAGCTGTGTCTGGAGGGGGTGGAGGCCCATACCCGGGAGGGAGACCGGGTGCTGGACCTGGGCTGCGGCAGCGGCATCCTGTCCATCGCGGCCCTGGTACTGGGGGCAGAGCGGGCCTCTGCGGTAGACATCGACCCCAAGGCGGTGGATGTGGCCTATGAGAACGCCGCTCTCAATGGGATCGGGAAGGACCGCTATACCGTCCGGGCGGGGGATGTGCTCACCGACCGGGCTCTGGCGGCAGAACTGGCCCAAGAGCGCTACCAGCTGGTGCTGGCCAACATCGTGGCCGATGTGATCATCCCCCTGGCGCCCCAGGTGCCCGGCCTGCTGGCCGAGGGCGGGGTGTTTCTCTGCTCCGGCATCATCGACAGCCGGGCCCACGAGGTGGAGGAGGCCCTGGCCCGCAGCGGCCTGCGGGTGACCCAGAAGCGGGAGCGGAACGGCTGGGCTGCTCTGGAGGCAGTCCTGGCCTGAAGAGGAAGGTATCGTAAAACGGGCGGAGCCGGTGGCTCCGCCCGTTCTGTCTGTGTGACCGTTGACGGCAGCTGGAAAGTGGGCCATAATAGAAGAAAAGCCAAACAGGCGGGAGGAAGGACACATGGAATTTTACGGTACACTGGGGGACGCCTGCTGGGAGCGGGAGACACTGGAGAAGCTGTTCCGGGCGGGGATGACAGGCGCGCGGCTGAACCTGTCCCACACCACGCTGGAGGCGTGCGCCCCTCTGCTGGAGGAGCGGTTTTGGCCCGCGGCCCGGCAGGCGGGGGTGGAGGCCCGGCTGATCGTGGATCTCCAGGGCCCGGAGCTGCGGGTGGGGACGCTGAAGGAGCCGGTCACAATGGATGAGGGGACGGAGGTCCTGCTGGGTGCGGGAGGGATCCCCGTGCCCGCCGCCGCAGTGGCGTCCGCCCGGACGGGGGATGAGATCTCTCTGGACGACAGCGCCCTGCTGCTGACAGTGACGGAGCGGCGTCCGGACGCCCTGCTGTGCCGGGTGGAGCGGGGGGGATTGCTCAAGAGCCGGAAGAGCATGGCGATCCTGGGGGTCCAGCCGGACACCCCCGCCCTGACGGAGGAGGATCGGAGGAACCTGGACTGGGCGGCCCGGTGCGGGGTGACCGACGTGCTCCAGCCCTTTGTCCGGGGGGCGGAGGACCTGGCGGTCCTGCGCGGGGCTCTGGCGGAGCGCGGTCTGGAGCGAGTGCGGGCGATGGCCAAGATCGAGAACCGGCAGGGCATGGAGAAGCTGGATGAGATCATTGGAGAAGCCGATGTGATCTGCATTGCCCGGGGCGATCTGGGGAACAGTATGCCTCTGTGGGAGCTGCCAGCCACCCAGAAGCATATCGCCGCCCGCTGCCGGGCGGCGGGGCGGTCCTTCTTTGTGGTGACCCAGCTGCTGTGGTCCATGGAGCAGCGTGCGGTGCCCACCCGGGCGGAGGTGTGCGACATCTACAACGCGGTGCTGGACGGCTCGGACGCCCTGATGCTCACCGGGGAGACAGCGGTGGGCTGCTATCCGGTGCAGGCGATGGAATATCTGGTGAAAACGGCCGGGAGCGCACTGAGGGCTGGGAGCGCAGTTTGAGAGGAGTGATAGGATGAAGCAGATCTTATTTGTCAATGCGTGTATGCGGGGGCCGGAGCAGTCCCGCACCTGGCGGCTGAGCCAGGCGTTTCTGGCGGCCTGCCGGACCCGATGGCCGGAGGCCGCAGTCAAGGAGCGGGATCTGACGGGCTGTGAGCTGCCGGTGCTCACCGGGGCGCTGGCCCAAGAGCGGGACCGGCAGGCACAGGTGGACGCCGGCAGCTCCATGTTCGAGCCGGCCCGGGAGATGGCTCAGGCCGATCTGGTGGTGATCGCAGCCCCAGACTGGGATATGACCTTCCCCGCGGCGTTGAAGATCTATCTGGAGTGGACCTGTACCCTGGGGATCACCTTCCACTATACCCGAACGGGGGTGCAGGAGGGGCTGTGCCGGGCGAAGGAGTTGGTCTATATCACCACCGCAGGCGGCCCCCTGGAGGGGAAGAACTTTGGCTTCGACTATGTGAGGGAGCTGGGTCAGATGTTAGGCATCCCTGTCGCCCACTGTCTGTCTGCCGAGGGGCTGGACATCCGGGAAAATGACCCGGAGGCCATCCTAAGGGAGGCGGAGGACCGGGCCGCGGCGCTGGCGGAGATGCTGAAAGACTGAGAGAGCACGAGATATGTTTGCTCCGAACCGGGGGCCGCGCAGAGCCGCGGCCCCCGGTTTTTCTTGCCCGGCCTTGGGAAAGCTGATATACTATAATGGATATGATTTTGCCGCACGCGGCGGAATGGGAGGAGACCCACATGAAAAAGCTGATGGTCCTGGACGGCAACTCTATTGTCAACCGGGCCTTTTATGGGGTGAGCCAGAATCTCACCACCCGGACGGGACAGCCCACCAACGCGATCCTGGGTTTTTTGAATATTTTGAATAAGCTGCTGGAGGAGGAGCGGCCGGACGCCCTATGCGTCACTTTTGACCGGAAGGCTCCCACCTTCCGGCATCTGGCCTACGAGGGCTATAAGGCCCAGCGGAAGGGGATGCCCGACGAGCTGGCCAGCCAGATGCCTCTGCTGAAGGAAGTGCTGGCGGCCATGAACGTCCCCATGTATGAGCTGGACGGCTGGGAGGCCGACGATCTCATTGGAACCATTTCGGTGAAGGACGCCGCCGCCGGCTGGGCGACGGTGATCGTCACCGGGGACAAGGACTCCCTCCAGCTGGTCACCGACGCCACCACCGTCAAGTTGGTGTCCACCCGCATGGGCCGCACCACAACCAAGGATATGACCCCGGACGCCTTCCGGGAGCAGTACGGCTTCGATCCCATCCATATTGTGGACCTGAAGGCCCTGATGGGGGATACCTCCGACAATATTCCCGGGGTCAAGGGGGTGGGGGAAAAGACCGCCATGGCACTGGTCCAGCGGTATTGCTCCATTGACGCCCTGTATGCCGCCATGCCTGCCCCGGAGATGGCCCCCGGGACGCCGGCCAAGCCCGGTGTGGTGAAAAAGCTGGCGGAGGGGGAGGAGATGGCCCGAATGTCCTATGATCTGGCCACCATCCACACCGACGCCCCCATTGACTTTGATCCGGAGCGGAACCTGCGCCGGGAGCCTGACAACGACGCTCGGTATCAGCCGTTGCTGGACCTGGAGTTTGCCAAGCTGATCGATAAATATGGACTCACCGTGCCTCAGGGCGGGAAGAAAAACGCTGGGGAGGCATTCGACTGCTCCTGTGTCAGCGAGACGGTGGACAGCCGGGAGCGGATGGAGGAGCTTCTGGACCTTTGGTGGGAGAGGGACTGGGTGAGCGTGCTGGCCCTGCCCTCCCTGGATGTGGTGTGTGTGGCGTGGGAGGAGCCGGAGGGGGAGCGCCGGGCCGCCCTGTTTTTTGCTGGAAGATGGGACTGCCACAACGACCTTCTGCGGGCCCTGTTCGCGGACGGGCGCATCCGCAAGGCGGTGCACGGGCTGAAGGCCCTGTGGCGGACGCTGCTGGCGGAGGGAATCACCCCCGACGGCTTTGGCTTTGATACCGAGGTGGCCGCCTATCTGTTGGCCCCCACCGACGGCAGCTATGACCTGGAGAAGCTGGGACTCACCTACTTCAACTTCCAGCCTCCCAAGGCGTCCGACTATCTGGATGAGGGGGCTTTTGGCCCTCTGGCTGATCCGACGGTTCCTGCTGCTGCTCTGACAGCCCATGCCGTTCTGATCGGAGCGCTGCGTGCCGCCCTTGCAAAGCGGCTGGAGAAACTGGATCTGCTTGAATTGTACCAGCAGATCGAACTTCCCCTCTGCTCTGTGCTGGCCGAGATGGAGCGGGAAGGGGTTCTGGTGGACCGGGGCGCTCTGGTGCAGTTTGGAGAAATGCTGTCTGAACGGATCGGGCAGGTCCAGGCCAGGATCTATGCCCTGGCCGGAGAGGATACCTTCAACATCAATTCCACCCAGCAGCTGGGGCAGATCCTCTTTGAGCGCCTGGGTCTGCCGCCGGTGAAAAAGACAAAGACGGGATGGTCTACCAATGCGGAGGTGCTTGAGAAGCTACGGGGACAGCACCCCATCATTGAGGAGATCCTGGAGTACCGCCAGCTCACCAAGCTGAAATCCACCTATGCCGACGGGCTGGGCAAGGTGATCGCTCCCGACGGACGGATCCACACCTCCTTCCAGAACACCGTCACTGCCACCGGACGGCTCAGCTCCACAGAGCCGAACCTTCAAAATATCCCCGTCCGCACGGAGCTGGGGGCGGAGCTGCGGAAGATGTTCGTAGCCCCGGCGGGGAAGGTGCTGGTGGATGCAGACTACTCCCAGATCGAGCTGCGGCTGCTGGCCCATATCGCCGGGGACCAGGCTATGATCAACGGCTTCCGAAGCGGGGAGGACATCCATACCATCACTGCTGCCCAGGTGTTCGGTGTGGCGCGGTCGGAGGTCACCCCCCTCATGCGCCGCAGCGCCAAGGCGGTGAACTTCGGCATTGTGTACGGCATCTCCCCCTTCTCCCTGTCCCAGGACATTGGAGTCACAGTGGCCGAGGCTAAGGAGTATATGGACAAGTATTTTGCCCACTACGCCGGGGTGCGGGCCTATATGGACGCGGTGGTGGAGCAGGCCAGGGAGCAGGGCTTTGTCTCCACCCTGTACGGACGCCGCCGCTGGGTGCCGGAACTGAAGTCCTCCAACTTCAATACCCGCTCCTTCGGCGAGCGGGTGGCTCTGAACGCCCCCATCCAGGGCACCGCGGCCGACATCATCAAGCTGGCCATGATCCGGGTGCGGGACCGCCTGAAGGCGGAGGGGCTGGAGGGCCGCCTGGTCCTTCAGGTCCACGATGAGCTGATCGTGGAGTGTCCGGAATCGGAGGCGGAGGCGGTCAGCAGGCTGGTGGAGGAGGAGATGGAGGGCGTTGCCGCCCTGTCTGTCCCTCTGCTGGCGGAGACCCATGCGGGCCGCTCCTGGGCGGAGTCCCACTGAGCCTGTCATCAGAACAAAGCAGGGGCTCCGGAGTGATCCGGAGCCCCTGTGTTGTGAAGATCCTGCGGTGACGCTCAGATGGCGGCGCTGCCGCCCAGCTTCTGCTGCATCCGCAGGGCCATAATGAGGCAGGCCTGCCGCTGGGCGGGGTCCTTCGGACCGAAGCGGCCGTCCTCATAGCCGGAGATGACGCCCTTGGAGGCCGCGAAGCACACGCTGTCTCTGGCCCAGGCGGAGATGGAGCCGCGGTCAGAGAAGGGGGCGGTCTCCTGAGGCGGGATGGTCCCGCCCAGCTTCCGGTAGACGGCGGAGAGCATGGTGGCCGCCTGCTCCCGATTCAGCTGGGTCCCGGCGCCGAAGGAGGTGCTGCTCACACCGGAGGTAAAGCCCATGGAGTAGGCCTTGAGCACTTCGGAGTCGGTGGTGTCGGTGAAGGGGTTGGTCCCTGTGAAGGCGGGAACAGTCTGGCCGCTCATGGCCTCATACAGGCGGACGGACAGGGCGGCGAACTGGGTGCGGGTGATGGGTTCCCGCAGGTCCTGTCCCTTCAGGTGGGATGGGAACAGGTCCTTGGCGATGGCCTCGTTGACCAGATTGGCGGCCCAATCGTCCACCGGCTCCCCGGTGATGGTGACAGGCTGGACCTCGCTGGTGCTCTGTCCCTTGACCCAGATGCCCCGGTCAAGGACGGCGTTGGGCTCAGAGCTGCTGGGGTCCATGGTGGAGATATGGTAGATGTGGTCCCCATCCCGGATGGTGAGCTGGCTCTGTCCGGAGAGCATGGAGTCCAGGCTCCAGTGCTTCTCCGCCTCGTGGTAGAGGAACACCTCCACCAGCAGCAGCCCGTCCCCCTCGCTCTGGATGGCGGTCCCCACGGGGACCAGGGTGGCGGAGTGAGTCTCGGTCGCGGAATAGGAGAAGGGCTCGGTGCCCAGAGGGTCCTGGGAGAGCTGGTAAACGGCCTGGTTGCTCTGGAGGGTGGCGGCCGCCGCTCCGGTGACCAGCAGGCCGGACAGGAGCGCGGCGGAGAGCAGGAGGGAGAAAAGTTTTTTCATCAGGAATTCCTTTCTGGCGGACGCCGGCCGCGGCGGCGCGCGGACGGCGAAAGACGGCTTGTCAAAGGGAGTCTGTCCGGATATAATCAAGGGGACAGCATACCGATTGTCCATCCATTGTACCGGATTGAAAGGGAAAAGACAAGGCGGAAATTATTAAGAAATCTTGAAAAAGGAGTCATTATGGAATATACCATTGTGCCTATGGACCGCAGCCATGTCGGTCAGATCGCGGAACTGGAACGGGAGTGCTTCTCCACCCCCTGGAGTGAGGCTATGCTGACCGAGGCGCTTTTCGACGCCCAGGCCAGCTTTATCGTGGCGGAATCGGAGGACGGGGGCCTGCTGGGCTACGCGGGCCTCCATGTGGTGCTGGACGAGGGCTACATCGATAACATCGCTGTGGACCCCAACGCCCGCCGCCACGGCGTGGCGGACGAGCTGCTGGATGTGTTCTGCCGGTTCGGAGCGGCCAATCTGGCCTTCCTTACGTTGGAGGTGCGGGCCTCCAACGAACCGGCGTTGGCCCTGTACCGCAAGCATGGCTTTGAGGAGGCGGGCCGCCGAAAGAACTATTACTCCAAGCCCAGGGAGGACGCGGTCATTATGACCAGAGACTTCAAAAAGTTGCGGTAAATTGAAAAATAGGATGAAATAAACAGGATCCCATCTGCTGGTGTTGAAAAACCGGCAGGTGGGATTTTTTGTGTTGTCTATTATGCAGAAAAATATTCTAAACACCACATCGTTGTTGACAAATATTCTTCAATAAATTAAAATGAGGACAGTTCAACAACAACACTCCAGAGCAGAAAGAAGGAAAAAGAAATGTCCATCGGAAATCGTGTGTTTTTGAGGCGTCCCATGCCCAGCCAAGAGCTGCTGGACGGCTTTGCCGGTCTCCCGGCGGCCAATATCGCGGACACTATGGGCCGCTCCTGTGCCATGAATCCCAGGATCCGGCTGATGAGTGGGTTTCAGGGGATCATGGTGGGTCCGGCCCTGACCGTCAAGGCGCGGGCGGGGGATAATCTATTTCTCCACCAGGCCCTGGATATGGCCCAGCCAGGAGACGTCATTGTGCTGTCCAATGACGAGGACACCACCCGCTCCATTATGGGGGAGATCATGTTCACCTATGCCAAGTACCAGAAGAAGCTGGGCGGGCTGGTGATCGACGGCCCGGTCCGTGACGTGGACGCCCTGCAGGAGATGGATCTGCCGGTGTACGCCACGGGCTCCACCCCCGGCGGCCCCCACAAGGAGGGGCCGGGAGAGGTCAACGTCCCCATCGCCTGCGGCGGCATCAGCGTTCACCCCGGCGACATCATCGTGGCGGACGCCGACGGGATCATCGTGGTGCCCCTGAAGGATGCTCCTGAGGTGCTGGAAGCGGCTAAAAAGTTCCATGAGCAGGACGCCGCCAAGGTGGAAGCGGCCCGGAACGGGACCTCCAACCGGGCCTGGGTGCGGAAGAAGCTGGAGGAGAAAAAGACGGAGTTTATTGACGGGATGTACGGGGAATAAGCAGAGGATCCCATCAAATATTTCTTCGTTCAGGCAGAACATGATGGAAAGGAATCGTGAACTATGGCAACCACACTTGCGGAACGTATGAGCAAATTCAGCGGCTCACCCACCTCGGCGCTGATCGCCAAGGTGGCGGAACTGAAGCGCCAGGGAAAGGACATTATTTCCCTGAACGTGGGGGAGCCCGATTTTGGGACCCCTGATTACATCAAAGTAGCTGGCATGAAGGCCATCGCGGACAACTTTACCAAGTATACCCCTGGCAACGGGATCCTGGAGCTGCGCCAGGAGATCGTGAAGAAGCTGAAAGAGGACAACGGCGTAGAGTACGTGCTGAACGAGGTGACCACGGCGGTGGGCGCCAAGCAGGCCATCGCCAGCGCGATGATGGTCATTGCAGGCCCCGGGGATGAGGTACTGCTGCCCATCCCCTGCTGGGTAAGCTATACCGAAATGATCCGTCTGGCCGGTGCGACACCGGTGTTCGTCCCAGTGCGGGAGGACAACTATGAGCTGGATCTGGACGCCATCGAGCAGGCCATCACCCCCAGGACCAAGGCCATCATCATCTGCACCCCCAACAACCCCACGGGGGCGGTATACAGTGAGGAGAGCCTGAGAAAGCTGGCGGCGCTGGCTGTGGCGCACGATTTCTTCATCGTGGCCGACGAGATCTATGAGAAGCTGGTCTATGACGGAGCGAAGCATTTCAGTGTGGCGTCCATCTCTCAGGAGGTCAAGGACCGGACGGTCACAGTGAACGGCTTTTCCAAGGCCTACGCCATGACCGGCTGGAGAATCGGCTATGCCGCCGCCCGGGCCGACGTGGTCAAGGGGATCATGGCGGTGCAGAGTCAAACCACCTCCGCCACCAGCGCCATCTCCCAGAAGGCGGCGGTGGAGGCGCTGAGAGGTCCTCAGCACGACCTGGAGGTCATGGTGGAGGAGTTCAAGCGGCGTAAGGACTATGTGGTGGACCGGCTGAACAAGATCCCGGGGATCACCTGTCCCGACGTCAAAGGCGCCTTCTATGTGTACCCCGATGTACAGCCCTATCTGGGCAAGAGCTTCGGCGGACGGAAGATCGAGACGGCGGTGGAGCTGTGCCAGTATCTGCTAGATGAGGCGTTGATCTCCACAGTCCCCGGCGAGGCATATAACGTTCCCGGTAAGATCCGGATCTCCTACTCCAATTCGATGGAGAACCTGGAAAAAGCGCTGGACCGGATGGAACAGGCACTGGCAGCGCTTCACTAAGCAATCAGCTGGAAAGGAAGAGCGCAACAATGGAGAATAAGAAAGAGTACGCGGTCAGCTATTATGGCGGGCACGTCAGCGCTTGGCTGTGCGTGGTCGTAGCGATTCTGGGTATTATGTATCTGCTCCTGGGCCGCGGAGGCGGAACCAAGAGCATGATGGTGGCGCTGTTTTTCACCCTGGTCTTGGGTTTGGTTCTGGCAAAGGACCGCAAGGCGTATGGCGAAGAGATGCTGGCCGGCTTGCGGGAATCTATGTTCTGTGTGATCTGTGTGGCCTTCTTTATGGCCGGCCTGTTGTCTTCTCTGCTGAAGACCAGCGGCCTGATCCAGGCGCTGATCTGGGTGGTGGCCGAGCTTCATGTCAATACCGGCTTTATCCCCGTGGTGGCATTTTTGATCTGCGTGGTGATCTCTACTGCCTGCGGGACCTCCACCGGTACGGTGACCGCCGTTTCCGCGGTAATGTGTCCCCTGGCGGGGGAGCTGGGCATTGATATGGGCCTGATGTGCGGCGCGGTGATCAGCGGCTCCATCTTCGGCGACAACCTCGCGCCTATCTCTGATACGACCATTGCCTCCTCCCAGACCCAGGGCGTCACGGTGCAGGAGGCGGTGCGGACCCGTCTGCCCTATTCTATGACTGTGGGCATTATTTCCGGCATCCTCTACATTGTGATCGGCCTGTCCCAGTCGGCGGGGGGAAGCGCGGCCATCGAGGCGGATCCCTCCTCCGCCAAGTCCCTGGTGTTCCTGCTGGTCCCTGTGGTCCTGGTCCTGCTGATGTACAAGGGCTGGGGATTGGTCTCCGCGCTGCTCCTCTCCAACGCGCTGGTCATTTTCTTCAGTCTGGTCCTGGGCGTTCTGGATCCCGCTGTGCTGTTCAGTGATGACAGCCCGATCGCCTCTGGCATGGGCAGCATGGCCAATGTGGCCATCGTCTCCTGCCTGATCGTGATGATGATCCAGATCCCCACCAAGAGCGGAGCCATGGACGCCTTTGCCTCTTGGATCATCACGAAGTGCAAGTCCATTCGCAGCGCGGAGCTGATCGCGTATTTTATGGCGATCTTCGGCGTCGTGGCGACCCACAGCTCCACCAATACCATCATCTTCACCGGACCCTTTGTTCGGACCCTGATGGATGACTACAAGGACGAGGCCGACCACAGCCGCAGCGCGAACATCCTGGACGCCACCGCCTGCGGTACGAACGGGCTGATCCCCCACGGCAATCCCGCGCTGGTCATCACCGGCGTGGCGACCGGCGTGGCCGGCGTGCCCGCGACCTTCTCCTTCCTGGATTTCCTGCCCTATAACTTCCACTGCTGGGGCCTGCTGATCATTTTCTTCCTGAGCATTATGACCGGCGTTGGAAGAAAGCGCAAAAAAACCGTGTGAGCGTCTTTTTACAGGAATGACAATGAGAAACTGAGGCACAGATGCTATACCATAGTTTCTTGATACGAACAAGATCCCCGCTCCATCAGAAATGGGGCGGGGATCGTTTTGGCTCGCTTAAGCGACTTTCGCGGAAGCGAAAGGAATAGCC
>QFCF01001494.1_pt1 | contig 18394 bp, 13 predicted proteins | sample 5346961 | NCBI WGS metagenome assembly QFCF01 (sample SAMN09062253, study PRJNA434731) | Human gut metagenome, whole genome shotgun sequencing project. | reverse complement strand
GTGCAAACGGCATCGTAGGCGCAGGTATTCCCATTGCGGCAGGCTCTGCACTGGTGTCCAAGATTAAGGGAGATAAGCATGTTACCCTGTGCTTCTTCGGTGACAGCGCATCCAACCAGGGTACCTTCCACGAAGCGGTAAATATGGCGGCGGCATGGAAGCTGCCTGTAGTATTCCTGTGTGAAAACAACAGCTACGGCGTTTCTGTTAATATCCATTCCGTAACCAATACGGATACGATTGCAGTGCGTGCGCAGGCGTATAACATCCCCGGCAAAACAGTTGACGGCAATGATCCCGTTACCGTATATGAAGCAGTAAAAGAAGCGGTAGATTATGCAAGAGAGGGCAACGGCCCTTCTATCGTAGAGTGCATGACATTCCGCCATCAGGGACATTATTGCGGTGACCCTGCAAATTATCGCCCTGCATCCTACATGGAGGAAGCGCATAAGAAGGACGCAATCCCCAATATGAGAAAGAGACTGTTGGATGGCGTGGCAACAGAGGAAGAAATTCTGGCTGTGGAAAAGGCAGTAGAGGATGAGATGGAAGCGGCTTATCAGTTTGCAAATGAATCCGCATATCCTGACCCTTCCGAAGCAACAACAGACGTATATTTCTCTGATAATGAAAGGAGCGTTGTAAGATGAGTAAAAAATTGAGCATCAGTAAAGCCATCGGCGAGGCTCTTCATGAGGAAATGGCAAGAGATGAAAATGTAATTATCATGGGCGAAGACATGGGTAAGATGGGGAATGTTTTCGGCATTACGGTTGGCTTTCAGGAGGAATTCGGTGAGAACCGCGTGTTTGATACCCCGATTTCCGAATCTGGCTTCTGCGGCATGGCGGTGGGGGCTGCAATGAGAGGGATTCGCCCTGTGGTAGAGCTGATGTATGATGACTTTATCACCGTTGCGGCAGATCCTATCATCAATCAGGCTGCAAAGATGAGATATATGACAGGCGGACAGGCAACCGTACCCATGGTATTGAGACTGCCCATGGGCGCAGGCAGAAGAAACGCAGGACAGCATTCGCAGTGCTTTGAAAATATTTTCTGTCATACACCCGGTCTGAAGGTTGTGGCGCCCTCCAGCGCGGAGGATGCAAAGGGCTTGCTGAAATCCGCGATTCGTGATGAGGACCCCGTTATCTTTATTGAACATAAGCTGCTGTATGCAAAGAAGGAGCAGATTCCCGAAGGGGAATACACCATCCCTCTGGGTGTTGCGGCTGTGAAAAGAGAGGGTACAGATATTACAATCGTAACATGGAGCCGTGAGGTATACTTTGCACTGGAGGCAGCGGAAGAGCTGGCGAAGGAAGGCATCAGCGCAGAGGTTCTGGATCTGCGTACACTGGTTCCTCTGGATTGGGATGCAATTGTGAAATCCGTTTCCAAGACACACAATGTAATCGTTCTGTCCGAAGAGGTAAAGCGTGGCAGCTATGCGGCTGAAATTTCCGCACAGATTGCAGAGGAGCTGTTTGATGAACTGGATGCACCCGTAGAACGTGTCTGCGGTCTGAATATCGTTTCTCCCTTCAGCCCTACATTGGAGGATGAAAACTTCCCTCATCCCGCAGATATCGTAAAGGCAGTGAAAAAGGTTCTGAATAAATAAGGAGGGAAAACCATGGCTTTTGAAGTAAAGATGCCTCAGTTGGGACTGACAATGGAAGAAGGCACAGTCACAAAATGGGTAAAACAGGAAGGCGACACTGTAAAAGCAGGTGATGTCATTCTGGAAATTACAACAGATAAACTGACAAGCGAAGTAGAAAGCGAGCATGACGGCGTATTGCTGAAGATTGTTGCGCAGGAGGGCGAGGACATTCCCGTAAAAGGTCTGCTGGCATATATCGGCGAAGCAGGCGAACAGGTTGGGGATGCACCTGCGGCAAAGGCAGAAGCGCCTGCGGCTGAAGCGGCGGCACCCGTGCCCGCAGCAGCACCTGCAGCACCTGTGGCAGGCGGCAGAATCAGAATTTCCCCTCTGGCAAAGAAAACAGCGGCAAAGCTGGGGGTAGATTATACAACAGTGGCAGGCTCCGGCCCTCTGGGCAGAATCGTGCAGAAGGATATTCTGGCGGCAGCAGAAGCCGCAAAAGCCGCACCTGCGCCCGCAGCACAGGCGGCAGAAGAAAAGGCAGCACCGAAGAAAACCGCACTGGAACTGATGGATGGCGACGAGGTTGTAAAGCTGGCAGGGATGAGAAAGGTCGTTTCCGAAAGAATGACAAAATCCGCACAGGAAATCCCTACCGTTACGCAGAATGTCCGCATTGATGTGACAGAGCTGATGGCATTCCGTAAGAAGATTAACAATGACCTTGGCGTTAAATATTCTTTGAATGATTATGTGCTGAAAGCAACGGCAAAGGCACTGAAAAATAATAAGCATATTCTGGTAAGTCTGGACGGCGACCAGATTATCAAGCGTGCCCATGTGAATATCGGCATGGCGGTTGCGCTGGAAGATGGTCTGATTGTGCCCGTTATCAAGGATGCGGATAAGATGAGTCTGGGTGAAATTTCCGAAACGGCGAGAGATCTGGCAGAACGTGCAAGAACAAATAAGCTGTCGATGGATGAATATAAGGGCTCTACCTTCTCCATCTCCAATCTGGGTATGTTCGGCGTAGAAACCTTTAATCCTATCATCAATCAGCCGGATGCAGGCATTCTGGGTGTCTGCGCAGTGCAGGATGAGCTGGTAATGGATGCGGAAGGCAACATCACAAAGAGACAGTTCATGCGCATTTCCTTTACATTCGACCATAGATTGATTGACGGTGCGACAGCAGCAAAATTTGAGCTGGCTATCCGGGATCTGATGGAGCATCCCATGCAGATTCTGCTGTAACATCGGAAGAAAAAGGAGACAGAAATCAAGAAAAGGAACCTGAATAGACAGGAGGAATAGACTATGGCAGTAGAGGTTAAAATGCCTCAGCTTGGGCTGACAATGGAAGAAGGCACGGTTTCCAAATGGGTAAAGCAGGAAGGCGATGCCGTAAAGGTTGGCGATGTTCTGCTGGAAATTACAACAGATAAGCTGACCAGTGAGGTGACAGCAGAAGCAGAAGGCACACTGATTAAAATCGTGGCACAGGAAGGCGAGGATGTACCCGTAAAGGGGCTCCTGGCATATATCGGCGAAGCAGGCGAGCAGGTTGGAGCAGCACCCGCACAGGCAGCACCCGTACAGGCAGCCGCTCCTGCGGCAGAGAAAAAGCCTGCCGGCGAAACAAAAGTGGCAGTCATCGGCGGCGGCCCCGGCGGTTATGTTGCGGCAATCAGAGCGGCACAGCTGGGCGGCAAGGTAACGCTGATTGAAAAGAACAAATTGGGTGGCACCTGCTTGAATGTCGGCTGTATTCCCACAAAGGCAATCCTGCATGCGGCAGAGGCGCTGACAGAAGCAAAGGAAATGGCGGAATACGGCATCCATATTGAAGTGAAAAATGTAGACTGGAAACAGGTGCAGGCAAAGAAAAATGCCATTACCGCACAGCTGGTAGGCGGTGTGACCGGTCTGATGAAGGCAAATAAGATTCAGGTTGTGGAGGGAACAGCATCCTTCGCATCCAAGGATACTCTGGCTGTCCTGAAAAAGGACGGTACAAAGGAAAACATGACATTTGATAAAATCATCATCGCAGCAGGCTCCGTCCCCGCGGTGCCTCCCATTCCCGGGGTAAAGGAAAATGCAAACTGCGTAGATTCGACAGGCGCTTTGTCTTTTGAAGAAATTCCCAAAAGCCTTCTGGTCATTGGCGGTGGCGTAATCGGTATCGAACTGGCAACTGCGTACTCCAAATTCGGTACAGAGGTAACGGTGGTAGAAGCTGCACCTAAGCTGCTGCCCATGATGGATGGCGAGCTGACAGCACAGCTGCGCAAGCTGATGGAGGCAAAAGGCGTAAAGATTATGACAGACGCAAAGGTGCAGTCTGTAGAAGCGGCGGCAGTCGGCGCAAAGGTGAATGTGGAAATTGGCGGCAAGGTGCAGCCCTTTGAAGCAGAAAAGGTACTGGTTGCTGTCGGCAGAAGAACGGACACAGAAGCCTTGAATTTAGATGCGGCAGGCATTGCGAATGACAGAGGTCGTATCACAGTCAACGATAAAATGGAAACAAATGTACCCAATGTATATGCCATCGGTGACTGTCTGGGCAAGGTTATGCTGGCGCACGTTGCATCTGCACAGGGTGAAGTGGCAGCGGAAAATGCACTGGGAGAAAATGCGGTTTACAATGGTGCAAGCAACCCCTCCTGTGTATATACGGACCCCGAATTTGCAGGCGTTGGTCTGACAGAAGAAAAAGCCAAGGAATTGGGCATTGCATATCAGGTAGGCAAATTCCCTCTGATGGCAAACGGTAAATCTCTGATTATGAACGGCGGCGTTGGCAGCATTAAGTTCATCATCGGGACAGAATATAAAGAGGTTCTGGGGGTACATATTCTTGGCCCCAGAGCAACAGATCTGATTGGTGAATGTGCGCTGGCCATCGGTATGGAAGCGACCGTAGAGGATATTATTGCGGCAATCCATGCGCATCCTACCGTAACCGAAGCGGTGAGAGAAGCGGCTCTGGCAGCAGAGAAAAGAGCAATTCATATTCCCAATAAATAAAAATCAACAGTATAAATACAAAAGATAAAGGATAAACAAAAGCTTGATGAACATAAGTGTTCACTTTTGAGATACACAGCGGCTGTGGAGTCGGATTTGCAGCCGCCCCTCCCCTCTAAAGAGGGAGCAGGATTTAGCAAGACAAAATCTCCTTCATAACTCTTTTTTTGCGGCTGTGCTGAGCCCATAGCCGCATCCCTTTTAAGTTGTTACTTTAGACATATAACTATAATAAAAGAAGATGCCTCGGCTGATTTCGTATCGGTCGGGGCATTTTCTTTTGCAAAATTTGGGGATACCCAAATAAAAAAGCCGCCCTGAAAGGTGCGCCCAAATAAGAAACCTTGAATCCTAAAATGCTGAAAGCGACGGCTACTGTGTCAGTTCCCCTTGACAGCCTAAGTCAAAGGATGCCTGCGGGAAACTTCCTTGTATCCGCAGTCTTTCAGCTATTTCATTTTCTTCATGTTTTCTTATTGGGACACACCGAAAGGCGGCAAATGTATGTCTTTATTCACTTTGCAGCAGAAGATTGAGGAAATCATTCTTCTCCAGTCCATGGAAATACTGTGCGATATCGAAATCGGCAAGGCGGCTTTCCAGAGCCTGCCGCTCCAGCTTCGTGCCAATCAAAGCCTTGGCAAGGTCGGCAGAGTCCTTTACGCCGAAGAAATCGCCGAAGAACTGCAAATCGGTAATGCTGCCGTCCTCCGTATTCATGTGTACTTCGATTTTTCCGCAGCCCTCAAAGCGGCGGCTCTTTTCTACGCTGTAGGAGGGAGAAAAGCCGTAATTCCATTCCCACTTATCATAGCGTTCCTTTTTGATTTTTTCGATTTCAGCCAGCTCCTCTGCGGAGAATACATAGGGCTGAACATTTTCTTCTTTCAAAATGTATTTTAAGAGAAGAGCCTTGAATTGTGCCAGCGTAAAGCCCTCAGGCAGATAAGGCGCAATATTTGTCACTCTTGCTTTTACGGATTTTGCAGCCTTTGACTGGAATTTATCTGCGGAAACATTCAGCACATCCGCAACAACGGAAAGGTCTGAATGAAACATCAGCGTGCCGTGGTGCATGATGCGGCCCTGCTTCAGATACTGGGAATTGCCGGAAAATTTTTTCCCTTCAATGCTGATATCGTTTCTGCCGTTGACCTCAGCAGGCACGTTGAGAGAACGCAACAGCTCTGCAATCGGCTGACAGAACAGACGAATATCCAGATCGGTTGCATCCTTTGCATCGAGAATAAATGTGAAGTTCAGATTCCCCAAATCATGATATACGGCACCGCCGCCGGAAAGTCGACGGACAACGGAGATATGCTTTGCATCGGCAACCTTTTGATTGACCTCTGCAAAGGCGTTCTGATTTTTACCGATGACAACGGTGTTATCGTTCTGCCAAAGCATGAAGTATTCCTGACTTCTGTCCATTCGGTCGAAAACATATTGCTCCAGAGCCAGATTAAAAGCAGGATTTGTGCTGGGGGATTCGATATAGACCATAATAGTACCTCCTTTGTATTTGTATTCAAAAATAATATTGTGAATACATTCTAACATATAAAAAGACAAAATGGAATAGCGTTTTATAGATTTTGTCAGATTTGCTACAGAATTTTCGGGCGGCACTGCTTTCGCCCATTTTTCAGAAGCGCCAGTATATGGTGATGGGAACCTCCCTTGTCCCTGCAATCCGTCTGCCGACAGAAATAGAATCAATCAGAATTTCGACCATTTCCCTTGTCAGGTGCGTCGGGTTGATGTATTTTTCAATGATGGCGCGGCGGTTATCCCCTGCGGCAATGCGTGCGTCAAGGTCGATGATTTTCCGCTCTGCGTCCGCAATCAGCCGCTCCTGCTGCTGTAGTTCCGCTGAAAAATGCTTCGATAAATCGAGATATTCCGCTTCGGAGAGAACACCGCGCACCTTATCCGGATACAGCTCCCGCACTGCCTTATGAACTTCCTCAATTTTTTTCTCATGGGCGTGGATGCTTTTCTGCAAAGAAGCCCTCTGTTCCTTTAAATGACTGCAAAAATCAAGCTGTCGTTCCAGCTCATCCCAATTCAGATAGGCATCGGAAATCGTATGTAATTCCTGCAAAACCATCCGCTCCAGCCGCTCCACAGAAATAAACGCTCCCCTGCAGCTCTCCTTGGAAATGTGATGATTGGGGCATTGCAGATAATATTTCCCCTTGGTTTTCGAGGAACGCAGCGTGTAGCCACATTCCGCACAGCGCGCCTTACGCGCAAAAAGTCCGATTGCTCCGGATGGAAAGGGCTTTGCCCTTTCGGCAAGCATTTTCTGTACGCGCTCCCATAATTCCTGTTCGATAATCGGCTCGTGCGTCCCCTCTGTCCGTATCCATTCTTCCTTGGGGCGCGGCTTGTTTTGCTTGGTTTTGTAGGAAACACTGCCGTATTTTCCCTGCACCATGTTGCCGATGTAGATTTCATTTGTCAGCATATTGGAGATAGCGAAATATTTCCAGAGCGTACTGCCCTTGCCCTTCGGCTGTCGATAGCGAATCCCCTGTAAGCGTTTATATTCCGTTGGATTTGGAATCCCTCTTTCGTTGAGCATACGCGCGATGGCGGTTTTGCCGTAGCCCTGCGAGAAAAGCGTGAAAACCTCACGCACCACCGCCGCCGCCTCCTCGTCAATCAGCAGATGTCCCCTTCGGTCGGGATTCTTTCTGTAGCCATAGAGCGCAAAGGAGCCGATGTGAAAGCCGTTTTTTCTGCGGTGCGTCAGCACACTGCGGATATTTTTGGATAGCTCCGCCAGATAATGCTCATCCATAATGCCGTTGATTTGCCGCAGAAGCAGATTATCCTCGTTTGCGGAATCGGCATTGTCCACCAAACTCAGAAAGCGGATGCCCCATTGCGGAAATAGGCGGTTGATGTATCGTTCCACCACCTCTAATTCCCTGCTGAAACGGGATTGTGTTTTGCAGAGGATGATGTCAAACCTTTTCTCCTCGGCGGCGTGCAGCATGCGCTTGAAGGCAGGGCGGCTGCGGTCTGCGCCGCTGTAGTCATCATCAATGTAGATTTCGTAGATTTCCCAGCCGTGGGAATGGGCATATTCCGTCAGCAGGGCGCGTTGGTTTTGTATGCTGTTGCTGTCGTTTTCGGCGGAGCCCTTGCCTTTGTCCTCCTCCGATAGGCGGCAGTAAATGGCGACCCTTTCCCTTTTCATGCTATGCGTTTTCCCTCGCGAGGATGGTGCTTGCCCTTTCTGCCTGATTGATGAGAGCTGCCCAGATTCGTGTAACCTCTGCCTGCGTGGTGCGGTCTGTTCCGTTTTTGAAAATACTGCGGCAAGGTGCTTTTTCCATAAAAATCCCCCCTTTTTTAAGTGTATTCCGGCAAAGGGGCGAATATTTCCGCCTCAGTCGCTTTTCCCATTTGGGCGCACCCTTGGTTTTGTCTATTTTCTCCAAAAAGAAAAATTTACCTTATTTTTCCTTGCGGAGAAAAAGCAGATATGATACCATGTGATTATAATCACAAGTGAAATTTTTGCGGATGATATGGGGGCTTTGCCGTAGTCCGCAAAAGCGCATGAAGGAGGGGTAATTGAGATTGGAAGAAATGGATAAGCATTGCGGCGGCAGTATGCCTTGCGGTAACGGCGGTGCCGATGCGTGCCGTGGCGCAGGAGGAGCTATTGCAGGAGAAAATGCTTGAGGAAATCAAGGAGGAACAGCAGGAGGAAATCAAAGAGGAACTGAAAGAGGAACCGAAAGAGGAAAAAGAGGAAAAAGAGGAACTGAAAGAGGAAAAAGAAGAAAAAGAGAAATTGCAGGAGCAGTCTGACGAGAAAACCGAGCCGCAGGAGGAAAGCAAGAAAGAGCTGCCGAAAGGAATTTCTCTGCTGATGGGAGAGGAAAACAGCACAGCGGTATTCGAAAATGAAACTGCGGATTTTGAAGGGAAAGGCACAGCGGCAAACCCTTATAAGATTCAGAATGTGGATGATTTGAAGAAGCTGGCGGAAAACGTGAAAAACGGAACGGACTACGAAGGCAAATACTTCCAGCTGACCGTAAACATTGACTTGAAGAATGAAGAATGGACACCCATCGGAACAATAGTTTATACGGGCGAATTTGGGCGTTCAGAAGAAAGATATTTTAAAGGGACTTTTGATGGTGATGGGCATCAGATTGCCAATCTTACAATAACAGGTCGTAATGAGTATGTCGGCTTATTCGGCTATGTGAGAAACGCAACTATCCAGAACTGCAATGTAGCAGGGGAAGTCAGTGGATATAACGCTGTAGGCGGCATTGTGGGTGCTGTAGATGGAAAAACGAATAATATTTTGAATTGCTCCTTCCAAGGCAATGTGACGGGGAATGTGTATGTAGGCGGTATTGTGGGGCAAGTGCAAAATCAATGTGAAGTCAGCAGCTGCTATGCAATCGGAACGGTACATGGAGGAAATGATAAAGTAGGCGGCATTGCAGGAGAAGGCAGAGGTGCAATTAAAAACTGCTATGCGTTGGCGGATGTTTCTGCCGGAGGAAAATTTGTTGGCGGCATTGCTGGAGATGCTTCCAGTGTTACCATAGAAAACTGCTATTACAGCGGGGAGGTATCCGCACGTGGGTCTGCAGGCGGCATTGTCGGTAATGTATGGAGAGGCACAATCCAAAATTGCGTTTCTCTGGCAGAAAGCGTGACAGGCAGTAATACAAATCGTATTGTAGGGAACATATATAATCTAACATTAACAAATAACTACGCTTGGAGCGACCCGGCTCTTTCTGCTGATGATGCAGCAGGATTAAACGGCGCAAACCTTACCTATACAAACGAAAAACTTTCCAAGCAGTTCTCTGGAATTTTTGGCAGTGATAATTCCGCATGGCAATTCACAGACAACGGCTTGACGATATTGAAAGACGTAGGCGGCACGCAGTTTTCGGAACTGCCGAAATGCATGACAGGCGTTGGTTTTGATGGCTTTGGTATAAAAACAAACCCTTATCTCATTAAAGATGCAGAGGATTTGAAGCTGCTGGCGAAAAAGGTAAACGGCGGCGAAAAATACGAAGGCAAATACTTCAAGCAGACCGCAAACATTGACTTGGAGAACGAACCAAATTGGACCCCCATCGGCGGAACAGTAATTGAACATCCTTCAACATGGGAAATATCTGTTTTTAAGGGGAATTATGACGGAGACGGATACAAGATTACGAATCTTACGACAACAGAAGATAGTAATCATGTCGGTTTATTCGGAAAGGTAGAGGACGCAACCATCCAAAACTGCAATATCACAGGGAACGTCAACGGATATAACTATGTAGGCGGCATTGTGGGGGGTGTAGGTGTAAAAACGAAGATTTTGAATTGCTCCTTCCAAGGCAGTGTAATGGGAGAAAGCGATTGTGTAGGCGGCATTGTCGGGGAAACATCAGCCGAATGCGAAGTCAGCGGCTGCTTTGCAAGAGGAAAGGTAGAAGGCTTGCAAAAAGTAGGCGGCATTGCTGGAAAGGGCGTTGGTACAATCAAAAACTGCTATGCCTTGGCAGATGTAACAGCAAGAGATAGGATTGCAGGCGGCATTGCAGGAGGTACTTATAATCTTACCATAGAAAACTGCTATTACGGCGGCGATGTTTTGGCAAAGAATTATGCAGGCGGCATTGCCGGCGTGATGGATAGTACTTCTGGTTCCTCTACCACAATCAAAAACTGCGTTTCTCTGGCAGAAAGCGTGACAGCAGGCATCAACTCTGTAAACCGCATTGCAGGGGGAGTAAGAGATAACATAAACTTAATAAACAACCACAGCTACAACAGAACCAAGCTTGTGATTGACAGCAAACCAGCCTATCCGACAGGCGGTGCAGGGAACGACGTAATTGGTGCGGATGTTTATATTTCCAATGGTAAGGTTATGACAGATGTGCCAAACCAAACTTTGTTTGATTGGGCGGCAAATGGCTTTACCGAGGAAAACGGCTGGTCAATCCCGACCGATGCGTATAAACTCCCCTCTTTGCGTGAGGGTGAATATCCCGACCTGCCCACCCTGCCGAGCAAAGACCTTACCATCGACAAAACACCCCAGCACTTCACCACCAGAAATATCGGCAACGGCTTTGTGGTAAAGGTGCTTTCTCCCACAGAGAATATCGGCAATACGCCATTTGAAGTGCAATATCGTCTGCATGATACAGACGCATGGACGAGTGCCGTTCCCAATACCGCAGGGACATACGATGTGAAAATCACCCGTGCGGCAGATGGCGATATCAACCCCTTTGCCTGCGAGATTTTCGAAGGGCTTGTGCTGACGAAAAAGCGCAGCAGCAGTAGCGGCGCAGCAACCCAGACCTATACCGCGCAGTTCGATACAAACGGCGGCAGTGCGGTCGATAAGGTAAAAACGGATAAAAACGGCAAAATCGAAAGACCTGCCGACCCGACAAAAGAGGGCTATATTTTCGTCGGCTGGTATAGCGACAGCAAGCTGACCAAGCCCTTTGATTTCAGCGCAGAGCTGACCGCGAATAGCACGCTTTACGCAAAATGGAAAGAAAATAACGAAATTATCCTCACGATTGGCAGTCGGAAGATTTCTGTTTTCGGCAGAGAAATCCAAAATGACGTTGCCCCGAAAATCGTGAACGATAGAACCATGCTCCCGATTCGTATTGTGGCGGAAAGCCTTGGCGGAACCGTAACATGGAACGGCGAGCTGCAGCGCGTCACCATTCAGAAGGGCGCAGATGTCATTCTCATTACCATCGGCGCAGATACGGCGTATGTCAATGGCACGGCTGTGAAGCTGGATGCCGCGGCATTCGTGGAAAACGGCAGAACCTATCTGCCCCTGCGGTTCGTTTCCGAAACCCTTGGCGCACAGGTGGCATGGAATGAAGCCGAAAAAACAGTAACCATTACAAAATAAAATTTTGACAGATACCCTCTTTGTCAAACGGCAGGGAGGGTATTTTGCCTTTCCAAAGAGCGTATTTCGGCGCTTTTGCCCTTGCGGCGGAGTGAAATAGATGATAAAATGTGATTATAATCACAGGTAAAAAGGAAAGAGGGGGACGATTTTGTCACCAAGAGGAAAACAGACGAATGGCTTGCTTACGCAACAGAAAATGCTGCGTGCGGCAGTAGCACTGTTTCTGGAAAGCGGCTACGAAAAAACCACAACGGCAAAAATTGCAAAGGCGGCAGGCATGACACAAAGCTCTTTCTTTCGGGCATTTGCGAGCAAGGAGGCACTGCTGCTGGAGCTGGTGCGGCGGATGTTCGGGGGACAGTTTGCCTTGGCGGAGCAGCATAGCGGCATAGAGGACCCGGTGCTTCTCTATGCGGTGGAAACATCGTTGCAGCTGCATATTGCGGAGCTGACAGAACCGCTGCGTGAGCTGTATGTGGTGGGGTATTCCCTGCCGACCACCTCGGCGTATATCTATCAGAGCATGGCAGGGCGGCTACAGTCCATTTTCGGGAAATATATGCCCGATTTGGAATTGAAGGATTTCTACGAAATGGAAATTGCATCGGCAAGCATCATGCGGGGCTTCATGGCAATGCCGTGCGATGTTTATTTTACCATGGAAGCGAAAATTTCTCGCTTTCTGGAATGCTCGCTCAAGCTGTACGATGTGCCGCAGGAGCAGAGAAAGGGCGTAATTGCGGCAGTGCTGCAAATGGATTTGCGGCGCATGGCAGAGGAAATTATTCAGAAGACAGTGGCACAGGCGGAGGAAGGCTTTGCGGCACTGCCTGCCCTCAAAAAATAAGAGGAAATGCAAAAGAGGTCTGTACCCTTTGGTACAGACCTCTTTTCGCTTATCGGGATTACATATCCTCCAAGCGTCCGTGCTTTTCATATCTGGAAACACGGCTGATTTTATTTTCCTCATCCACGAAAACAACCTTCGGCGGATTCACAGCCGCCTCCTCAGGTGTCATCTGGCAATAGCACATCAGAATGATTTTATCGCCCTTCTGCACACAGCGCGCCGCCGCACCGTTCAGGCAAATCATACCGCTGCCTGCTTCGCCTGCGATGGTGTAGGTTTCAAAGCGTTCCCCGTTGTTGATATCTACAATCTGCACCTTTTCGTATTCCAGAATCCCTGCCGCGGCAAGCAAATCGGAATCAACGGTAATGCTGCCAACATAATCCAATTCTGCCTGTACGACAGTCGCTCTGTGAATTTTTCCCTTTAACATATTCAAATACATATCGTTTTCTCCTTAGCCCTCGTAAATAAAGTTGTCAATCAATCTGGTTTTGCCGATATAAACTGCCATAGCAACCAATACGGGCGGCTGCATTTTGCTGACAGGCTCAACGGAAACGGCATCCACTGCTTTTACATAATCAATGCGTGCCAGAGGCTCTTTTTCAATCAATTCCTTCATAGCTGTTGTGATGGCATCTGCGGATGCTTCGCCATCTGCTGCCAGCTTCTGCCCCAGCTTCACTGCCTGACTCAGCACCAGAGCGGCCTTGCGTTCTTCTGCATTCAGGTATGTATTTCTGGAGCTTTTTGCCAGACCGTCTGCTTCACGCACAATAGGGCAGCCGATGATTTCAATATCAAAATTCAAATCACGCACCATGCGGCGAATAACAGAAAGCTGCTGTGCATCCTTCTGCCCGAAATAAGCACGGTCGGGTGCTACGATGTGGAACAGCTTGGAAACAACGGTGCAAACGCCACGGAAGTGAATGGGTCTGCTCTTGCCGCAAAGCTCGCCTGTCAGTCCGCTCATATCCACGAAGGTACACGCATCCTCTGCGTACATTTCGGAGGGTTCGGGGTTGAACAGAAGTGCTGCGCCTGCGTTTTCGCAAAGTGCGGCATCCCTCTGCAAATCTCTGGGGTAGCTTGCCAGATCCTCTGTAGGCCCGAACTGTGTGGGGTTTACAAAGTCACTTACAACAACTCTGTCATTTTCCTTTACCGCTCTGTCGATTAAGCTCTTGTGTCCTTCGTGAAGAAAGCCCATTGTGGGAACCAATCCAACGGAAAGCCCCTCTGCTCTCCATGCCTTCACTGCTGCTCTGACTTCTGAGATAGTTTTTACGATTTTCATGGTTTGCCTCCGTATTAGTACAATTTATTGATAATGTCATCTGCGATTTTAAAGGTATGCTCTGCGGCAGGGAAGGTGCCTTCCTTAACCTCTTTGATGTATTCCGTAAAGCCCTGCTTCATCACTTCGCCTGCGTTTGCAAAATGCTTTACGAACTTAGGCTTAAAATCGGAGAAAAGCGCAAGCATATCCTGATAAACCAAAACCTGCCCATCGCAGTCCGCACCTGCGCCAATGCCGATGGTAGGGATGGAAACGCTTTCTGTAATCAGCTTTGCCAGCTTTGCGGGGATACATTCCAGAACGATGGCGAAAGCGCCTGCTGCCTCAACTGCCTTTGCTTCTTCAATCAATCTGCGTGCATCTGCCTCGCTCTTACCCTGCACCTTAAAGCCGCCGAAGGCATTGACAGACTGAGGGGTCAGCCCGATGCCTCTGTGATTGCTTTAATCTGGGGACAAACAGACGCGCCGCCCTCCAGCTTGACAGCCTGACATCTGCCTTCCTTCATCAGTCTGCCTGCATTCACAACGGCATCATAAACGGAGGTCTGGTAGCTCATAAAAGGCATATCGCCGACAACGAGTGCATTTTTTGCACCTCTGGTAACAGCGGCGGTGTGGTGAATCATATCCTCCATGGTAACGGAGATGGTATCCTCATAGCCGAGCATAACCATGCCCAAAGAGTCGCCAACCAAAATGGTATTTACGCCACATTCATCCACTAGCTTTGCTGTGGAATAATCATAAGCGGTCAGCATAGTGATTTTGTCTCCGTCCAATTTTTGCTGCTGCAGGGTAGCTACTGTGTTTTTCATTGTTCCAACTCCTTTTCCAAATGCTTGTAATCCTTCTGCGGGTGCTTTTGCTGAGCAATTCTGATAAGCTGTTTGGAAAGGGCGGTGTAGGCTGTCAGAATATCCTGACCTACAGTGCTTTCCGCTGCAAATTTCCGTATCTCCTGCAAATGCTTCGATACGGTTTGGGCATCTCCACGCTCGATGGGGCCTGTAAGTGCATTTACCGCACCCTTTTCTGCCACGCTCTGCGCATTTCCCAGAAGAAGGGGAGATAAAGCCTCTGCTGCCGCCGCTTCGGAAAAGCCGCATTTGACAAGCAGGGCGGTGCCCATATCTGCCAGTGCGACAATCTGGTTGCTGACCATAACTGCGGCTGCGTGGTAGAGGGCTTTGCTGTCGGGAGAAATGGCAACTACGGTGTTTCCCATTTCGCTGAACAGTGCTTTTAGCTCCGCAAGATGTGCGTCACTTCCTTCGATGGTAAAGCACGCCTTCCCCAAATCCAGATAGGAGGTTGCTTTGCTGCTGATTGCATACAGGGGATGAATCGAATACCGATAGGCTCCTCTGTTTTCTGCATCAAAAAAAACGGTCGATGGAATCGAACCGCTGCAATGACATATATTTTTATTTTTGATAGGCAGATTACGCATGTCATCCCATATCTCACCGATTGTGCCATCCGGCACAGTGAGAAAAAGGGTATCACTGTCTTTCGTAATTTCTTCTATACTTGTATAGTATCTGCTCTGTGTAAATTCTGCGGCCTCCTTCGCGGAGGCGGGTGTGCGGCTGTAATAACCGCTGATTTCGATGCCGTGCATCGCAAGATATTTACCCAGTGTGAAGCCGACCTTTCCGGCTCCGATAAAACCTGCTCTCATACCTATCACCTTCCTTCACAAAGAAGTGATAAGACAAGATACATCTGCTGCCATTTGTGCCGTTCCGAGGATACAGCCATCCGGCGAATCAAAAAAATAAAATATATAAAATTTGCAGTATAGCTTCTTTCAGAATGCCATCCGTCAGTTAATATAGCACATTTATCCCGATTTGTATAGAGGAAATTGTGAAAGAGTATCAAAAGCCTTTAAAGCGAAAGGGATTGGCTTTGTTTCCGAAGGAAAAAGGAAAAACGGCTCGTATTCGGAGGGAGGCTTCGGAAGGAAGCTTCGGAAGAAAACGAACCGTTTTTTGGAGAATTTTCATTGGAAAGGAAAATAGAATTTCAGCGTTTTTGCGGATAGCACCAAAACAAGCAACGGTAAAAAACCATTCCTTGTTTTGCATGTGAAAAATATGAGATAAGAGTTATTTTTAGGGTACCATTCTGTGTGCTACATTCCCAGAGAAACCAGAGGAATGAAGATAAACAATGTCAGAATGGGAATCAAAATCTGTGTGACAGCAATATCAAAGTACACCTCCTTATGTGTCAGCTTACAGATTCCGAGTAACGTGATTTGTGCGCCCTGATGAGGCAGGTTATCGGAGGAGCGTTCCTCCAATTCCTCTGCGGAAAGCTGCATTTTCAGGCTTGCGTCATCAAAGAGCTTGCCCTGCGCCGTAAATTTTCTGGCTCTGCATTCCAGCCAAACGAAAATCATCAGGAACTCTGCTACGGTAGCAATCAGGGAGGGGAGGAAGGCTGCCGTTGCAGTTGTGCCTAAGCTTTTCATGGCGATGGTGTTCTGAATGGAGGGAGAGCCGGGTGCTGTCATGGACCATGTCCAGCAGCCTGCCGAAATTGCCGCAGGAATCAGGCGGCGTGTCAGATTGGCACGCTTGAACATCTGCAAAGCAATGGGGTAAACCACGAAGAATACAACAAAGCCGCTCACACCGCCGAAGGTCAAAAGACCTGTGATACACATAATCATGGGAGCAACAAAGTGGTTGCCGCAGAAGCATCCCATGGTGCGTGCGATGGATTCCGCCGCCCCTGTGAACTGATAGACTGCACCAAAGAGCGCGCCGACAAAGAAAATCAGAAAATACTTCGTGATATAATCCGATGTGGCAGGCATGAAGTGCTGCAGCAGGGTATCCAGAATGGGCATACCGGAAAGCACGATAACAAAGATGGTAACAACCGGTGCCAGAATCAAGGCACTCATTTGTCGAAATGCCAGCACGCCAAAGAGGATGATGGCGATCAGCAAAATCAATACGCTAAAATTCATATTCCCTTCTCCTTTCCTTTATGAAAGCCGATTAACGGAAATTGGGTTTGCGTTTTTCCAGGAACGCCTGCATCCCAACCTGCTTATCCTCAGTTGCGAAGCAAAGCCCAACCAAGTCCTTCTCTACCTCCAAAGCATTCATCAAATCCATATCTGCGCCCTTGTTGATAGAGAGCTTTGCATACTTGATTGCCATTGGGGACACCTTTAAAATATCATCCATCAGTGCCTTTGCTTCATCCAGCAGAGCCTCTGCGGGAACCACTCTGTTTACCAGACCGTAACGCAGGGCTGTCTGTGCATCAATGTGCTTGCCTGTGTAAATCATTTCCTTTGCCAGGCCTGTACCAATCAGACGAGGCAGTCTCTGTGTGCCGCCAAAGCAGGGGATAATGCCCAGTGTTACCTCGGGCTGACCGAATACAGCCTTTTCGGAGGCAATACGGATATCACAGCTCAGTGCCAGCTCGCAGCCGCCGCCTAGTGCAAAGCCGTTGACTGCGGCGATAACGGGCTTGTTCAGTGCTTCGATTTTGTTGAAGGTTGCCTGTGCATAGCCGGCATAGTCTCTGCCCTGTTCACTTCTGTAGGGCTGCATCTGCACGATGTCTGCGCCTGCAACAAAGCCTCTGCCTTCGCCTGTGATGATAACGCCGTAGATGTCATTTTCTTTGCTTACATAATCGAATACCATCTGCAGCTCATCCAAGGTCTGATTGTTCAGAGCGTTCAGCGCCTTGGGGCGGTTCATAGTAACGATGAGTACATGGTTTTCCAGATCCAGCTTCAGGTTTTCCAGTGCGTTTGTGTTCAGGTTTTTCATAATAAATTCCTCCTTGATGTCTTGTGTTTTGTTTTGTGTTTTTTATTGGTTTTTGTATAGTTTTTATATTTTTTCACGGAAGGAGACAGCTTTTTTTGTACGCCGCTTGCTGATTTTTGGGTACAAAAAGAACACCTGCTGTTTTCGCATTTTTTCACGAAACACCCGATTTCTTCGGGGGACGGAAATCCGCAAAAACAGCCTGCGGTGTCTCTCCCGTTATAAACGTATGAAGTTATCTTTTTTGCAGCTCATATTTTGCAATCTCCTTTTCCTGCAGCACACGCAGCAGCTTTGCCTGCATCCCTAAGGGCATATCCCCGATTTCATCCAGAAAAAGCGTTCCGCCGCTTGCCAGCTCGAATTTTCCTTTTTTGCCGCCCTTTTTTGCTCCTGTGAAAGCACCCTCTTCGTATCCGAAAAGCTCACTTTCCAAAAGCTCATTGGGAATGGCGGCACAGTTAATGCTGACCATCGGCTTTTCCCGCCGCTCTCCGTTGTTGTGGATGGCATTGGCGAAAACCTCCTTGCCTGTGCCTGTTTCGCCTGTCAGCAGAACGGGGAACATGGTCTTGGCGGCTTTATAGCCTGCCTTTTTGACCTCTGCAAAGCGTGGACTGTTGCCGACGATTTTATCGAAGGAATATTGCGAGCTGTTTCTGCTGCGGTATTCCTCTCTGTAAAATTCATATTCGGAATATTCCCGCATCAGCTTCTTTGCAGAATCCAGAGTTTGCAGTCGGAATTTTACCTGTGCCACGCCTGCAATGACATTGTGGTTTTCGTCATATACGGCGGAGCGGTTTACCAGAAAGATTCTGTCCGAATCATCGTCC
>QFCF01001489.1_pt1 | contig 18435 bp, 17 predicted proteins | sample 5346961 | NCBI WGS metagenome assembly QFCF01 (sample SAMN09062253, study PRJNA434731) | Human gut metagenome, whole genome shotgun sequencing project. | reverse complement strand
ATAAACCAGCTTTAACGGATGAATATCTGTTTTTTTAACTATTTCTTTGTATGCTTTATCTAGTTCATCTTCTCCCTGAACAGTATCCACATTATTCAAAACAATATCACTCCGCACACTATCCCGTTCCCGCACCACATACCGATACTCCCTCTTCGCCCCAGCCGAAATCCCCATCGCCACAACCATCACTGCGATAGCGGCGGCAGCTACAGAGACTTTCACAATCGTTTTCAACCGGCGTGGTTTGCGAACTTCTTCGTGCAGTTTGACAATGTTCTCGCTGGATGATTCTTTTTCACTTTCCGGGCTTGTTCCCACCTCCGCTTCTAACTTTGCCATCAACCTCTCAAAGCCATCTTCTGATTCTGGAGGTATGTCGCTATCTTTTACTTCCGTCTGTGCAAGGATAAAATCCTTCAACAGCTGATCTTCGCTGACTCCAAACGCTTCCTGCAGCAGGCGCTCTGCATCTTCTCCAGCTTTTTTTCCGCGCCGGCTTCTGCTCACTTTTTATCCCTCCTATCTGTCCTCCCTCTAACTTTTAGGTTGACTTTTCTTTTTTTCCGTTTACTATACTAAATGTAACCCTTTGCGGGTATGATAAAGCATAAAAACAGTTGTTTTCAGGTTATGGTTGTCCCCTCACACCGTAACCAGCGGCTGATGTGTGGAGGAAACTACTATGAAAAAAATCATTCTGACCGGCGGTGGTACTGCGGGTCATGTTACACCGAATCTCGCCCTGCTTCCGGCACTGCGCGAGGAAGACTTTGAGATTCACTATATTGGTTCTTATAACGGCATTGAGCGCCGCCTGATCGAGGCAGCCAACATCCCTTACGATGGAATCTCATCTGGAAAACTGCGCCGTTATTTTGACCTTAAGAATTTTTCAGATCCGCTTCGCGTTCTGAAAGGATACTTTGAGGCTCGCAAGCTTATGAAAAAATACAAACCGGATATCGTCTTTTCTAAAGGCGGTTTTGTCGCTGTTCCGGTCGTTCTGGCTGCCAAGCATTATAAAGTGCCTGTCATCATCCATGAATCCGATATGACCCCAGGACTGGCAAATAAAATCTGTATTCCAGCCGCTTCCAAGGTATGCTGCAACTTTCCGGAAACCCTTAAATATCTTCCGGAAGATAAGGCGGTTCTGACCGGTTCCCCGATCCGTGAAGAGCTTCTGCACGGAGATCGTCTGGCGGGACTCCAGTACGCCCATCTTTCTGCCGATCGCCCAGTAATTCTGATCATCGGCGGAAGTCTCGGCTCCGTCACGGTCAATCAGGCTGTCCGCGGCATTCTTCCGCAGCTTCTGAAAACCTATCAGGTAATACATATCTGCGGAAAAGGCAATCTGGATGAGTCTCTCATCGGCACCGAAGGATATGTTCAGTATGAGTATGTGGATAAACCACTCCGCCATCTCTTTGCAGCGGCAGATCTGATCATCTCCCGCGCAGGCGCAAATTCCATCTGCGAAATTCTGGCACTCCGCAAACCAAACATTTTGATCCCTCTGTCGGCTGCTGCCAGCCGCGGCGACCAGATCTTAAATGCCAACTCCTTTGCAAAACAGGGATTCAGCACCGTTCTGGAAGAAGAAGTTTTAACCGCAGATACTCTCAGCCAGGCAATCGAAGAGACCTATAAAAATCGCCAGCAGTTCATTGATAAAATGTCTGAAAGCCACTTAAACAATGCTGTCAAAACCATCATGGGGCTGATTCATGATTGCACACGCAGTTAGTAGCATTGCTACGTTTGTATAGTACAAGACTAAAACACTGAATATGTAAGCTTATCATCACATCGGACAGATTCGAAACGGCTCTGCTTCGATGTGATTTTTAAATATCAAACAGCTTTGCCCTCAACACGCGCTTCTGCAGTTCTGCTTTTGCCCTGTAAAGACGTGTACAGCATACCGTTGATTTGATTTTCAAAACCGCACAGGCTTCTTCCGCCGTCAATCCCTCCAGAACACGGAGAATCAAAACATCCCGCCAGTCCTTCTTCATAGATTTGACAATCTTCCATACGTTCCAATAGATATCCCTATCGATAACCTCCTGATCCAGAAGCTGAATTCCTATCTCCCCTTCCAAAAGAAGGTTCATAATCTCTTCTTCCGCATCCGGATCTTCCAGATGCAGCATCTCGCGGCGCCGCATCTGCCTCCGGTTATCGATCCACTTGCTTCGTAAAATGCGGATCAGTAAAACCAACTTTACTTTATGATCCAGATCTAACGAATAGCGCTTGTAATATTCAATGAAAGCTTCATGCACCATATCCTCAATGTCATCGTACCCTACTCCAATTCTATACGCATATTTCTTTAGCGGTACCAGGTACTCTCTGTAAAGCGCTTCAAAAAGCGCCATTTTTTCATTCTCATGGTGCATATCCAAACTCCTATCGCGTCAGTTCTTCGCGGATGGAGCTACTAATTTCTGCCAGCTCTTCCGGCGTTGCTTTTCCTGGCGCCCATGTCACCATATCCGGTCCATTTTCATATCTCGGAATAATGTGTACATGGAAATGAAAAACTGTCTGTCCTGCGGATATGCCATTGTTCTGAACCACATTGAACCCCGTGCAGCCCAGTGCTTTCTTCATCGCCGCACCAATCTTTCCAGCTAATGGAAGAGCTTTTGCCGCAATCGCCGGATCCAGCTCACATAAATCTTTGAAATGCTGCTTCGGCAGAATCAGCGCATGTCCCTTCGATGCCGGTCCTAAATCCAGAATCACACGAAAATCTTCATCTTCATAAACCGTTGAGGATGGAATCTCTCCGCCAGCGATCTTACAAAAAATACATTCTTTGTCTGTCATGTCGGTCTCTCCTTCTCTCTATGCTTCTCCATTCACTGGAAAAGCGGTATTTTCTTTTGTCACTTGGCTTGAAACTTCCATGTCAAGTGCCTTTATTATAGCATATCCCCATGGCTTGTTCTATGTAAATTTGCAGAAACGCGAAATTGATGTACTTGCAAAATAATTCACATCAATTTCTGGTTTTTGGTTATTATTTCATATTTTCAGATAATTTATCGGTATTCCCAAAATTTATATCCGACATCCGCCAAATAAATGGAATCCCCATTTCCCAAACTGACTGTTTCATTTGCCTGAAGCGGATAGCCATTGACCGATGTTCCATTGGTTGAATTGAGATCTGTCAGAATGTATACGCCCTCCTTCTGATCGATCCGCGCATGAAGACGGCTGACGGTCGGACGGTCAATACATGCGTCCGACAGCCCCGGATGTTTTCCAAGTGTAAATGGAATATAGGAAATCTGAATCACTGTTCCTCCGGCTTCCACCGGCTCTAAGCGCACCGTTCCTTCCCCATTCTTTGAGGCAGACAGAAGCGTAGTCCCCGCTTCTCTCGCCCGCTCTATCTGTGCTTCTTCTTCTCTTCGAAGTTCCTGCCGATAAGCTTCTTCACTCTCCGGATAGACCTGCCAGCGGTTTTCAGGCGTTGTCTGCTGCCAGTCTTGATATGATAGATCCACTTCCGTGCTTTCCTCTCTATCCTCTCCCTGACCTCGATTTTTCTTCCTGCCACCATATACCTGCCATTTTCTACGGGCTGCCAACATCTCCCTCAAAAACACGATTCCCCCGATGCCGCTGCTGATTGCATACAGCCATACATCCATTTCTCCCGTCACGTACCAATACACAATGCCAGCTGCCACCGCGCTTCCAAGTACCTTTATCCACCTGTTCTGCCATTGTCCCTTTTGTTTTCCACCTGCCCTTTCAGACTTTTCCCCCACTTCATCTGAGTTCTCTACCGACTCCAGGTTCTTTTTCATCGTTTTCTCCTGATACAACGCTTCCTGCCTATATTTCCAATCCTTCCTGGCTGGCGTTTGAGTGTCAGAAGCCATTTTCCCAGATCCAGATTCCAACGTATCCCTCCGATTTTGCTCCGCTTCAATCCACTCCTGCCGATCCGCCCACACTCCCGCCGTCTCAGGATCCCCCTCATCCTCGTTTCGTTTTTCTGCCGAAAAGATCCGATCTTCCCCCGAAAGCTGGCGCAGCAGATCTGCCGTTCCGTAATTCTCCCGCAGACTAATCTGGTACAGATTATAAGCTAATACAACAGCCTCCCGATCCTGATGATCCGCACGTTCCAGAAGATACCCCAGCAGTTTTGAGAGCGCCTGCGGCGCCTCTTCCCGATGCCCCGGAACCAGACATAATTCCACAGTAAAATGATCGGGTTCCAGATACAGATATTCCGGATCCAGCAAAAGCTGTTCCTCTTTTAACAGGTACTCTTCCACCCGCTTCAGAACCGCCAGCACACCAAGCAGAATCGACCGGAGTTCTTGTCCCGACAAGGTCCGTTTTTCCAACACCCGTCTAAGCGGCTGTCTCGACGTTATCTCATAATAATATTCTCTCGCCTCCTCCGTCTGGCGGACCCGGAACTTCAAAAGCCCTTCGATGGCATTCGCCGACAGCATCTGTACCGCATAGCCCGTTTCTTCCTCCGGCGCTTCGATTATCATATAATTATGATTCATTTCCCGGCTATACCGAATCTCCATCCCGTATCCTCCATCACTCTGCATTTTCCAACACTGTCAGCAAACGGATCGCCCGCTCCGGCTCCTGTCCGCGCAGGGATATCTCCGTCTCTGTACTGCTCTTTACCCTTCCGTCCAAGTCTCCCCCATCTTCCCGGATCGTCAAAACTGCATCCCCGCACCGGAAGAATCCACGCAGGCGCTGTCCAGCTCTGCTGCTTATCTCCCCCACAGTCATTCCATCTCCCCGCAACGTTTTTTCCTCCCGATACAGGCACCGTTCCATCGCCTCCTGCAGGACAAAACGCCCCGTAATCCTGCCATGCACCTCAAACACCCCATTTAACAGTGCCGCGATAAAAAAGAATGCAACCGCCATCACAAACGAGGCTTCCACCGTATAACTGGCAGAAACCTCCCGCTTCATCCAAGAGATGCTATCAGCATCCAAATCCACACCGGAAGCACACACGGCAGAAATGGCAGCTTCTTTTTCCGTATTTTCTCCCATAGACCATTCCCCTTTCCGCCAAGCAGTGCCGTAAGCATCCAGACACCTCCTGCCAGACTGCTCACAAATACAGCTCCCATCAAAAGTTCAAGCGTCCGCCATCCCCCCAGATAGCACCCAGTGATCAGAAAAAAGCAGCCATCTCCCAGTCCGACCGCACCTTTCGTCTGCCGCTCCATCCAGAACAAAAAAATCCCCGGCAGCATTCCCAAAAGCCATACCGTTATCTGCAACACACTTTTTTTCCAATCCCATCCATCTTTTATAACCGACAGTACACACCGTATCATTGTAAGCGCCATTCCTGCCGTTCCAAATCCATATAGCCAGCTTACGCGTATCCGTTTTCTATGAAGATCCTGCCAGGAAAAGGCCATCAGAAAAAGGGAAAAAATAACCGCACAGAGGAAACATACTACACTTTCCAAATCCATCCGCGTAAATCCCATGAAACTTATCCCTGCACTGTTTTCCATCACTCCGCCCTCTCACCCCTCCTTGATTCTTTCCGCCATCCGCACCTATCCACTTCCACAGTATGAACACACACCCATATACTCCACCTCTGATCGCCGCACCTTCTGCACATAATATGCCAATGACGAACAGTCCTGCTTTCCATGGTAAACCTCGCCGGACGGAAGAATATACACCAGACCTCCCGCCGACACCATCTTTCCACAGTATCTGCAAGCCTTATAACGGCATCCCCCGCTGTTTCTAAGCACCCCCGAAATTACATCTGCATACGCAGCCGCAGTGATCTGATTCGATATATAATGGCACGAAGGGGAGAGATGGTAGCGCGTACTGTCCCGCCCCACATAGACCCATTTTTCCTCCAGTTCTGAACCGTTCTTCTCTGAGAAATACCCGCCTTCCGTCCCAATCCATCCCCGCTTCCAGCTCCGGGAAGTAAGCGTCACATGGTCAAGCGCAAATACCGAGAACGGCAGCCGCACCTGATAGGAGGCGCGCAAGTCAATCCATTCTCCATCTTCCGATACGCGGCTGGCACCACACTGGATATTGGACACTTTGTTCCCGCCCGCTGTCTGAATCTTCTCCTTTAAATATCCCTGCAGGATAAGCCCGGACGGAAGTTCTGACCAGCCCCCCGTTCCCTTTTCTCCTGCCTCTGCCGCTTTTCCCGCCTCCATTTCTGCCGGATGCACCGTATGGGATGTCCGATACACCTGCCATCCCAGTTCCCGCCCCGTCACTTCCAGCACCGTCTGCACCTTTCTCTGGGCATCCAGTATTTCCATCGGAACTGACAGGAGAATCACCGTAAACATAAACAATGTCAGACTAAGCGCCGCCTCGATCGTCAGGCTCGCACACAGGGAAGCAGAGGACAATGCCCTTTTCCAGGGTCGTTTTGTTACTTGGGCTCTATGCCGCCGAAGGACGGGTATCCCGACCGCACAGATACTTTCATTTATTCGTTTTGTTAGGTTAATTGTCATCATCTTTTTTACTGGCTTTCTTTATGTACTTGGAGAGGCACATTCACTTGCATCATCTCCTGAAAAAGGACACTGTCCTCCACTCCCCTGTAATTGTATTTAATATTCCTTCTGGGACGTTCTACGAAGCGGTATCAACGTTCCCTGTGCCGCATAGGACACACTTACCCCATACTGGCACTGATCCATCCGAAATCCCGGCTCTTTTTCTGAAATGCGGTTCTGAATCATATCCATCATCCGGTAACAGAAACGGCTCTTTCCCTGTATCAGGAAAAAGAGTTTCAGCCAGTCCTGGTAGTCCAACCCTCTGTCGTCTGTCCCGTTTTTCAATGAAGGATCCGTCCCCGTTTCCAGAAAGATGGACGCGCCCTTTTCCGTCAGAGCAGAAAGCGAAATCTGCCACTCCCCCGGCTGTTTGAAAAAAGGAATTTTTCCGCCCGACAGCAGAACCTTCACATCTGCCACCGACTCTGCAAACGCCCAGACTGTCATGATAAAGAAGGATGCCGCCGCCGTGATCGGTGTGATTCCCGCCAGCCCCGTGATTGCCAGCGCCAATGCTTCCGCCTCCGACCGTTTTTCAGAATCCGCATATAAAGCTGCCAGATTCACCGCCTCGCGCACAGCCAGAAGTTCATTGACGGTGCGTTTTAAATTTTCCCGCTCCGACGCATTTCCCTGTAAGAGATATTCCTGCTCATAATGGACACTTCCCGTCTTTTCCTGCCCGAACCGGGTAAAAAAATGCGCCGCATACGCATCTAAAAGAGCCCGTTCAAGCCCCGCCGTCCAGACATCCCCAGCTGTCCCCCGCTTTCCGCTCTCTCCGCCTGCATACAACGCCGACGGAAATGCCGCGGTCGAAATCCAGTTTTCTGAAATCACAGTTCCCGCCGGCACACAAAGACTCAGCAGATCCGTCCCCGACAGGCGGCTGACTGCTTCCAGCACATTCATTTTTTTCTTGTCTCGGACTGCCGGAACCCGGAAACGTCCATCCTTCTGAAAACCCGCTGTGATCGTCAGAACCGGCGCCCACAGCGCTTCCTCGTCCAGCTCATCGTCCTCATCGTCAGGCTCCCAATCATCGATATAATCCTGTATCTCCTTCCCTTTCCGGACTGCTTCTGCAACCACCTCTTCATTTCCGTGAGCCGTCTCTTCTGTCTTTTTTACCTCCTGGCGGCGCGCTCCATCCGCATCCAAATACGAACGATACCCCCGCATCTCCTCCTGTACCATGCCCCAGGAGCCTCCTTCCAGATCCGGCTGGGCTTCCTGCGCCCCCTGCTCCGAGCCCTGCAATTCTTTCGCAAGCCGGTCCGCCTGTTTTTCATACGCCGCAACCAGCCCCGGAATCTGCTTTAATTCTTTCTCTAAGCTTTCCGCCGATTGAAAGAACGAGCTTCCATCCGCCCGGCGGACCGCTGCCTCCATCTCCTCCAGATGTTTCTCCTGTTTTTGCAGGCAGGCTCCGATCGCCTCGATCGACTCTTCCAGACGCAGCACTTTTCTGCCATTTTCCTGATATCCTTCCGCAATCCCATGAACCGCCCTTGCTTCCGTCATCCGTTTTTCCATCTCAGGCAGTTCAGACTCCTCACTTTCCAGCGTCCAGACACCCACTTTCATATAATCGGTAACTTCCTTCGCAAAGAAATCCCCATTATGCCCAGTGATCGCATCCATCGCTTCGATCTGTACCTTGCCGCCGCTGACCGGATAAAAGGGCGCTGCCGCCAGATATGTTTCCATCTGCGGCTCCATCTCCGCCGCCAGGCGCTCTTTATCCGCACATTCCAGCACAAAAATCCGGTATTTATCCCAAATCTCCCGGTGATAACAGCTCATCAGCGAATCCAGTGAGGAATTGAGCGCCATCTGCATATACCAGCCGCTTCCGGCTGCCCGGGCGGACTCAAACAGCCCGCCCATCAGCGCACAGATACAGGTCAGAATCAAACTCAGGAAAACTGTGATCTCCCCGCAAACTTCCTTTTCTGTTTCAATGTGCCGTTCTGCCCGGATCAATATACCTCCTTCGACTTGCTGTTGATCTGTTTAAAGATATTTGTAAGAAGCGTATTAATCTGCTTTTTAAAGACAATGACCAGACCGATCAGCACCACCAGAATCAGCACTAACTCAATGACCCCCACACCATCCTCGTCCATCAGAAACGATTTTACTTCTCTTACCAGATACGCTTTATCCATATACTTTTTCTCCTTTCTCCCCATTTTTCAGATCCCAAACGCCAGAAACGCCGGGACTGAAACCATCACCATAATAATCATCAACATCAAAAACAATGGAAGCATCAGCTTTGTGGATTCCTCTTCCCCCCGGCGTCTTGCCAGTGCTTTCTCTTCTTCAAATGCCGACTCCATCTCTGTCTCCAGCGCCTTTCGAAGTCCTTCTGCCCCATTTCTGACATTCTGCTCCAAAAGCCCGGAAAGCTTCCGGTACGGTCTCAGGCGGCAGCCCGCACCAAATTCCGCATATGCCTGTAGTTCCGGGACACCGCGCTGCATCCGGTGATATGCCGCTGCCATTTCCCGGTATGCCGCCCGCTCCGTCTGTGTTCCCGCCCGGCATGCCGCCTCGTATTCCAGCACAATCCGCTCCCATGCCCGGCGGACCGGAAGCCCCGCCCCGGAAAATACAGTCAGCTTTGACACAATCTCCGGATAATCTTCCATCAGCTCCCGCTTTTTCTTCTTTTTCGCCTCACTCTCCTTCTGTTTTTCATAAAGAGGAAGCAGAATTGCCGCCGCAATCCCCAGCACCGGAAACAGCAGATATTCCCTGTCTCCGCGCACCCGGTAAGATAAATTCTTCCCCTCATACATCTTTGGCAGAACCAGCTGCCCTTCCGTTCTCTGCGCCTCATCCATCTGCTTTAACAGCCGCTTAAAACCTGCCTCTTTTTCCTGCTGCTTCGTCCGAAGCGGCGGATATAGCGTGACCGGAAACCGGTACTCCCGGCTGAATACCCCCGCCTGCAGGGATGCGGTCAGTTCTGTCTGAATCCCCTTCTCCGGGCATTCTTCATTTAAAACAGTCCCATCCGTCTGAATCCATTCCGCATCCTCCGGTGTCCAGCGGACCCGGATGCCCTCTTCTTCCAGCCAGCCGACGAGATGTAGATCTTCCCTTACCTCCTGCAGGGACAGATTGTTTCCCCGAATCAAATCCGCCAGTTTACCTCCCGCCTCCAGCAATGCTTTTTTTGCATCCTCTTCCGCATATTCCCGCTCTCCGAGCGAAATCTCCACCGGAATCTCCTTCTCGCACAGTCCGCGCACCCACACTTCCTGCTGCCGTTCTCCTTCTCCGTATGCATAGCGGTTCAGCCGGTTCCCATCTTCCAGCGCCCCATCCCGTTTTTCCACCAGATATCCCGCAACTGCCAGAATTATCCCCAAAAGAATGCATAAAACCTGCTTTTTCCCCATTTTACCCATGCTGTTTCACACCTCAATCTGAAGAATTTTCCCCGATACCCTCCATGCCAGCAGATAGACCACCAGACACCCTGTCATCACCACCCGCCCCACCGCTGTCTCATACATCTGTGAGAAAAAGCCCGGCGATGACAAATCCACGTAGAGCACGATCAGGTACGGCATCAGGTTCATAATTCTCTGTTCAAACTGCTTTTCTGCCGTCATCGTGAGAATTTCCTCCCGCACCTGAATGCGATCCGAAATCACGTGAACGACATGGTGAACCACGCTTGCCAGCTCGCCCCGGCTCCGTTTGGATACAGTAAAAATAACAGAGAAATTTTCCACCTCATCCAGACCGCTCCTCTTCGCAAAGGAAGAAAGCAGCGCCTCCACGGTCCGGTTCATTTTAAGCTGGCTTGCCAGATATGAAAACTCACGGGTAATCATCCCTTCTTTTCCGTATTGTTCTTCCAGATCGCGCACGCTCGCAATAAACGCATTTTCCACCGAATAGCCTGCAGCCAGCGCCGAAGCCACGATCTGAATCGCTTCCTTAAACTGGAGCCGAAGCTCCTCTTTTCTCCGGCGGCAGAGCTCCCGCCTCTTAAAAAACGGCCGCAGCATCCCCGCCGGAAGCATCAGAACGAACGCCAGAAATGAACGGTAGAATACATATGCCGTCACGGCGCATACCACTGTTCCCTCCAGAAGGTAACGTATCCACTCCTGCCCCGTCAGGTGGTAAACCCGGTAATCAGAAAGTACTTCCTCCCGCGAATCTGCGCCGCCCTTCAAATCTGCCAACCTGGACAAGTGCTCCTTCCACCTGTCCGGAAGCAGTCTCCCCGCTTTCCTGAAACTGATAGATGGGAGAAAGACGGATTTCCCCATTTTCATAGCCTATCACCTCCGTGATCTCCAGCACTTTCCGGCTCCGGTCCCGCATCCGCCCGACATGGACCATCAGATCGAGTGCTGAACCGATCTGGCTCCGGACCGCCGCAAGCGGCAGCTCTGCTGCCATCAGAACCATCGTTTCCAGTCTTGAAAGCATATCTTTGGCGCTGTTTGCATGTCCGGTTGAGAGCGAGCCATCGTGTCCCGTATTCATCGCCTGCAGCATTTCCAGCGCCTCGCCGCCCCGGACCTCCCCAACGATGATGCGGTCCGGACGCATTCGAAGACTCGCCCGGATCAGATCGCGCATGGAAATCTCCTGCGAACCCTCCCGGTTCTCTACCCTTGTTTCCAGGCTGACAAGATTCGCTACATGGCGGATTTGAAGCTCTGCCGAATCCTCGATCGTAATGACGCGTTCCTCCTGGGGAATATAGCCGGACATGGCGTTTAAGATCGTCGTTTTTCCCGATCCGGTTCCGCCGCTGATAAAAATATTGAGTCCCCGCTCGACCGCTTTCTGCAAAAATGCCGCTGCCTCCCGGCTGATACTTTTTAACTCAATCAGACGTTCCATCGTGATCGGTTCCGGGAACTTCCGGATCGTTAAAATCGGCCCATTTAACGCCACCGGTGCCAGCACCACGTGGACACGAGAACCATCTTCCAGTCTCGCATCCGCAATCGGGGATGCCAGATTGACCGTCCGGTTGACACGGCTTACAATCTGCTGAATCAAATCCTCTAGCTGCCCTACCGAATCAAAGTGCTTTTCTAACTCTTCCACACGCCCCTGCCGCTCGACAAAAATGTGCTCCGTGCCATTTACCATGATCTCCGTGATCGTCGGATCATCGACCAGCTCCTGCAAAATATCCAGCCGTCTGAATGAATCAAACAGCTCTTTTCTCAAACAAAGCCGCTCTTTTAACGGCAGATACGCCCCTTCTGCCGCTTCCAGAATCGCCATGTCGATCAGGTCGCGCAGCTCCTCATCCTCCACCTGCATACGGCTCTCCATCTGCTCCATCAGACGCTGCCTCAAAACCATTTTCTGCTCCTGCATACTTCCCCCTGCCAGTTGTTTCTCTCACAACCGTTTACTCTTTAGAATGACTGGCAAAATCCCGCTCAATTTATCCCTGTCAAAAGACTTTGCCCCTTCTAATTTAACCCACAATGAACATTATCCGCCCACACTGCTTCCCCGCAGCAGCTGCCGTACATAATCACCCAGTTCTCCCCATAAGAGCTGGTCAATATAATCGCCCCGTCCAAAACTGCCGTGATACGGAAGCTTCAGGCGTTTAATACGTTCCCTTAGCATGCCATTTCCTGTCTGTGAAAAATACTGCTCCAGCTCCTTAAGCTTTGCCAAAGACACCGGATCTTCCCGGATCGGCATATAAATTACCCGGCACAGCTTCATTACCGAAAGCGCCGTCCTGCGCCCGCTTCCTATATCCACTACCAGCGTATCATACGCACTCTCCCCGGCAATTGCCCGTATAAGCCCCGCGATTGCCTCCTCTCCCGCCTGATCCAGATCCTCCGGATAGCGCACCGGCGGAATATAGTCCAGCTCCCCCATCGTGTGGACAACGCTACTTAAACGAAGCGAATTATAGCTTCCACCGTTGTAAAAATACAACAGATCTGACAAATCACTCTTATATTCTTCTTTCATTAAAACCGACAGACCGGAAAATTCCTCCAGGTTCAGATACAGCACCCGCTCCTCCTGTGCCAAAAGTTTTCCCATTGTCAGGGCAAACGAGGTCTTTAAACACCGTCCAACCGGCGAATACACTCCCAAGACCTTCGCCAGCCCCCGCCCGGACACCTCCGGCAGCTCCCCCGGGCTTTCCCCATACCAGGTCATCACGTCGCGCACAATCGCATCGCTGGACTGGTATTTGTAGACACAGGGAACTGACGGACTGACCGCTTTTCCCCCATTATCCGATAAAAGAATAACCTTTTCCGCCCGGATGGACTCCTTTTCTTCCGCCGGAACATGCTCGCCCAACAACAGAAGCTTTACCGGATGTTCCGCCGCAAATGCCCGCAGCCGCTCGATCGAGCTGAACGCCACCACCTCAAACGGTATTTTTTCCTTCTGGTTAACTACCTCTGCAAACCGCGCCGCATAGACCGGATCCACATCATACACCGCCAGAATATGCTTCATCGCACCGCCACCTCCCTAATCACAAGCCATTTTCCTTACAGATACCGAATCAGCTCCGCCCCAATCACTCCCAAAAACAGGCACGGTGCCAGACAAAAAGATGCCTCTTTTCCATCCCGCGCTTCCAGATAGTACGGCTCGACGCTTCCCCCAAGCGCGGACCGGTACAAATAAAACACAAGATATGTAAGCCGCTGCCTGGCAATCCCACGCCGGATAAGTAATACAAGCGACCATATTCCGGCAGCTGCCAGCCCGCACAGGAAAATCCGCCCGCCCTGCCGCAGCCCGGCGGCACCAAACAGGACGGCTGCCATTTTGATGTCCCCCGCACCTATCATGCGAAACAGATACAGAGGGAACAGGACAATCAGTAAACTCCCGATACGAATCAAATATCCACAAGTCTCGCCAATCCCCATCATAAACGCCGCCCCATATCCCGGCAGCCGCCCGTCCCATCCGGCCGTATATCCCATCTTCATCCCCAGACCAAACCGAATCAAAAGGAACAACAGGCCGCCAAGCAGAAGCATCCCATTGGGAATACGGCGTTTTTTCAAATCCCAAAACGCACAGCCGCCAGTAAACAACAGCAGCAAAAAGATCAATCCATCCCCTCCTTCTCTTTCGCATACATGAAACAAACAATTTCTGCACAGTATGTCCTCTTTTCAAAACTCCTGCCGCAAACGATAGCTGCCAGTCCTGCGCCAGCTTTTACCGTCACCTTTTTCCATTCATTTTCTGTATGCACTTCAAACATTCCTGAAAAATTATCGAACATTTCTCTGAACTTAACTTTTAGAATCTTAATAATAGATCAACGGGAAATCCGGATTCCCGTGACAGATGGAAGAACCCATCCATGAATGTTCCTCCATTATGAACAGTTTTTGGTCAAAAGTCAATCCCAAAACACCCGAAATATGCGCCAAAAACATCTCAAAAACTTTGTGCATCTGAACCCATTATTTTAGCTAGACAATTTCGTCATTTGAAAATAATTGCCAAAATATCTCTTTATTTTTTATCTATAAATACCCATTCCAGCATTTTCCTTTCCATTGACTGACGAAACAAAAAATGGTAAAATACTATTAGTTTAAATTTTTAAACCATTATAGAAGGAGGAGCCGCGATGAAAAAAGGAATAAAACACAGACAGCATCTTCATGCATGTATGCCTCTTTTTATCGCGCTGGGCGATGAAATACGGCTGACGATCATCGAAGCGCTGACGGACGAAGCCCTCACGGGGCGCACAAAAAACAACGATGTGAACAAAAATCAGCCTGATAAGAACAATGACCATCAAATCAGCCTGCCCGCCCAGTCCCGTCCGCACGGCTTAAATGTCCGGGAGATCACCGAACGGACCAGCCTGTCGCGCCCGGCAGTTTCCCACCATTTGAAGATTTTAAAGACAGCCGGGCTGATCGACGTCCACCGGGAGGGAACCTGCAATTATTATTACCTCTCGATCGAAGACAGCACCCGGAAATTGATGCAGCTCGGACATCTGCTGGAATCCGTGCTTTCCATGGACGCCTGAACCAGGATGCATATCTTTCCATTTTCTGAATATACTGATCGTTGTACCAATTTATAGGATTCAGAAAGAGAGCATCAAACCATGAAGCACAACCGCACCCACTGCTCCGGGATCACCAGCACGGACATTTTTTCCTCCCACCCTGACCCGGAGCTGCTGACAGAACTGCGACAGACCATGAGCACGATCAACACCGTTTTCAACCATTTTGAAGAGGTCGTCGATCCGACTCTGATTGACTGCTATATCTACGAACTGAAAGCCGCGCACCTCCGGTATCAGTTCCTTTTACGACATATTAAACAACAGGAAAATACCATTTAACCGCCACAAGGAGGAATTTTCTCATGACAGCCTGGTACGACAAAGCCACCTTTTACCATATGTATCCTCTGGGAATGACCGGATCGCCGTTTGCCAATCCCTATCCCGTCTCCGATGGGGCAGCGGATGGCACAAACAGGGACGTTTCCGCCGATTCCCGCATGGACGAACTGATGCTGTGGATTCCCTATTTAGAGAGTCTGCATATTTCCGCAATCTATATTGGACCGCTGTTTGAATCATCCACGCACGGCTATGATACCCGCGATTTCCGGCTCATCGACCGGCGGCTGGGAACCAACGTCTCGTTCCGATCTTTCGTGGACTGCTGCCATGAGCATGGCATCCGCGTCGTCGTGGACGGCGTATTCAACCACACCGGTCGCGAATTTTTCGCCTTCCGCGACCTGCAGGCGCACCGTGACCAGTCCCCTTACGCCGGATGGTACAGGAACGTCAATTTCGGCTGGGGCAGCCCGCTCGGCGATTCCTTCGGCTACGAATCCTGGCACGGCATCTGGGAGCTTCCCTGCTTAAACCACGGAAACCCGGAAGTGCGGAACTATCTGCTTGACACTGTCCGTTTCTGGGTGCAGGAATTTGACATCGACGGTATCCGCCTCGACTGCGCGGGCGATCTTTCCTTTGAATTTATGCAGGAACTGCGCCGGCTGGCAAATGAAATCAAGCCGGAATTCTGGCTGATGGGCGAAGTCATCCACGGCGAATACGCCCGCTGGGTCAATCCGCAGATGCTTCATTCCGTCACCAATTACGAGATGCACAAAAGTATCTATTCCGCGCACAACGACCACAATTATTTCGAACTGGCACACAATGTCCGCCGCCTCGAAGCAGTGGGGCGGGATCTCTACACCTTTGTGGACAACCACGACGAAGACCGGATCGCAAGCAAACTGTTAAATCCGGCACATCTTGCGCCGCTTTACACGCTGCTGTTCACTCTTCCGGGCATTCCATCCATCTATTATGGAAGTGAATGGGTCATTCAGGGACGCCGCGGACACAACTCTGATACGGAACTCCGTCCGAGAATCCTGCCGCCGAGACCGCTTGCAGAAGAAATGCAGACCAGCGACGGACAAAACACAGGCATCCGCACAGATGGCAACTGCCAGAGCTTTTCGAGCGCCACAGGCACAAACATACACGCAGGCGCAAACACCTGCTGCCAGACCACTTCAAGCACCACAGACTCAAACACAGATACCAGCGCAGGCACCGTGACACCGCTTACACTTCTGATCCAGAAACTCGCCGCCATCCACGCCGCCGAACCGGCGCTTCACGGTGGGCGTTATCAGGAACTTCTGCTGACAAACCGGCAGTACGCATTTGCCAGACACGGTGACCACCAGGCGATCCTTACCGCTGCCAACAACGATGACAACGCCGCTTATTTACAAGTTCCGCTTCCATTCCACACGACAGCGGAACAAGCTACGGATCTGATTACCGGAAAATCGTTTTTGATCGATAAGAATACAAACAAAATTCAGATAGAATTAGAGGGTAACAGCGCTGTTATTCTCGGAATCACGGAGGGGTAACCTTATGAAAAAAGCAGCTTCCACTACTAAACGAACCACATCGAAAAAACCAAAGACAGAGGGACTCGGCGTGATCGGCGAGCTTGACCGGTATCTCTTCGGAGAAGGCCGCCACTACCAGCTCTACCACAAGCTGGGCGCACACCCTTATACATATCGCGGACAGGACGGCTACTATTTCGCGGTCTGGGCGCCGCACGCAGCCGCCGTCAGCCTGGTCGGCGACTTCAACGCCTGGAATCCGGATGCAACCCCGATGAAGCCGGTCGCAGACAGCGGCATTTACGAGCTCTTCGTACCGGGACTTGGCGTGGGACAGCTCTACAAATTCGCCATCACCACGCACACGGGAACGATTTTATTTAAGGCAGATCCATATGCATTTTCGGCAGAATACCGTCCGGGAACCGCTTCCGTGACCGCCGATATCCGCGGCTTCAAATGGAACGATTCCAAATGGATGGAATCGCGCGCGGGCACCGATCCGGTCAAGGCGCCAATCTCTATCTACGAGGTTCACTTAGGATCCTGGAAAAAGAAAAACCGCCCGGAAAAGGACGGTTACTACACTTACATGGAAGCCGCGCATGAGCTGGCTGACTATGTCCTGGAAATGGGCTACACCCATGTAGAGCTCATGGGAATCGCCGAACATCCGTATGACGGCTCCTGGGGCTATCAGGTAACCGGCTATTTTGCCCCGACCTCCCGCTACGGAACCCCGGCGGAATTTATGTATTTCGTCAATTACTTACATAAAAAAGGCATCGGTGTCATCCTAGACTGGGTTCCGGCGCATTTTCCGAAGGATGCACATGGACTTGCCGATTTCGACGGACAGGCGCTCTATGAGTACGCCGACCCGCGCAAAGGCGAGCACCCGGACTGGGGTACCAAGGTCTTTGATTATGCCAAAAACGAGGTATCCAATTTTCTGATCGCCAACGCGCTCTACTGGCTCGATGAATACCACATCGACGGTCTGCGCGTGGACGCCGTCGCTTCCATGCTTTACTTAGACTATGGACGCCAGGACGGACAGTGGGTACCAAATAAATATGGCGACAACAAAAACCTCGAAGCCATCGAGTTTTTCAAACATTTAAACAGCGTGATCCGCGGCCGGAAGGACGGCGCCATCATCATTGCCGAGGAATCCACCGCCTGGCCGAAGGTTACCAAGAGCCCGGAGGAGGACGGTCTTGGATTTACCTTCAAATGGAATATGGGCTGGATGCATGACTTCCTCGAATACATGAAGCTCGACCCGTATTTCCGTAAATTTAACCACAACAAAATGACCTTCGGCATCACCTACTGCACCAGCGAAAACTTCATTCTGGTGCTCTCGCACGACGAGGTCGTCCACCTCAAATGCTCGATGATCAACAAAATGCCGGGCGAATACGAGGATAAATTTGCCAACCTGAAAGTCGGCTACACTTTCATGCTCGGACATCCGGGCAAGAAACTTCTCTTCATGGGACAGGATTTCGGTCAGTTCCATGAATGGGATGAAAAAGTCTCCCTCGACTGGTACCTTACGAAAGAGCCGTTCCATGCCGACCTCCAGAATTATGTGAAAGGGCTTTTGACGCTCTACCACAAATATCCGGCGCTCTACCGCCTGGACGAGGAGTATGACGGCTTCCAGTGGATCAACGCCAACGATGGAGACCGCAGTATTTTCAGCTTTATCCGCCGCGATGAAACACAGAAAAAGAATCTTCTCTTCATCTGCAACTTCACCCCGGTAGACCGCGACGATTACCGCGTCGGCGTTCCGAAACGCGGCACCTACACGCTGCTGCTTGACCAGGAACACGGCTACTACAAGCGCGGCGATAAGATCAGCCATTACCGCTCCACCAAGAGAAATTAATAAAAACAACCATACTCCTTT
>QFCF01001472.1_pt1 | contig 18743 bp, 14 predicted proteins | sample 5346961 | NCBI WGS metagenome assembly QFCF01 (sample SAMN09062253, study PRJNA434731) | Human gut metagenome, whole genome shotgun sequencing project. | reverse complement strand
GAATACCTGAATATCTATTTTCTACTATAAGAAGGGCAATGCGTGAATATAATTTACCTGAACCAGAATTCTTGGACGAAAGGGGCTGCTTTATAGTTAAATTATATAAATACAAAGAAAATGAATATAATAAAATGATTGAAAGCAGCGAAGAGAAAAATTTAATTATATTCTGTAAGACACCTAGAACAAGAAATGAAATTTGTCATTATTTAGGTATAAATTCAGTGTCATATGTTATGAAAAAATATGTTATGCCATTAGTTGAAAGAGGAATATTAAAAATGAGTATTCCTGATAAACCTAAGAGTACGAAACAGTTATTTTATTGTGAATAGGATTTATTGATGGTATATGTTTGGATATGTGATGGGGATTGAGTAGATGGAAATAGGAGTTATTGGTCTGAGCAAATTTAGTTATAATTAGAGTGGTATTAAATTATATATGTGATATGATTTAGGTGATGGATAACAAAAATTATCCATTAATAAGATCACGAAAAAAATAATTAAAAATTATATAGAAATAGAAACAGCAAAAATATTTATCTGCTGTTTCCATATAATCAAAAAAATTAAAATTTAAAATCCTTCCGCGGATGCTTATTTATCAATAGGTTCTTAGATTATATGAATGTTGAAATTATAGATATAAATTCAAAGGAATTAAAGGTGTAAAGCTGTACATGAAAATGTAGAACTTTATTTCACGAAAATACATTGACATTCATCTATGTATATGCTAATTTTATACATAGATAATTATCAATACGAGGTGAATGAAATGAGATTAGCGGATGTTTCTTTAATATGCAAGGCACTTGGAGATTCAAACAGGCTGGAAATAGTGCAGATGTTGTCAAATGGAGAAAAATGCGGATGCAGGCTTTTGGAAAGATTTAGTATTACTCAGCCTACATTATCTCATCATATGAAAATACTGGTGGAGTGTGGGTTGGTTAATGACCGGAAAGAAGGCAAATGGCACCATTATTCCTTGAATTGTGAAACTTTAATAGAATTCAAAGATTCTATTGGCAGTTTGACGTGTGAGTCATGCTGTGACAAAAAAGATAGCTGTTGTTAGAGGGGGAATCCTGTTAATACTTGTAAAGATTGTAAATAAGACGAAAGGAAGTTTTCTATGACAGTAAGAGAAAAAGCAGAACTGATTGTAAAAGATATAAAGAAAGAACAGGGAACAAATCCGGTTGTCATTTTTAAACAGATAGCAAAGAAGGAATATGTCAGTATTCATGGACCGGAACACCATATATTAGATGGTGCAAGTTTGCTTGTAGCCTACAAAAACGCAGGAGGAGAGATAGACTTAGAACAGGCATTGGACAGGCTGATGGCAGAGGGACTTCGGATGCCGGGGGCAATGTGCGGTTTATGGGGAATATGCGGAGCAATCACATCTATAGGTGCTGCACTTGCAATCATCGACGGAACAGGTCCGCTTTCAATGGATGGAACATGGGGAAATCATATGCAGTTTACCTCGAAAGCAATTGGAGAATTAGGAACCATAAACGGACCAAGATGCTGCAAGAGAGATGCAATGATAGCATTTAAGAATGGTATTGATTATGTGAATACTCATTATGGAGTAACATTGCAATACGAACAAATGCAATGTGGATTCACAGATTTTAATGAGCAATGTATAAAGGAGAGGTGTCCATTTTATGAGTAATGTAAAAGTAGCTTTTATTTGTGTTCATAATTCATGTAGAAGTCAGATTGCTGAGGCTTTTGGAAGACATCTGGCATCAGATGTGTTTCAAAGTTATTCGGCGGGTACAGAAACAAAACCACAGATTAATCAGGATGCTGTCCGTATTATGAAGGAATTATATAATATAGATATGGAAGCAGAAGGACAGTTCAGTAAGCTGGTTAGTGATATTCCAGATCCGGATATTGCAATATCAATGGGATGTAATGTAGGTTGTCCATTTACAGGCAGACCATTTGATGATAATTGGGGACTTGAAGATCCAACTGGAAAAAGCGATGAGGAATTTAAGATAGTCATTGAACAAATAAAGCATGATATTTTGGAGTTAAAAAGTAGATTGAACCATAATGAGATTAATATAAGTTATTTTAAAAGTATCATAGATCAGGATAGAGCCGCAGTCGTTATATGCAATCTTAATCATGAAATAATATATATGAATCCTGCTGCGGTTGTTAATTATGGAAAGCGTGGCGGAGACAAGCTGATTGGCAGAAGCCTGCTGGAATGTCATAATAAGGAATCACAGGAAAAGATAAGACAGGTGACAGAATGGTTTGCACAGGACGAAAGCCATAATATTGTGTATACATTTCATAATGAGAAGCAGAATAAAGATGTATATATGGTGGCACTTAGAGATAGTGGCAAGCTGATTGGATACTATGAGAAGCATGAATATCGAGATAGAGAAACAATGAAAATGTATGATTTATGGTGAGTTCCACCTAATGAGGAAGTAATAAAAAATATTGTAGACTGCTTTCTGTGCAAAACCAATGTTCATGTCAGATATCAGAGATACCTTGATGACTGCTATTGGCCAGATTCAGGCAGATACGCGCTCTGAATGATCCGGTACTGGCTGGAATCAACATTTTTGCCATGACTGCAAATGCATTTGATGAGGACAGAAAAAAGCACTGGAATACGGTATGGATGGATTCTTAACCAAACCAATTGTTATTGAGGAATTGATCAGTACATTACAGAAAAAACTGGATTAGTTAAGAAAAAATAAAGTGATGCTAAGAAAACGTACGGTGATAATTGGCAGAATAATGCGGGTGAGGCAGATCATATTGATCCGTTAGCTAATTTTGTTAAATGTCATAAGCGTAATCCATTTATATCAAAAGAAGATTTAAAAGATATAGGAAATAGAGATGATAATATTCAGATATTTTCAATTATATGCGTTATTGTGTTAAAAATATATCGGCCTATATTGCAAAATATACAATAAATTGTACAAAACTACTAAAAATATTCTAAATAATTATATAAAAATAGCAATTGTACCCAATAAATTAATGTGATACAATCAAGGAAACTAAAACAGAAGAAATAGTTTCCTTGATTTTTTGTTTTATAAGCGTCACTGATACACAACATTAAAAGGAGCATTATGAATAATAAAGAGAAGATTTTACAGGCAACGATACAGGCATTTAATCAAAAAGGCCTTAAATTTACAATGGACGATATTGCATCTATTCTTGCAATGAGTAAGAAGACAATATATACAATTTTTAAAGATAAGAACACTCTGTTTATGGAGATGGTAGATTATCTGTTTGACACGATTAAAGAGAGCGAATCAGAGATAATTGAAGATAATACATTATCAACAATTGAGAAGATAAGACGTATTCTTGGAGTTATGCCTGAGAGTTATAAAGATATTGATTTAAGACAATTATATATGTTAAAGGACAAATTCCCGGAGATATACAGACACGTTGAAGAACGTCTGGAGAATGGATGGGAGACAACGATTAAGCTTTTGGAACAGGGGATTGAGGAAGAAGTGATAAGACCGGTTAATGTATTGATGTTTAAGATGATGATGGAGGCATCAATAGAACAATTTTTCCAAAGAGACATTCTTATAAGGGCAGGAATGACATATACACAGGGACTTGATGAGATTGTGGGAATATTATTAGATGGCGTGGCAGTTAAGGAAAGTCATTGAAAATAAAAAGGAGGAATATATAATGCAGGACAAATCAAAGGTTATATTTAACAATGAAATTGATAGAAAGGCATATAGAAAAGCTATTAATTCAAAAAAAAAATACGCAAGAAAATATGGTGATGACAGCAATGCCGACTATAAGGTGACAATAAAGAAGAACAAATACATAGGTGATATGCTTGGCGTGTATGATGTGAGGGTTGCAGATAAGCCTGCAAGCGTATCTAACGGTAATAAAGAAGAATTTGATACTGATAAAGGTATTATAGTTGGCAATATAAGAATGGGTTTTGGACATTACAGAATATCAATGGCGATTGCTTCAGCAGCTAATGCACTTGGATATGTTCCTTACTGGATGGATCTTAATTCTTACGATAATACAACCTGTACTAAAGTTATAAGGGCACAGAACGACCTGTATTCGCTTGGTTCAAGGTTATCACAAAAGAGCAGGCTGTTTAACAGACTGGTGTGGGAACCAATGAATTACGAGGGTTTCAGGAAGCTTTCCTATAATGCTTCAGACCAGAAGAATGCAGAGCTTATGGCACCTGTATATAAGAATGTTCCTAAGAATATTCCGGTTATTGCAACTCACGTATGGCCGGCACAGGCGGCAGTACACGCAGGTATGAAAAATGTTGTTAATGCAATACCGGATAACTGGCCAATGGCATTGCATTTGTCAGAAGGAAGTATTCATACAGTCCAGACACATTATGCTTATCAGGGTTACAGGATACTTAATGGAATGTCCGGCATTAAGGTGTTAAATGAAATGCCAGCAGATAGTCTTGTATACACAGGACATTATATCGACCACGAGCTTGTAACTAATATTGAGGCTGACTGCAATGCAAGAATAGCAAGAAAACAGAACGGAAAGCCTATGAGATTTCTGCTTACAATTGGTGGTGCAGGTGCACAGAAAGAGATATTTGCCCATATAATTAAATACCTTATTCCTTATATTAAGAAGAATAAGGCAGTGTTATACGTTAATGTTGGTGATTATAAAAATGTATGGGACGAACTTATAAGAGATATCCCACAGATGAGAGAACTGGCAACTGAGCATTTTGACAACTGGAAAGATACGAAGGCATTTGCCACGAAGGCATTATCAGCCAGCCAGATAAACAATTCTGATGTAGTGACAGATAACAATAGAGATGATAATTCTAAGAATATTACAGCAGATAATTCAAGTGAAGACACATCTGATAATATAATAGGTATCCACGGCTTTTATCATAAGAATATATTTGAGGCAGTGTATTGTACTAACCTTTTGATGAGGAGTGCAGATGTGCTTGTTACCAAACCAAGTGAATTAGCATTCTATCCAGTGCCAAAGTTATTTATAAAGCGAGTTGGCGGACACGAACAGTGGGGTGCAGTCCATTCAGCAGAGATAGGTGACGGAACACTTGAGTGCAGGGATATACCTCATACTTTACAGATGATAAAGCTGTTTATGGAAGATGATACATACATTATAGATATGTGTAAGAACATAAAGAAGAATAAACAGATGGGTATATATAATGGTGCATATGAGGCTGTCAAATTAGCAGTGAATATGAAGAAATCAGACATTTAATACGGCGTGCAGTAATCAGACACTTAAAAAATATGAAGAAATCAGACATATAGAAAGAAAAGAGGTAGCGTATGGGGCTTAATAAGAAAGAAATGGCATCTTATGGCATAGGTGCAGTTGGCAAAGATATGGTTTATATGTTTTGTGCAAGTTATATTCTGTATTATTATCAGGATATACTTGGGGTTAGTGCGATAGCAATGGGGATTATACTTCTTGCGGCACGAGTATTTGACGCATTTAACGACCCTATAATGGGTGTAGTTGTTGCAAAGACAAGAACCAGATGGGGAAAGTTCAGACCATGGCTGTTTATTGGAACATTGCTTAATGCTGTTGTATTGTTTCTGATGTTTTCTGCACCACCAACACTTGATGGCGGCGGACTTGTTGCTTATGCCGCAGTAACTTACGTTTTGTGGGGCGTTACTTACACAATGATGGATATTCCTTATTGGTCAATGATACCAGCATTTACAGAGGGCGGCAAGGAAAGAGAGAATATGTCAACAATGGCACGTTCCTGTGCAGGTGTAGGTTCAGCACTTGTTACAATTATTACAATGCAGTGTGTATATATGCTTGGAAAGGGCAATGAATATGCAGGTTTTAAATGGTTTGCACTTATAATATCAATACTGTTCTTTGCTGCAATACTTATTACCTGCTTTAATATTAGGGAAAAATCAACAGTTGATGTTGAAACAGTATCAGTAAAGCAGATGTTCAAGGCACTTTTTCAGAATGATCAGGCTGTTACAGTAGTTATAACAATTGTTCTTATTAATACATCTGTGTACATAACTTCTAACCTTGTCATATATTTCTTTAAATATGATTTTGGCGGTGCAGACTGGTACAACGGCTATACACTATTTAATACATTTGGTGGTGCAATACAGATATTATCAATGATGGTATTGTTTCCGCTTCTTAGAAAGTTTTTGAACACAATAAAGATATTTTATGTAAGCTTTGTTATGGCTATTGCTGGTTATATAGTTTTATTTATTCTTATATTCACATCAATGTCGAGTGTGTTTATTTTGTTTATTCCAACATTTTTCATATTTGCGGCAAATGGAATGTTATTAGTCTTAACGACTATATTTCTGGCGAATACGGTTGATTATGGCGAATTTAAGAATAAGCGAAGAGATGAGAGCGTTATATTTTCAATGCAGACATTTGTTGTAAAGCTTGCTTCAGGCATAGCCGCATTAGTTGTATCAATATGCCTTTCAGTGTGCAAGTTAAGCAGTAATACAGACGTAGTGACAGATGCTGTGGCTGGTGGTTCGGTAGTAGCACTTAGAATGACAATGACAGTAATTCCGGTAATAGGTCTGCTTATTGCAGTATTTTACTTCCACAGAAGGTACATTTTAACAGAGCAGAAAATGGAAGAGATATCGGAAAGAATTAAGGAGAGCCATTAATGATAACGATTAATAATAATATGTATGTGCTTGATACTGACAATACATCTTATGCGTTTGCCGTGCTTGGAAGCGGGCAGTTGGAGCATTTGTATTATGGAAGAAAGTTACACGCCAATGAGGCTGTGATGACAGAGAAGCATACATTTATTCCGGGTAATACTAATGTATACAATAAAGATTATTCGTCTTATTCGCTGGAAGATGTGTGCCTTGAAATGTCATCATTGGGAAAAGGCGATATAAGAGAGCCTTTTATCGAAGTCACATATCCTAATGGAAGCAGTACAACGGATATGGTGTTTGACAGGGCAGAGATTATACAGGGCAAGGAAGAATACGATACGCTTCCGGGGTCTTATGATGATAATGGAGAGGTTGAACAGCTCGTCATCTATCTTAAGGACAGGAATTATAATCTCACATTGGAGCTTCATTATTATGTATATGAAAAATGTGACATTATAACAAGAAGTGCCAAGCTTGTTAATTCAGGAAATGAGAGCGTAAGGCTTGAAAGATTAATGAGTATGCAGCTTGATTTAAACGAGAGTGATTATGAATTGTCTTTTTTTAATGGTGCGTGGGCAAGGGAGATGAATAGAAGCAGAATACCCATTCGTGCCGGTAAGTATGTAAATGAGTCGGTCACAGGAACATCATCAAACAGAGCTAATCCTTTTTTTATGATAGGAAGAAGTTCAACGACAGAAGATTATGGTGAATGTTATGGATTTAATCTTATATACAGCGGCAATCATTATGAAGCGGCACAGGTTAATTCATATGGTAAATTAAGGCTTGTATCGGGAATTAATCCAGCTACATTTTCTTATATTATTGAAGCAGGAAAATGCTTTGAAGCTCCAGAGGCAGTGCTTACCTATTCATACAAAGGCTATAACAGGATGAGTCATAATATGCACGAGTTTGTAAGAAAGCATATTGTGCGTGGAATCTGGCGCGACAAGGAAAGACCAGTTCTTATTAATAGCTGGGAAGCGGCATATTTTAATATTAATGAAAGAAAGCTTGTGAAGCTTGCAAAGGCGGCTAAGGATACAGGTGTTGAACTGTTCGTTATGGATGATGGCTGGTTTGGTGAGAGAAATGACGACACAAGTTCATTAGGTGACTGGACACCGAATAGCAGAAAGCTTCCAAATGGAATAGCTGGCATTGCGGATAAGATAAAAGAATCCGGGCTTAAATTTGGAATATGGGTTGAGCCTGAGATGGTGAGTGTGAACAGCAGATTATATGAGGCACACCCTGAATGGGTAATTGAAATACCAGATGTAGAACATTCAGAGGGACGGAACCAGAGAATTCTTGATTTAACCTATGAAGCTGTTCAGGACTATATAATTGAGAAGATGAGTGAGGTGTTCTCATCAGCAGATATATCTTATGTAAAATGGGATATGAACAGAATATTCAGTGATTATTATTCTAAAAATCTGCCACCTGAAAGGCAGAAGGAAGTATCGCATAGATATGTGTGCGGCTTGTACAGATGTATGAAGGAGCTTACTAATAGATTTCCTGACATATTATTTGAGGGCTGTGCGGCAGGCGGCAACAGGTTTGATCTGGGAATGTTATGCTATTTTCCGCAGATATGGGCAAGTGATAATACAGATGCACTTTGCAGGGCACAGATTCAGTATAATTACAGCTATGGTTATCCGTTATCGTGTATTTCAGCCCATGTATCGGCAAGCCCTAATCATCAGACATTAAGAAATATGCCGTTAGAGAGCAGATTTGCAGTTGCGGCATTTGGGCTTCTTGGATATGAATGTAATATGTGTGATATGAATAAAGAGGAATTAAATGCTGTGAAATGTCAGATTGAACTGTACAAGAAGTTAAGAAATGTATTCTTTACTGGTACATTTTACAGGACAGAAAGCTTTGAAGAAGAAAATGCAGGTAATGCCAGTGTATTAAATAATGGTAAAGGCAACAGGGCAGAATGGACAGTAGTATCAACGGATAAGAAGAAAGCTGTCGGATTAATTATGCAAAAACACGTTATACCTAACACACAGTATGCCTGTTACAGGGCTAAAGGTCTTGATGAAGCTAAGAAATACCATTTTTACAACAGAAAGCTTCAATATGATATTAAAGAATTCGGTGAGCTTGTTAATATGGTATCGCCAATACATATTAAGCAGGGTTCTATGTTACAGGATATACTATCGAAGCTTAAGAAAATGGATGGTGAAACAGAAGATTACATAGCTTATGGAGATACACTTATGTATTCGGGTGTCAGGTTAAAGCAGGCATTCAGTGCAACAGGCTACAATGAGAATGTCCGATTTTTTCAAGATTTTGCAGCGAGATTATACTTTATGGAAGAGGTAGAAGATGATAAGCAGTGACATAATTAGTTCGGGCGGTATTGATAATATATTAAAGGATCTATATATTGATGAAAGCCAGCTTGAATACCAGAGGAAAAGATATATTAATGCTCTGAACCGCTTCACACAGTTATATGGTGAAGGAGATGTGCTTATATTTAGTGCACCGGGAAGAAGTGAGATTGGCGGTAACCACACAGACCACCAGAATGGAAAAGTTCTTGCGGCTTCTATTAATCTGGATATTATCGCAGTGGTAAGACCAGTGAATTCCAAGGAGAGTGTGTCAGAGGAAGGCAGTTTATCTGGGCATAGTGGTGTTAATGCCGGAATTATAAGAATTGTGTCGGACGATTATCCAATGCTAGAAGTGTCATTATCAGATACGGATATTAATAAGGATGAATATTCAACCACTAAGGCACTTGTTAAAGGTGTGATTGCCGGCTTTAAGAAAAAAGGTTTCAAGACAGGAGCATTTGATGCGTTTATAACAAGTGATGTGCCTATGGGAGCAGGACTTTCATCATCTGCGGCATTTGAAACACTTATAGGAACAATACAGTCACATATATATAATGCTGGAAAAATATCAGCAGAAGATATTGCAGTTATCGGACAGATGGCAGAGAATGAGTATTTTGGCAAGCCTTGTGGACTTATGGATCAGATGTCATGTTCGGTTGGCAATATGGTCTATATTGATTTTAATAATAAGGAAAATCCAGTTGTTAATAAGCTTGATGTGGATATTAAAAAATTCGGATACAGCCTGTGCATAACTGACACTAAAGGTTCACATAAGGATTTGACAGATGATTATGCAGATATCCGCCGTGAGATGAATGCAGTTGCAAGTTACTTCGGACAGGAGGTTCTTCGTGGCATTACATTAAAGGATATACTTGATAATTTTAAAGAGCTACAGGAGAAGTTCGGTGACAGGAGCATACTAAGAGCAGTTCATTTTATAGAGGAAAATGAGAGAGTAGAAAATGAAGTAAATGCTCTTATATCTGGAAATATTGATGAATTCTTAAGGCTGGTATCAAAGTCTGGTGATTCATCTTACAAATATCTTCAAAATATATATTCAACCAAAGATACTGCCAATCAGGGCGTTTCACTTGGACTTATGATGAGTGAAATATTCTTAGGTGATAATGGTGAATGCAGAGTTCACGGAGGTGGCTTCGCAGGTACAATACTTGCAATTGTCAAGGATACTGCTATAGATGAATACAGAAGAAATATGGATAAAATATTTGGTGATGGTGCAAGTATGATATTACAAATCAGACATTGCGGAGGTGTCAGAATAATATGAGAAATTTAGAAGATATGAAGAAATCAGACAATATAATGAGTAGTGATGCCAAGGAAGGTACGGAAAATATTCCAGATATAGACAAGGTTATATCAGAGCTTGTCAATTATGCTTCAGAGAATGAACTGATAGAAGCTGATGATAAGATATTTATAGTAAACAGGTTGCTGGATATTTTTGAAAAAAACGGACTTGCAGAAGATAGTGAGATAATTAAGAATTCAGGTGTGCAGGAGCTGAATAACACAAGACCAATAGCAGATATCCTGTCGGACTGCCTTAAAATAGCAGTTGATAATGGACTTATAGAAGATACGCAGCTTAACAGGGATTTGTTTGATACAAAGGTAATGGGTGCTGTCACACCAATGCCTTCAGTTGTAAGAAAGCATTTTAAGGAGCTTTATAATAATAATCCAAAGCTTGCGACAGACTATTTCTATGAACTTAATAAAGCCTGCAATTATATAAGGTGTGACAGGATTGAGAAAGACCAGAAATGGAAGTACAATTCAGAATATGGAATTATAGATATAACGATTAATCTGTCAAAGCCAGAGAAAGACCCTAAGGATATAATAAAACAAGGAAAGTTTGCAGCAAGCGGATATCCTAAATGCCTTTTGTGTAAGGAAAATGAGGGATATGCGGGAAATCTATCACATCCTGCAAGGCAGAATCTAAGAGTTATACCGCTTGAATTAAGTGGTGAGAAATACTATATGCAATATTCACCCTATGTATATTATAACGAGCATTGCATAGTGTTTAATGATAAGCATATTCCTATGAAGATTAATAAAAGCACATTTAAAAAGCTTATTGAATTCACAGATATGTTTCCGCATTATACATTAGGTTCTAATGCGGATTTACCAATTGTAGGAGGTTCTATATTAAGTCACGACCATTTTCAGGGCGGTGCTTATGAATTTCCTATGGCAAGAGCAGAATATGTGTATACATTCAAGCTGGATAGATTCAGTGATGTTAATGCAGGAATTCTTAACTGGCCTATGTCAGTAATAAGGCTTAGCAGTAATAATAAAGACAGCCTTGTTAATGCCTGTGATTATATATTAGATAAATGGAAGAATTACACTGATGAAAAAGCATTTATATATTGCAATACAGATGGTGAACAGCATAATACGATAACTCCGATATGCAGGCAGAAAGGTGATAATTATGAGATGGATCTGGTATTAAGAAACAATATTACTACAAATGAGTGTCCATGGGGAGTGTATCATCCATCAGCAAATCTTCATCATATAAAGAAAGAGAATATTGGTCTTATTGAGGTTATGGGAATGGCTATACTTCCAGCAAGACTTGATAAGGAAATGGGCATTTTAAAAAACGCTCTGTTAAATAATGAAGATGTCCGCTTAATCAGTGAAATTGAAAAGCACGCACAATGGGTTGATAGCTGGAAAGACAATTATAATATAACTAAAGATAATATTGATGAGATAATCAGATTGGAAATTGGCAAGGTATTTGTGCAGGTGCTTGAATGTGCCGGTGTATACAAGACAGACGATAATGGAAGAGAGGCATTTGTAAGATTTATAAAATATTGTCAATAATATTTACTTTCTTTGATTGATTAATGTAATGGGTAGATTTTAAAAATTCTGAATCAGAATTCATAGATAGTAAATTTATATTTTAATGATTTTATAAAAGTGGTGGTCAATAATAACCCGACCACCACAGATAATCAAAATTAACATAAGTTACCAGACAAATTCTAAAATGTTATGAATTATTCTTGATAGCATTAACAGCTTCTTCTTTAGAAAGTTTATAGTTTTTCATAAGCTTATAAATTGTATCTTCATCGGAAAGATTAACTTCTTTACATAATTTAATAAAAACTTTAATGCCATTGGAGCGTTCCTTGATTTTGCCCTCTGCAAGTCCTAACTGTCGTCCTTCTTCTTTGACTACTTCAAGATGACCTTCCTCATCATACTCATAAATACTCACAGTAATCACTTCCTCTCTGTGATTTCTAAAAAATTCCGACAATACATTCTCAGCGATACATTCATCTACAGCCTCTGTAACAGCAGTGCGGATATCAATTTTTTCAATATCGGTCTTTATACGCACCTTATTAACAAATGTCATATAGTCCTTAAGTGTCTCACATTTAGAAAGAAATTCAGAGCTATATGTATACATATTTGTCCTGTTGAAATTATTATTATCCTTTGAATTCCTGCCAGAACCATTACTATACTTTGAATTAATAGTACGAGCCTTATTACCAGCATAATTATCAGTATTGATATTGATAACTCTTACAGTAAGTTCAAGCTCAGGATTGTCGACATTTTTCTCATACATATCTGATAGTCGGAGAGTGCTTTCCGCCTCAAGTGGCTGTTGTCCTGAATTAATATCATCAATAGTATGCTGACTTGTATTCGTTGTTGATGACTTTATGTCAGTTCCTGCATTTATAGTGCTGTCTGCTGAATGTCCAGCCTGCCTTGTATTGCCTGTAATATTAGTATTTTCCATAAGTTCTCCAATCTGTGGTAATGATGCCTGACAGCATAGCAGTTATATAAAATAATGACATAGCATTTAAACAGATGTTTGTTGTGATACTGTCATATACATTATCTGACAATATTGGAGAAATAAAAAATATATATCTTTATTACATTCTATCATTGGGAAAATGTTATGACAAGAAGAAAAATGCTGTTAATCCACCGTAATTATATTTCGTGCAAATATTTTATGGGCTTTTATTATACCTGAAATATATATTAATTTACATCAATTTTATCAATTTATACTACAATATTTACAGTCCTGTAATAAACTTCAATGACATAAAGAACAGATATAAAAATGTTCTATAACATATTTTAATTGAAAAATGGGAGGAAAATATGCCATCAACATATGCACATTATAGAATGGGGCAGCAGGTACGTTCTATGCTTGACGGTAATGAGAAAAAGATAGTTGAGAAATATCCTCAATTATATCTTATTGGATTACATGGACCAGATATTTTGTTTTATTATAAGCCATTAAAGTCTAATTCAATTAACAGTATTGGGTATGAATTGCACAAACATTCAGGTAAGGAATTTTTTGAAAGAGCAAGAAAAGTAATATCAGAAAAGAAAGACAGAGAGCCATATCTGGCTTACACATACGGTGTTCTTAATCATTTTGCACTTGATGTAAGCAGTCATGGTTATATTGAACAAAAAATAAATGAAAGCGGAATATCGCATGCAGAGATAGAAGTGGAATTTGACAGAGAACTTATGATTATGGATAAGAAAAATCCAATAACACAGTCGCTGGTAAGGCATATTATTCCGTCAGAGGAGAATGCAAAGGTAATAAGTGAATTTTATCCAGGTACAACTATGCAGGACGTGAAAAAGGCACTTGAAGGAATGATTTCCTACAACAATCTGCTTGTTGCACCATCGCATCTAAAACGCTGGTTTATATATCTTTTACTTAAGGTATCAGGCAATTATAAGGAAATGCACGGCTTGATTGTGAATTACCATAAGAATAAGGCGTGCAATGACAGCACGGTGAAATTGTTATCGTTATACAGACACGCGAAGAACACGGCATATCAGTCAATTATTAAATTCGACGGATTTTTAAATAATGATTGTGAGCTGGATAAAGCATTTAATTATAGCTTTGGTTCGGTTCTTATAGAAGGTTGTGATAATAATCAGAAACAGTGTATATCGGATAATATTCAGAATGTGGAAAGCTTTATAAGGAAAGAGGTGCAGTATGAGGGGTAAAAGCAATAACAGATTTAAGCTTACAACTAATGAAAAAGGCTGGATATTATATGATGTTGGTAATTCGGCATTTATTCTTATGGTGTCTACGATATTACCTATATATTTTAATTATCTTGCAGAAAATGCAGGAATATCATCAGTAGATTATCTTGCATACTGGGGATATGCGGCTTCTATTGTGACACTGATTGTAGCAGTGTTAGGGCCTGTGCTAGGAACACTCGCAGATACGAAAGGCTTTAAAAAGCCTATATTCTCAGGCTGTGTAATAGCTGGCTGTCTTGCGTGTGTGGCAATGGGCATTACAGGTTCGTGGATATCATTTCTTGTTGTATTCGTAATTGTGAAGGTATGTTTTTCTGCAAGTCTTGTATTTTATGACTCTATGTTATCAGATGTCACGACAGACGAGAGAATGGATATTGTATCGTCAAATGGATACGCTTACGGATATGCAGGAAGCTGTATTCCATTTATTATAAGCCTTATCTTTGTATTAGGATACAATAAAATAGGAATTTCTCTGAGTGCGGCAATGCTCATATCATTTGTAATAGTAGCTTTATGGTGGTTCTTAATGACAGTTCCGCTTATTAAGAATTATAAGCAGATTAATTATGTTGAAAGAAAGCCACACGCAGTAAAGGAAAGCTTTGTAAGAATAAAAGATACACTCTGTGGAGTTGTAAAGCAGAAGAAAATATTCTTGTTCCTTGTAGCATTTTTCTTCTATATTGATGGCGTGTATACAATAATAGATATGGCAACAGCTTATGGTTCAGCACTTGGACTTAATTCAACGGGTCTGCTTCTGGCTCTGCTTGTTACACAGCTTGTAGCATTTCCATTTGCTATTATATTCGGAAGGCTTGCCTCAAAATACAGCACAGGACGTCTTATAACTGCCTGCATAATAGCGTACATAGGAATTACAGTATTTGCAGTATTTATGAAAAGCCAGTGGCAGTTCTGGGTATTAGCTATATTTGTTGGTATGTTTCAGGGCGGCATACAGGCGTTGTCACGTTCTTATTTTGCAAAGATAATATCGGCTGAAAGGTCAGGAGAATATTTCGGACTTATGGATATATGCGGAAAAGGTGCTTCGTTTTTGGGAACATTGGTTGTAGGTGCGGCTTCTCAGATATTTGGAAGCATTAATATCGGTGTGTCTATGATAGTGTTATTGTTTGCGGCAGGGCTTGTGTTATTTATAATGACAGATAAGCTTGACAGCAAAGAGGCAGATTTAAATATAGAAAATGGTATGATTGCCAATAACAGCTTTGCAGAAGGTAAGGCAGTTAATAATTAACAGTTAAATATATCAAATAATGCATTACTGTTTACAGTGAGTATGTTAAAAGTTATACTGTGGTTATAGGGTTAAATATTTAATCTGATAGCACAGATACTATTAATAATATGAACTGTAAACAGTTTTTTTAAATTAACAACAGATACATTGATTAAATAAAGAGGGAGGAAAGTTATGCAGAGCAGAAAAGAAGCACTGGACTATGGCTTGGCATTTCCTGATACATATGTAGAAACACCTTTTCGCGATACTAACTGGCAGTTAGTGAGGGTTAAATGCAGCAAGAAGGCTTTTTTATGGATATATGAGAAAGACGGATACGTTAATCTGAATGTGAAGGCAGATAAAGAATGGAGAGATTACTGGAGAAGTGCTTTCAAATCGGTAATTCCCGGATGGCACCAGAACAAGGAGAACTGGAACACAATAATTCTCGATGGTTCAGTGCCAGATGATGCTATTAAGACAATGATTAAGGAAAGCTACGAGCTTGTTACTGATAATCCAACAAAAAGGATATATGAAGCGGTAAAGAAAATACCTAAGGGCTGTGTTGCGACCTATGGACAGATAGCGGAGCTTGCTGGTAATAAAGGAATGGCAAGAGCAGTAGGTAATGCACTTCATAGAAATCCTGACCCAGATAATATACCATGTTACAGGGTTGTTAATTCCAAGGGAGAACTGTCGGGTGCATTTGCATTTGGCGGTGCAGGACAACAGGAGGAGCTGCTTAAGGCAGACGGGATTGAAGTAGTTAATGGGAAAGTTGACCTTAAAGTGTATAGTATGAAATTCTAAACAATATGTCAGATTATATGCAGAAGCACAGAAGTAATTATACATTATTGATATAAAAAATAGTGTATAACTGCACAATAATGCACACAATCTAGGTAATATACTATTAACATATGATAAAAGTATGTTATACTGATAAGGCAGTACAATATATGTTTGTTACTGTGGAAAGATTAAATATCCGGTAATTGGAAGAAAGAGCAGATTATGAAAGAATTAAGCGAGAGAACGAAAGATTTTACAGATTCTGTTATAAGAAGAATGACAAGAATAGCCAATAAATATGGTGCAGTGAATTTATCACAGGGCTTTCCAGATTTTAACCCACCTAAGCAGATAACAGACAGACTGTCAGAGGTTGCAAGTGAAGGACCTCATCAGTATGCTTTGACTTGGGGAGCTAAGAATTTCAGAGATGCAATAGCTGCCAAATATGAACATTTTTCAGGAATTAAGGTTGACCCTGAATCAGAGATTGTAGTTACATGTGGAAGTACAGAGGCTATGATGGCGACAATGTTAAGCATTACCAATCCTAAGGATAAGGTAGTAATCTTCTCACCATTTTACGAGAATTATGGTGCAGATACTATTCTTTCAGGAGCAGAACCGATATATGTTCCACTTGTTCCACCAGATTTTACATTTAGCATTGAGCAGTTAGAAAATGCTTTTAAACAGGGAGCGAAAGCACTTATCCTGTGCAATCCGTCAAATCCTTGTGGAAAGGTATTTACATTCGAGGAATTAACTGCAATAGCAGATGTCGTAAAGAAATATGATGCCTATGTTGTGACAGATGAAGTGTATGAGCATATTGTGTACGCACCTAACAAACATATATATATGCAGGCACTTGACGGAATGAGAGAAAGAACTATCGTATGTAATTCATTGTCAAAGACATATTCTATTACAGGCTGGAGACTTGGATATGTAATTGCTAATCCTGAAATAATCGACAGGGTTAAGAAGGTACACGATTTTCTTACAGTAGGTGCGGCCGCACCACTTATGGAAGCCGCAACAGTTGGATTGAAATTCGATGACAAGTATTATGATGAACTTGCGGCACATTATGCACATATGAAAGAGGTATTTGTCGGCGGTTTAGAAAAGCTTGGTTTAAAATATACAGACCCACAGGGTGCTTATTATGTGCTTGTTGATGTGAGTGAATTTGGAGTAAAAGATGATGTGAAGTTCTGTGAATGGCTGGCACAGTATGTAGGGGTTGCGGCAGTACCGGGTTCAAGCTTCTTTAGGGAAGATGTACATAATCTTATAAGATTTCATTTTGCCAAGCAGGACGATACACTTAATGAAGCGATTAATCGTCTTGCTGGCTTAAGAAAGGCTGTAGCTGAAGCTGGAGATGTTGAGTGGAGATAATCAATCGTGAGGGATATCGTGAAAACGTCCATCTAGTTCTTCGGTTTTAACTATATTTATAAAGGCGTGAGGATCAGCACTTCGTATAAGCGGTATAAGCTGTCTTGTTGCCTCTGAATGAATTACAGAGTAAAGAAGTGTCTTTTCCCTGCCTTCATAACAGCCAACTCCCTTGAATAGAGTAGCATCGTGATGAGTAGTTTCTTTAATAATCTGGTATATTTCATCAGACTTGTCTGAGATAATAAAAAGAGTTTCCTTCTTGTAACGCTTATATAACCACTGGATAACCTGAGTACTACAGAACTGGTATATGATTGAGTAAAGAGCGATTGACCAGCCAAACATAGCACCGGCAATAGCAAGCATTACAACATTTCCAAGCAGAATATAGTTCCAGGCATCTATTCCTTTTTCGTGTGATAAGAATATGCTTATAAAATCTGTACCACCGGTTGTTGCACCAGCGTTAAGGCATAAGCTTATTGCAAATCCATTGATAATTCCACCAAACACGCTTATCAAAAGCACGTCATTAGTGAATACATAAGGTGGAAGAATATCCACAAATATACTTGATAAAAATATAACTATAATTGAGTAAATGGTAAATTTCTTTCCGATGTATTTGAATGCAATATAAGTAGGAAAAAGATTAAGTGCAATATTAAATATACTGAAAGGTATAGTTATATGTAAGAACTTAATGATTATTTCCTGTAAAAGCAGGGAAAGTCCTGAAAATCCTCCAGGGAAAAGTCTTGCGGTCTTAGCAAAACAGCGCAAATTCCACGCATATAATATTGATGCAAATGTAATAATAAAAAGCCTGAACACCTGATAGAACTTAGGGTGTTTAGCTTCGAATGACTGAAACATAGAACCTCCTTATAAATAATTAGTATTATGAAAAACAGGCTATATAATAGCACATTATAATTAAAGC
>QFCF01001438.1_pt1 | contig 19130 bp, 15 predicted proteins | sample 5346961 | NCBI WGS metagenome assembly QFCF01 (sample SAMN09062253, study PRJNA434731) | Human gut metagenome, whole genome shotgun sequencing project. | reverse complement strand
TATGGCATATATTCATCCGTTTCGTTGGTCGCATAACCAAACATCATACCCTGATCGCCGGCACCGATTGCCTCCAGCTCCTCGTCGGTCATCTTGTTCTCTTTTGCCTCCAGCGCTTTATCAACTCCCATCGCGATATCCGGGGACTGCTCATCCAGTGCCACGATCACGCCGCAGGTATCACAGTCAAAACCGTATTTCGCACGGTCATAACCGATCTCACGGACGGTATTGCGGACTACCTTCTGGATGTCCACATAGCCTTTCGTTGTGATCTCGCCCATAACCATAACCAGACCGGTTGTCGTCGCCGTCTCACAAGCCACACGGCTCATCGGATCCTGCTCTAAGAGCGCGTCCAGAATCGCATCGGAAATCTGATCACACATTTTATCCGGATGTCCTTCGGTTACTGATTCAGATGTAAAAAGTAATCTCTCCATATTTCCTCCTTTGATAAGTTTGTCGTAAGACATAAAAAAAGTCCGCAGCAACACGGACTTGATTATCTCGATCAACTCCTCTTATTGCTCGATAAACCGATCTCCCGGTTCCTCGCTCAGGCTGGCACCTTCCGTTCCCTGCTGAGACCAATTTTCAGTCCCATGTAACGGGGTTGCCGTGACTTCATAGATCCTTTGTATCTCCATCACTCTGAATAAGGGATATATACGAACTTTTTAATTGTTAAAAGTTTCAACAGTACGATAACATACTCCGCGGTGTCTGTCAAGCAATATGTGACACCGTATTCTTTTTTATCAGCCCACTTTGAGTCTGAACTTCTGCGCCTCTTTCTCGGAATCGACTTTCTCGATCACCGCGCCCAGTCCCTGCAGCTTCTTCTCAAAATGCTCATAGCCTCTCTGGATATAACCAATCTCATCAACGGTCGTATATCCTTCCGCTGCCAGCCCCGCAATGACCAGGGCAGCGCCTGCGCGCAGATCTGATGCCTCCACCTGTGCTCCAGTCAGCTTCTTCACACCGGTAATGATCGCGGTATTGCCCTCAACCTTGATGCGTCCACCCATGCGGGCAAGTTCGTCCACATATTTAAAACGGTTTTCAAAAATACTCTCGGTCACTACACTGGTTCCCTCTGCCAATGCCAGGGTCACGGTGATCTGCGGCTGCATATCAGTCGGAAATCCCGGATACGGAAGTGTCTTGATATCGGTATGCACATGGCTCGGGCGTCCCACAACACGAACCGCCTCATCAAACTCCGTCACCTCACAGCCCATCTCGATAAGCTTCGCAGAAATTGCTTCCAGATGCTTCGGAATGACATTCTGTACCATCACATCGCCGCGGGTGATCGCTGCCGCACACATAAATGTACCTGCTTCGATCTGGTCCGGGATGATCGAATATTCGGTTCCATGCAGCTTGTGGACGCCGCGGATGCGGATCACGTCGGTTCCGGCACCTTTGACATTGGCTCCCATGCTGTTTAAGAAGTTCGCCACATCGACGACATGCGGTTCTTTCGCCGGATTCTCGATGATCGTCTCGCCCTCTGCCAGCGTCGCTGCCATCATGATATTGATCGTCGCGCCGACCGACACCATATCCAAATAAATATGGGTACCAACTAAATCAATCGCATGTGCGAGCACCGCGCCATTTTCCACCTGTACCTTCGCACCGAGGGCACGGAAGCCCTTTAAATGCTGGTCGATCGGACGGCTGCCGATGTTGCATCCGCCCGGAAGCGGAACCTGTGCGCTTTTATACTTGCCAAGCAGGGCGCCAATAAAATAGTAGGAAGCTCGGATCCGGCGGATGTACTCGTCATCCACATGGATCGCATGAATCCCCTTCGCATTGATGCGGACAGTGTGCCGGTCAATCCGGTCTACCATCGCGCCAATCTCCGAAACAGCCTCCAGAAACACGTTGATATCACGCACGTCCGGCAGATTTTCTATTAAAACATCCTCGTCAGTCAGAATCGATGCCGCCAAGATTCCCAGCGCCGCATTCTTCGCTCCGCTGATAGTCACTTCGCCTACCAGCGGATTTCCGCCCTTCATAATAAATTGTTCCATTCTGCACCTCAAAATCTATTATCTTACGATACTTACACGCGCCAGACGGCGCCTCAAATCTTTAATATTTTCTTAAATTTATATCATGTTATCTACATGATTATATCATAACATCTCAATTTGTAAAGCACTGGCTTTCCGTTTATTACTGTTCACGCATATGTGCCCAGTAATGGAATTTGCCGTGGCTTCGCATTTTAATACGGCAAATTCCTGCTGCCACCACGTTTTCTTACGGCACTTTCGGTTCCAAAAATGCCTACCCGTGAACAGTAATTTCCGTTTTTCCCTTAATTGGCAAGGAAACAAATGAAATCATTGCCTCCGTTTCCCTCGAAAAATGCCGCTGCATCGTTGAGTCCCATCTTATCCGTGTAGGCAAATTCCGTGCCCGGATACCAGAGACAGGAGATGTTGTACGCGTCGTATCCACAGATCAGACCATAGCTTCCGTCTCCCAGATATGCCACCACCGGCATGCCCGCGTAGACAAAGTAGAGAATCTGGTTCAGCGTCAGCCCGCGTGCGTCGATTAACTCTGTGCCATCCGAGGAGGTCGTCTTTCCGTCCGCCATATCCGACAGATAGCGGCTGACGGTTCCCGCCATATTCTGGACGTCTCGGATCGTCTTCGCGTCGCTCCGGTTTGCTCTCACCCAGACAACCCGATCATTTTCATCCGTTACGAGTCCCATGCCATCGTAAGCTGCCTGCACCGCGCTGGAAAATTCCGCATACGAGCCTTTCAGGCGTCCCTCGCTGTAGGCACTGTAAATCCGCTGTGCAGCCGCGCCATTGTTCTGAAGCACAATCACATCATTTTCTTCTGCTGCCACCTGCTTCGGAACATGCACCTTCGTGCTCCGTGCCGTCTTGCCTGCATCCAGCTTGACGCAGTAGAGACGCCCCTTTGCACTGTCATTTAACGTAGCGATTCCATCCAGTGGATCTTTCGACACTTCCTCATTACAGACCAGCGTGTCCTCGTCCATCGGCTGATAGCCGCTTCCTATCTGGCGCATCCGTGACAGATGAACCCGGCTGTCCTGAATCCGCACATCCACCAGGCTGACGCCCGGCTTCTCATAGCGGGTCTCCATCTCCATATTGCTGCCAACGATCTCGACCGCATACAGCGGAAGCCCCGTCACGCGTCCGTCCATCGTAAGCTGCTCGTTCGGATGGGCAAGCCCGTAGACTAAGTCGGTTCCGACAAATCCGATCAGCCGGATCACGGTCTGATCCGGGAAGGAAATCTCATCCTTCTTGCCCGTCTCCAGATTCATGACATGCAGCTTGGTCGAACGGTAAATATCCGCCCCATCCTGCCACGCAATCCGGGAGGCATCCGTGCTGACTGCAAAATTTTCCTCCGTCAGGCCATCTGCCACCACCATGTACTCTTTTCCCGTCAGATCGACACTGTAAACCGCATGGTTCATCAGCACATATAACGTCTGCCCGCCGCTTAAGTAGCACAGCTGGTTGATATCCTGGCGCAGGTTGCCGTAATCGGTCGATGCCGGCAGATACAGCCGCTCTGTCAGGGCATTTCCCGCACTCTCATAGCGGTACAGCGCGATTCCCGTCGTTCCCTCGTGGTTACCGCGGCTCATATAGCCGTACACGGCAAAATCAATCTGGCCTGCCTCGCTCACATCCAGAATCTTGATTCCGTAGGTATCATAATTGACCCTCGTATCATTCTCGCTCTTGCGGAACGCAAATACCTTTGTGCTCTCTTTTTTTCCTGTATCATAAATCCAGAGCGCCCGGTTTGCCACAAAGGCACGGTATTTCCCCGCTTCATCCTGCATCGACTGCAGATCCTCCGCATCCGAAACCCCCAGCTGAATCCGGTCGCCAGAATAGGCGCTGCTCTCCCCCGTAAAAATCTGGTCCGCGCGGCGGTCATAATTCATCATGTAGATGCGCTGTGCGCCCAGCTTCATCGTGAAGCTCTCGATCACATCGTAATAAGCAGCCGCCTTGCCATCCTTCATCTCACTTACAACATACTTTAAATCGATCGTCCCAATGATGCCCTGCAGCTCCCGCAGATGAATTTCCGGTTCGCTGACCCGCTCCATCGAAAGCCCTTTCCAGGTCAGCTGGCTGAAATCGCTTTTTAACGTCACATGTCCCAACGAACTGTTGTCCGCATTCGGATCCGTCTCCAGATAGGTCGTCAGCTCCCTCGCTGAATCATAATCAAACGTCTTTTCAGAAAAGGACACCGCCAGATCGACCATCTCCTGCACACGGCTCTCCTGCTGCCACATCACGCGCGTGTAAAAATAGATCGCCGGGTGCTTTTCCGTCGCGATCGCAATCGTTAAGCGGTATTCGCTTTCCTCCGTCAGAAGGTTCTGGATCGGAAGCTCCGCAGAAACCTCTTCCCCTGACTGTTCCCAGTGGTCAAGCGTTGTCCGTTCTACCAGACGTTCGCCGTCCAGACTGCGGATCTCATACTGCATCCCCGTAATCTGGGAGTCCAGCTTGTCGATCGTCACCGACAGTTTCCGGTCTGCCGGAAGTAGCGTCAGATCCCCGCGTCCAGCCGCTTTCTGGCTGTCCTCCACGAAACCGTCCAGCTCGTTCATCCGCCGCCCCAGAATATTCACATAAGCGACTGGAAGGTTCGCGTCCTCAATCGAGGTATAGACCGCCCCATCCTCCCGCAGCTGCATCCAGGACCAGGTAAAATAACCGACTGCTGCCAGCACAAATAAGATCAGTAAAATCAGTATCTTTTTCAGGTTTTTCTTCATATATCAAATCAATTCCTTTTATCGCTCCACCATACCAGTTCCGTATCTTCACAGGTACAGGAAAATCTACCCGCCGAACTGTTTCCGTTTTGTCATGCACGCCAAAAACTGCCGCAGGCACCCATCTGTCCCGGCGGCAGCCTTTGTTTCAGTATAACACAAGCAGGCTCCAAATTCCAGAATTTCTATGATTTGTAAGAACTCCGATTGTGTTACTGTTCACACATACGTGCCCAGTAACGGAATTTGCCGTGGCTTCGCATTTAAATACGGCAAATTCCTGCTGCCACCACGTTTTCTTACGGCACTTTCGGTTCCAAAAGTGCCTATCCATGAACAGTATTTCCAAGTCGGTAAAATTCGTTGTCACAACTGGATGTTACCGCATTTTAATTCAGAAAATTTACACCTGAAAATTGCAATTTCAGCACTTCCGACACCGTCTTCGCTCCTGCAGCTCATTCATTAATAAAACCTGAAGAAAATCCTGAAGCGGCGCTCCCCACGGATTCCCCGGTCTCTCCGGACGCGGTCCCGGCGGCGGAGGCGGCGGTCCCCACGGATTCCCCGGTCCTCCCGGGCGCGGTCCCGGCGGCGGGGGCGGCGGTCCCCACGGATTTCCCGGTCCTCCCGGGCGCGGTCCCGGCGGCGGTCCCCACGGATTTCCTGGTCCTCCCGGACGCGGTCCCGGCGGTGGGGGCGGCGGTCCCCACGGATTTCCCGGTCCTCCCGGGCGCGGTCCCGGCGGCGGACTCCATGGACGGCGCTCCTGCGCGGTCAGATTCGGCTCATCCGCCTCCCACACCATATATCCAGCGTTTCCGCCCTTCTGTTCGCCCCGAAGCGGTCCATACCATACATCATTTCCAGGAAGATGCGGCTGTATGCTGGTTCCCGCCAGATTCTCTTCTCTTTCTCCACCAGGAGAATCTATTTTCAGGGAATTTTCCACCATCGCCGTTCCTTCTTCTGTGGATACGGTGCCCACGTCCGCCGCCTTCATATAGGGCGTCAGTGTATCCGTCCTTTCCGTTCCAGCCGGATAAACTTTCTGCCATTTTTCCAGTGCCCGTTTTGTCAGTTTTTCCAGAAAGATCCGATCCGGATATTCATCATAGATGGGACTCCCCTCATACTCCAGCTCATCACAGACCGCTTCCACGCAAAGCTGCATCTGCTTACATGCAGCCGGATAAAGACTCTTAAAATATGCAAAATCCTGCATCGGACTGCCATTCCCCCTTAATTCAAGGCTTACATGGTATCCTATGCAGGATTTATGCGTATCATGTTATTCTCACGTACCGTTTTTCACGTTATCCTCTGCACAGCCGAATCAGCTGTTCCATTTCGCAGTATCGTTCTCATGATGTTTTATCTTTTTAAATAATTCTGTTTCTTTAAACTGTTCCTCAAATTGTCAAAACAGTTTTTCCGGGTACACGCCCTCACGGATCAGCGCCCGGATCGACTCCGTCACGCTCTCCTTATCCTCACGGTAGGTCACACCAAACCAGCAGTCGTGCGTCTCCAGAAGTTTCACCCTTGCGCGCCCGTCGTGGATCATCTGATCGATGATCGTCGGAAGCAGGTACTCCGACTTCACGTCGCCCTCTTTCAGCCCCGCAAGAAACTCTGGAAATCCTTTTTCCAGCTCCTCCACAAAGCCCGGTGTGAGTCCCCACATATTCATCGATACATGCTGGTTCTCCTGAACCGAAACCGGATTCCCCTCTTTGTCCGTCGCCGTCATGCCGTCCGCTGTCTTCTGGATATTGTAGGTTTCGGTTACGCGTTTTAAAATCTCTCCCTCGCCCACCTCACAGACGCCGCGTGTCACGCCGCCGTTCTCGCTGAGCGTATTTGCCAGAATAAAGCCGCCCATGCAGATATCATACACCGGTGCGTTCACGTCCATCTGTTCCACCATGTATGTATGAATCTTTCGGAACACGTCTTTTCCATAATAATCATCCGCATTGATCACCAGGAATGGCTCTTCGACCAGTCCGCGGATGCTCAAAATCGCCTGTCCAGTTCCCCACGGTTTTTTCCGGTCTGCCGGGACACTGAATCCCTCCGGTACATCCGAAAGCTCCTGGAATGCGTATGTCACCGGCGCAATCTTCTCAATCCGGTTCCCGATCACTTCTTTGAAGTCCTCCTCCAAATCATGACGGATCACAAAGATAATCCGGTCAAATCCAGCTTCCAGCGCGTCATGGATGGAGTAATCCATAATGATCTCCCCATTCGGACCCACCGGCTCCAGCTGTTTGATCCCTCCGCCAAAACGGCTTCCGATTCCGGCTGCCATAATGACAAGTGCTGTTTTTTTCATCTTCCCTCTCCTCGTCCGTATATTTGCTGCCATCTGAACATTATGTAAACAACAACATTTTTACTGCAATCGTATGTCCAGTATAGCACAGAACCCCTGTGGTTGCAATCATCCACAGAGGTTCCCATTTCCACAATTAAATGCGAAGCCACGGCAAATTCCGTTACTGGGCACGTATGCGTGAACAGTAACTATCAGGGAGCACTTAATGGAACAGCGCCGTCACATTCGCCACTTCCTCCGCTGCCGCCGCACGCGTCAGGGACGATAAATCATAGAAGCAGTAACCGCTCACCTGTCCGGTTGCCCGTCCAGCCTGCACCTCTCGCTTCATGATATCATGATACCGCTGCCACTCCGGCACCTCGTTGCCGTCCACTGCATCTGTTCCGGTCTTATAGAGCGCCAGACCGACATACAGCTTCACATTGCCCTTCTTTTTCAGCGTCACCCACTCATTCAGGCAGTTTGCAAACGCATAGCCCGCTGCCTGGCCGTTCTGCTTCGCCTCAAATCCCCAGTAAATCTGCGGCATCAGGTAATCCACATAGCCGCTCTGGGTCATCCACGCATCCACATCTGTAAACTGGCGGGTATCTTTTCGGAGGTTCTGTAAATATCCCTCCGGGCTGATACCGAACAATGCCTGCGGACGGATCGACTTGACCGCACTGTAAACGCCCCTTACCAGCTCATTGACATTATTCCGTCTCCACGCCGCCACACTCAGCGATGTGCCGCCCGCCTGGTACTCCGGATAATCAAACCATGTTTCCGCCTTGCTGTCATCGAGATTCGGATAGAAATAATCATCAAAATGGATGCCGTCCACCTCATAATTCGTCACGATCTCTTTCACACCGTCAATAATCAGCTGGCGCACCTGCGGAATCGCCGGATTGTAATAATACTCACCATTCTGGCACAATACCCACCGGTCATTCGAACTGTCCCCGTCCTTCGCCCACGCGATCGCCGGATTTGACGCACACAGATCCGAATAACGGTTCAGATACCCCGTGATACGGTACGGATTGATCCACGCATGAAGCTGCAAGCCCCGCTGATGCGCCGCCTGCACCGCATATGCCAGCGGATCATACCCCGGATTCTTTCCCTGTTTTCCAGAGGCAAATTTCGACCACGGGAAATACTGTGACGGATACATCGCATCTCCATCCGGGCGAACCTGTAGGAAAACCGCATTTAACCCCTTCTGTACACAGAGGTCCAGTGTCTGATCCATCGCTTTCTTATATCCAGCCTCATCCTTCGCCCATCCATTCCAGTCCAGATACGAAACCCAGACACCTCTCATCTCTCCACTTCCAGGACTGCCGCCCGATACCGGACCCGCATACGCCTTCGAAACCGGCAGGAACAACATCCCCACCGCCAAAAGAAATGCTGCCACCCAGCCGATCACCCTCTGTACCTGCTTTGCCATGCAAAATTCCTCCCCTCATTTCCTCCTATTCTACCAAATATTTCCAATAAATACTTTACTTTTTTCTGTCTCTTTTATTTTTCCAATACACAGGGACGAGCCCGCGAGGTCCGAACCGCCTTTCATATATCTTTGTACGCATCTTGAACACAGGTGTCCGAACAGGGCGGACGCAGTCCGTCATGGGCGAACATCTATAGTGAAAGCAAGCGAACAAAGGTATATCGAAAGGGCGGTTCGAACCTCGTGGGCTCGTCCCGTCATTTTCACAACTATGTGCAAAAAACCTCCCCTGACAGCCCTAAAGCCGCCAGAAGAGGCATTTTCATCATCACGAACAAAGCTCCCGCTTCTCCTTATAATGATGCTTCTCCTCCAGCATCATATCCTTCACCTTCATCAGGCGGATCTGCGTGCTTCTCTCATTTTCATCCAGCTTCATCGTGATATATTTGATATTTTTGCGCGCCTCCGGAATAATTACGTGTTCCAGCGCATTGACTCTCCGGCGCGTTTTCTCGATCTCGGCTGCCATGAGCTGGCAGGCTTTCTCTGTCTCGGACAGCCGCAGCATATCCGGCAGAATGTCCGCCAGCGACTTGACTGCCCCGTCCAGATCGCTCGAAGTAAACGCAAATCCATACGAGTAAATATCGTTCTCATCCGCCGTCCGGGTCTTATAATGGAACACCGGAATATCGACGCTCATTACGTTTTTCTTGTCTGCTTCCAGATAAACCGCCTGTTTCGGCGCGGCAAGCGCGGTATTTAACGCCTGCTCGGACATCCCGGCTTTAGCGATGACGAAATTCACATTTGCACTCCGGATGCCCGCCTCCACTTTCTGGCGCAGCGCCATATTTTCCCGGACCAGATCCAGGAACTGGCGCATCAGCTCATCCCGCTTATCCTTCAGCAGTTTATGTCCCCGCGTGGCTGTCGCCAGCTTCTTTTTCAGCCTCGTAAGCTCCATTCGGGTCGGGTTGACCTGTGTCGATGCCATGCGTACCACCTCTCTCCTGCAATCACTTTGTCACGACAGATCCGCCAGCTCCCGCAGCCGCGTTATGACACGCCACCTTCGTTTTCAAGCGCATCCGCCATGCACAGGCATTTTTACTCTTTCCCATAATACAGATCCAGATACTTCTCATCGATACGTTTCAGCTCGCTTCTCGGCAGGATGGAAAGCAGTTTCCAGCCAATCCGCAGCGTCTCCTCGATATCGCGGTCCGTATTGTAGCCCTGGGAAACATATTCTTTTTCAAAGGCGTCCGCAAATTTTGCATAGATTAAGTCAACATCGGACAATGCCGCCTCGCCCAGGATCACCATGAGTTCCTTCGCTTCCTTGCCGCGCGCATACGCCGCAAAGAGCTGGTTTAAGGTGTTAGAATGGTCGGCACGCGTCTTGCCCTCGCCGATTCCCTTATCTTTCAGACGGGACAGCGACGGAAGTACGTCAATCGGCGGTGTGATGCCCTTGCGGTACAGATCACGGCTTAAGATAATCTGTCCCTCGGTAATATATCCGGTTAAGTCCGGGATCGGGTGCGTCTTGTCATCCTCTGGCATGGTTAAGATCGGAATCATCGTGATCGAACCATTCTTGCCTCTCTGGCGTCCGGCTCTCTCATACAGGGATGCAAGATCCGTGTACATATAACCCGGATAACCACGGCGTCCCGGAACTTCCTTGCGGGCAGCCGAAATCTCTCGCAGCGCATCCGCGTAGTTCGTGATATCCGTCAGGATAACGAGAACGTGCATATTTTTCTCAAATGCCAGATACTCGGCAGCCGTCAGCGCCATACGCGGGGTCGCGATACGCTCAACCGCCGGATCGTTTGCCAGGTTGATAAACAGGACGGTACGGTCGATCGCGCCCGTCTCCTTAAAGCTCTCGGTAAAGAAATGCGCTTCCTCAAAGGTGATACCCATCGCCGCAAAGACAACGGCAAACGGTTCGTCCGTGCCGCGCACCTTCGCCTGTCTCGCAATCTGGGCTGCCAGATTCGCATGCGGCAGACCGGACGCCGAGAAAATCGGCAGTTTCTGACCGCGGACCAGTGTATTCAGACCATCGATCGCGGAAACACCCGTCTGGATAAACTCCTGCGGATAGCTTCTCGCCGCCGGGTTCATCGGCAGACCATTGATATCGCGGCGTTCCTCCGGCAGGATCTCCGGACCGCCGTCGATTGGATTGCCCAGACCGTCAAAGACGCGTCCCAGCATATCCTCCGATACGCCAAGTTCCATCGTTCTGCCTAAAAAACGCACCTTACTATTTGAAAGGTTGATACCCGTGGAACTCTCAAAAAGCTGTACCAGCGCATTGCCGCCGTCGATCTCCAGCACCTTGCAGCGTCTCTTTTCGCCGCTCGCCAGCTCGATCTCACCCAACTCGTCATAGGTAACATTTTCCACGCCCTGCACCAGCATCAGAGGACCTGCAACCTCCTGTATGGTTCTATATTCTTTCGGCATTTAGAATGCCCCCTTTCCAGCCGCATCGGCAACCTCTTTCGCAAGTTCATCGAGGACCGCCTGATACTCTTTCTCCACGTCTTCTGCCTTCGTATATTTAAAACGTCCGATCTGCTCGCGCACCGGCATCTTGATGAGATTCTGGATGGAAGCGCCGCTTTCCAGCGCTTTCTTCGACTGCTCATAGAACGCCAGCACCAGCTTCATCATGCGGAACTGTTTCTGCAGTGGTGTATACGTGTCAATCTCATGGAAGGAGTTCTGATGCAGGAAATCCTCACGGATCGAGCGCGCCGCTTCCATTTTCAGGCGGTCGATCGGGGACAGTGCATCCATGCCGACCATCTTTACGATCTCCTCCAGCTCTGCCTCTTCCTGCAGAAGGCTCATAAGACCCTGGCGGCAGCTCATCCACTCATCCGATACATTCTCATCAAACCATTTTCCCAGATTGTCCACATACAGGGAATAGCTGGTCAGCCAGTTGATCGCCGGGAAATGGCGCTTGTATGCCAGCGCTGAATCGAGTCCCCAGAATACCTTGACGATACGCAGCGTCGCCTGGGAAACCGGCTCGGAAATATCGCCGCCTGGCGGGGATACGGCTCCGATTGCGGACAGCGCGCCCTCGCGTCCGTCCCTGCCAAGGCAGATGACATGACCGGCACGCTCATAGAACTGTGCCAGACGGCTTCCTAAGTAGGCCGGATAACCTTCCTCGCCCGGCATCTCTTCCAGACGTCCCGACATCTCTCGCAGCGCCTCCGCCCATCGGGAGGTGGAATCCGCCATCAGTGCCACCGAATAACCCATGTCGCGGAAATACTCTGCGATCGTGATACCCGTGTAAATCGATGCCTCGCGGGCTGCTACCGGCATATCCGAAGTATTGGCAATCAGCACGGTCCGCTGCATCAGGGAGTGCCCGGTCTTTGGATCCTTTAACTCCGGGAACTCATTTAAAACATCCGTCATCTCGTTGCCGCGCTCACCGCAGCCGATGTAAACAACAATGTCCGCTTCCGCCCATTTCGCCAGCTGGTGCTGGATGACGGTCTTGCCGCTTCCGAACGGTCCCGGTACGGCTGCCACGCCGCCCTTGGCGATCGGGAAGAATGCGTCAACGACACGCTGTCCGGTAATCAGCGGTTTTACCGGCGGCAGCTTCGTCTGGTACGGACGTCCGCGCCGAACCGGCCATTTCTGCATCATTGTAAGCTCTTTTTCGCCGTTTTCCGTCTCAATGACCGCTACAGTTTCCTCCACCGTAAATTCACCGCTCTTGATCTCTTTGACGGTACCTTTTACACCATACGGCACCATAATCTTATGCTCAATGATCAGCGTCTCCTGCACGGTACCGATGATGTCGCCTGCTTCCACGCTGTCGCCCGCTTTCACGGTCGGCACAAACTGCCATTTCTTATCACGCTTTAAAGACGGAACCTCAACGCCGCGCTTTAAGTTGTTGCTGCCCGTCTCCTTCATGATATCGTCCAGCGGCCGCTGGATTCCATCGTAGATACTCGTCAGGAGTCCCGGTCCCAGTTCAACCGAAAGCGGCACATCCATCGACTCTACCGGCTCGCCAGGTCCTAAACCGGAAGTCTCCTCATATACCTGAATCGACGCTTCATCTCCGTGAATCTCTATGATCTCGCCAATCAGACGTTCGTCGCTGACGCGGACGACGTCAAACATATTGGCATCCCGCATCCCGCTGGCGATAACCAGCGGTCCTGCTACCTTCTTTATCGTTCCTTTGCTCATTGGAAGGTTTCACCCACCTTTCTATCATGCATCTCCAAACAGAATATCCGATCCAACTGCCTGTTCCACCGAATGCTTGACCGACTCCACGCCTTTTCCCGTATTCCCGGAAATCCCCGGAATCAGGATCACGGACGGAAGCGGCTGTTCCCGGTAGCGGTCGATAGCTGCCTCAATCCCGGCAGCCGCCGCCTCGGTGATATAGATCACCGCGTAGGAACCAGAAGCCAGTTCCAGAAATACTTTCTCCGTCTCTTTTACATCGGACACCGGAAATGTCTCCAGTCCCAGCGCCGCAAATCCGTAGATGCTGTCGTAATCTCCGACTACTGCAACCTTATACATACATCTCCCTTATCCTTTCCCGAATCTGTTCCTCCTCAAGACCGTTCAGACGGGCGGTCAGGATGATACGGACCGTTTTAATCTCATTTTCCTTCGCCAGCACATAGGCAACCAGCGGTCCCGCCGTAAACGGGTTATATTTCTGCGGCTTGATCGTCTCGATCAACTGATTGTCACACCACCGCTCAAACGCCGACGGCGATTCCTTTAATGCCTGCGCGCCGCCCGCATAGCGGGTTCCTTCCAGATACTCGCAGATCGCGCCGGCGCCGCCAAGAGCCGCCTGTGACAGGCGCTCGATATTCAAGCTATCGCACGGTGCCATCGCGCGCCGCATAAAATCCAGATGTTTTCCTGTCTTCTGGGATCGCACCGCTATCTTGATATCCGCCACCGCGACCGTCGTCTCGGCATAATCGCGGATGATCGCGTCGGCCGCATCCTTCCGCACTCATAGATAGCTGCGAGCGCCGCCCGGTCAACGATGATATCGCAGAGCTGCCCGTCGCTCGTATGCAGAAATGTCTCGCTGGCTTCCTTCGCCGCCTCCCGCATATGTGCCGGAAGCGCCTGCCAGTCCTTCTCCGCCACGATCTTCGCCATCCGCACGCCGTCCACCTCACAGTCGTCAAAATAGACATTGCCGTGGCTGCCCGGCGCCGCCGCATCCTTGATCGCCGCCTTTAAATTGTGGTAGAGATCCCCGTAGGAAAGCACTGCCAGGATCGCGTCGTCGCCCTTCAAAAGGTCGCGGACCGTCTCCCAGGTTTTCGTCTTCTCCCGGGTCAGGATCGCCTCCGCGCTGGGCGGGGTGCCTGCATCCCCCCAGCCGTGTTCGGTCAGGAAACGCAGTGCCCCCTCGTAGCTTTTTACGGACAGCAGCTGTTCAATCTGTGCGGAGGAAAAAAGCCCATTTTCCAGTGCCCGGATCCGGGCGACCGCGTAGGCATATTTTGTATCAGACATATAAGCCCTCCTTACCTTCTCCCGCCGTTATCCAAACAGCATCGCATGTACCTTGTCCGCCAGCTCATCCCGCTGCGACGCAAACAACGCCCCGGCAGAACAATTTTCCTCGACACCGCCATACACCAGAACAAAGCCCCCGTCGATCTCCCTCGGTTCTTTTTTCAGTACCAGACTTCCGCCCTTTTCCTGCGCCGTCTTCTCTATCTTTGCCGGAAAATCATCCGGCATCCGCTCTAAATCACGTTTTGAAACATAGATTTCTCCTGCCCGATCCGTCACGAACCGGGAAAGAAGCTGCTCCATCCATGCAAAATACGCCTCATCCGGCTTTGCCAGCAGCTCCTTATATGCCGCCGCAAGCATTTCCTCGATGATCGCCTGCTTTGCCGCAAGGATCGCCTGGCGCTTCTTTAGCGCCGCCGAAGAACGAAGCCGTTCCTCATAGCTTTTTTCACGCTGCGCCGCCGATTTCGCCTGCTCTTCCTCCAGCTTTTTTACCTTTTCACCGGCTGCCGCAAGAGTCGTCTCCGCTTCACCGGCTGCTTTTTCCCGAATCGCAAGCGATTCCTGTTTTGCATCGTCAAGGATCTGAGCAATAATCTTATCTAATCCATTCATACGCTTCACTCCTTAACTGATTTTGATTCTTTCCGCCGTGCCAGATTACAGTGCATTGATTGCCAGAATCGAAACCAGAAGTGCCAGAATCGCATAGGTCTCAACCATCGCCGGGAACAGCATCGCTTTACCAAACTGTTCCGGTTTCTTCGCTACGATACCGATGGAAGCAACCGACGTTCTTCCCTGATGTCTCGCCGATACCAGACCAACCACGCCGATCGGAAGGCATGCTGCCAGATATAAGAGTCCCTGGGAGATCGACATGCTCATGTCAGCGCCGCCGCCAAGAAGACCAATCTTAGAAAGAGCGATGAAACCAACCAGCAGACCGTAGATACCCTGGGTACCCGGAAGCAGCTGGAGCAGAAGCACCTTCGCGAATTTATCCGGATCCTCGGTTACGACTCCGGCTGCTGCCTGACCTGCCACGCCTACGCCGTAGGCTGAACCCATACCTGCAAGAATAACCGCCACTGCAACTCCCAACAATGCAAATACAATTCCGCTCATATTTAATCCTCCTTGATTTCCACGTATTTTGTTATCTGCTTAAACGGACGGAAGGCCTTTCCGCCACCCTCATAGAACTTTCCGAAAAACTCGACGTACTGCAGACGGCAGGTATGCACATACGCGCCGAGCAGGTTGATCGCCAGGTTAAACAGGTGTCCGAAGCAGAATACCAGTATAAATACAATCACACCAAATACATTATTTCCAACCATACTTCCCATCTGGTTGATAACCGATGCGATAACGCCGGTTGCCAGTCCGAGCGCCAGAAGGCGCGAGTAGGAAAGCACATCCGACACCCATCCGGTAATATTGTACAAATCATATGCGCCAAGCGCCAGCCGCAGGATCGGATTCTTCTTGTCGCGTGCCGACATCACCAGAATTCCCAGCGCGCCCACGATCGCCATTCCCTTTGCCAGCGAATTAAGCACCGGCGGGAATACGATATTCATCTGCGCGATGGAACCAAACAGTTCCGTCGGAAGCAGCATCAGGATCAGCCCCAGAAGCAGGAGGTACCAGAGTACCACGTCGCAGATAAAATCCACAACCTTGCCATCCTTTAAGAGCATATATCCTTTCAGTCCCAGCCCCAGAAATAGATGAATCACGCCAAATAACATCGAATAAACCAAAAGCTTCATCGGGTCATTTAGCGGGACAAACCAGAGCGCCGGTATTGTCACCGTATGTCCAAAATACGTCCGGCTCACGATGTCCACCGCATCTCCGAAATAACCGCCGAACATGACGCCCCAGAACAGGGTCGAAAGTCCACAGTACATAAAGAGCCGCAGTGATTTCCGCAGGTTTTCTTCCATCCTTGGAAATTTCTTAAGTGCCAGGAAGCACATCAAAAATACAATAAATCCGTATGCCGCATCTGAAAGCATCAGACCAAACAAAAATACATAGCACGCTGCCATGATGCCGGTCGGGTCCATCTCCCCCTTCGCCGGTAAGCCAAAGGATGCGGTCACGCCCTCCGCCGACGCCGCGAAGGTTCCGTTGGAGAGAAGCACCGGTGGTTCCCCATCCTCCGGCACATCCGAACTTTCCACTGCAAGTTCAAACCGGCTATTCAGCTTCTCCTCCAGTCCTTTCGCATCGCGCTTCGGGATAAATCCCGTGATCATACACGTTTTTTCCGACTGTAAGATCTCGCCGAGCGCCTCATACTTCTGTGCCCTCAGGCGGTAATAGTCGGATAACAATTTCAAATCTTCCCGCGCCGAAGCGCACTGTTTCAGTTCTTCTTCCGTCGCTGCCGCGCGTCCCTCATGCTCTGCCGCCTGCGCTTTGAGTTTCTTAGCGTAAGCTGCTGGAACTTCCTCCACCGGACGCGCCGGACGGGCAAATCCAATCGACCGGAGTGCTGTCTCCAGCTTCTCCTCGTCCTCTTTCAGGCAAATTACCGCAATGCAGGTCTGGTCGGCGTCGCTTCCGACAACCTCCAGCTCCCATTTTTCAAGCTGCGGCTCCTGTTTTGCCACCGAAGCGTAAATTTCTTCCTGCGTATAAGCGCCTCCGCCGACCGCGCCGACTAAGATAGCACACCGTTTCGTCTCCTGATACGCAAGTGGAATCTCCAGCTTCTGCCACGGTTTCAGGCTTTCCGCCTCCGCCAGCAGTCTAAGCGCCGCAGTCTTTTCCTCCGTGATCTGCTTTTGCAGGTTCAAAATGCGTTCCGCCTGACCTAAAAGCGCCTCTGCGTTCGCCTCCGTCTCCCGGTACGCGCCTGCCTTTGCAAGCGGCTTTCCGGCAAGCCCAGCAAGCATCGATGTTTCCTCCGGAACCACCGCGGCAAGCACTTCCAATGCTCGGTCCGCCGTCGCCGCATTCCGCTCAAACTTCTGTCGATCCTCCAGCGTGTCCATCCGCTTAAATACCTCGTCCGGCTCCGCCTCCGCTGTCAGCTCCAGCACTCCGGCAGCCTGCAGAAACTCCATCAGGGACTTACGGTCCTTCTTCAGGGCACAGATACATAGCTTTTGCATCTGCAATACTGCCATATCTACATCCCTCCATTCATTAGACCAGTTCCGCTATGAGCCGGTCAACCACCTCCGGTTTCCGTCTGTCCGCCGTCTCTCTGAGCGTCTGACACTCCGCCTCGGCTTCTGCCAGTGCCTGTTTTACGTACTCCTCCCCTCTGAGAGTCAGTTCTTCTTCCTGCTTCGCAGCTGCTTCTTTCCCCCTTTTCTGTGCATCTGCGAGCATTCGATCCGCTTCTGCCTCCGCCTCCGCCTTAACGCGACGTGCATCCTCCGAAGCCTGCGCGACCAGTTCCGATGCCTTCGCCTCTGCGTCCTCGACCGCCTGGATCGTCTCCTTGATCATTGAACCACCACCTTTTCCCCTAATTTTTTTCAGAAATAATGCAATATCCTTATTATGTTTCACATCCTCCCATTCCATACAATTCGCTGATTCGAAGCATCAAAAGCACATGGAAAATAAATAAGTTTTCTCGCATTTGTATACTATTATAACTTTTTCAATCAGTTTTGTCTATTAAATGTTTTAATCTTGAAAAGATTATACATACATCTTAATTTATGAAAAAAAATTTCGGTTCTCATGAAAAACAGTGTTTGTTTACACAAAAAAAGCTGCCAGACAATTGTTGCTCTTCCACAAACCACTGTCTGGCAGTCCCCTATTATATATTTATTTTTATACGAGCCATCCGATCGAATTAAGGAAATAGACCCACAAAAAGATCGTCACAACCGAGGCGACCGTGCTCAGCACGACAAACTGTCCCGCCAGCTCGCCGTCGCCGCCCATGTTCTGGGCCATCGCATAGGACGCCGTCGCAACCGGAGTCGCGTACATTTCAAAGTAAACAAAACGTTCCACACCGGAAAAGCCGAGCAGCGTCGCAACCGCCAGAATCACTGCCGGCAGGATCACCATCTTGACGGTCATCGACGGAACCACATATTTCAGATTGCCGCCGATCGCATTGAAATGCAGCGTTCCGCCCAGTACGAACAGGGCCAGCGGCGTTGTCAGATTGGCAAACTGCTTGATCGGTCCTTCCACGGAAACCGGAAATTTAATCCCTAACATATGGAAGATAAAGCCCATGAGTGCGCCGCGGATCATCGGATTTTTCAGGATATTCTTAATCAAAACGGAAACCGGGACCTTGCCGCCCCGGAACAATTCCAGAATCACGACCGCCGTTATGTTGTAGACCGGAATCACGATCGCCACCATCATCGTCGCCAGCAGTGTTCCCTCCTCACCGAACACGCTGGTTGCCAGCGGAATGCCGAACAGGACGAAATTGCTGCGGTAAATCGCCTGGATGATAACGCCGCGCCGCTCATTTTCCTTTACCAGACGCGGAACCACAGCAAGCAGAACCGCCTGCAAAAGCAGCACGCTGATAATGGCGGCTGCCACCAGACGCAGATTTAATGTCATTCTCTCCGGAATGGAATACAGGTTGTTAAACATCAGAATCGGAAAGAATGCCTGAAAGATCACCTTATTCAGGCGCTTCATAAAATCCTCATCCGCCAGCCCCGACATCCTGACTCCATATCCAAATGCGATATAGAGCAGAAACGGAAGGACTGTATTAAATGCAAATAAAAAATTTTCCATATAATTCCTGCCACTTTCTTCTTAATTGCTTTGTTCTGGACGCGGTTTCTATTCAGTCAGGCCGCCCCCCTTTAATCACCAGATTTATTATATACCCCATCCAAGAAATCGACAAGAAAAATTCAAGCGCGCCAGCCTCATAAACAGTTCCGAAAAAGTTTCGAATTATGTAATACTCGTTTAGATTT
>QFCF01001379.1_pt1 | contig 20041 bp, 10 predicted proteins | sample 5346961 | NCBI WGS metagenome assembly QFCF01 (sample SAMN09062253, study PRJNA434731) | Human gut metagenome, whole genome shotgun sequencing project. | reverse complement strand
CTGTTACCTCCACATTCTTTTTTATTTTGAATGTCCGCAAAATCCGTCCTACATCAGAAGGACGCCAAGGCACATCAAGGTGGTGCAGTGCGATAAGTCTGTCCTGCACATTGGTTCCGGCTCCCATCTTCTGTGTGGAACCAAGCAAAAAACGGACCTGTCCGCTTCTTACTTTTCCGAACAGCTCCGCTTTCCTAAGCTCCGTATTTGCTTCATGTATAAATGCGATTTCTTCCGGTGGGACACCCTTTTCTATCAGCTTGTTTCGGATGTCCTCATAAACATTAAATGTACCATCTCCTTTCGGTGTTGACAGGTCACAGAAAATAAGCTGCGTTGATTTCTGCTCCTTTGTCTGCTCCCATATTTCAAATGCCTTTTCCACACAGTTGCTTGCCTTTGAATTTTCATCATCCGGCAACATATCATTGATAAGTCTCTGGTCTAATGCCAGCTTTCTTCCGTCATTGGTAATCTTTAGCATATTGTCCTCATAAGGCTGTACCTGTCTGTCACGCACGGCTTCTGCCCTTTCTGCCAAAGATGCCACCATGTCCTTCTGATATTCACTTGGCTTTAACACCACATTTTCATACTCTGCTTCCGGCACGGGGAGATTGAGCATATCCGGTGTCTGAATATCTGCACTCTCCTTAAAAAGTGCAATCAGTTCCGGGAGATTAAAAAACTTTGCAAACCTTGTCTTTGCCCGGTATCCGGTTCCCTCCGGTGCAAGCTCAATGGCTGTCTGCGTTTCTCCAAAAGAGGATGCCCAACTGTCAAAATGTCCAAGCCCCAGCTTCTGAAGAGTACCATACTGAAGGTAACGCATATTGGTGTAAAGCTCCGTCATACTGTTTGAAATTGGTGTACCCGTCGCAAAAGTCACACCCTTACCGCCTGTCAACTCGTCTAAATACTGACACTTTGCAAACATATCCGAGGACTTCTGTGCCTCTGATTGTGCAATTCCTGCCACATTCCGCATCTTGGTATAAAGAAACAGATTTTTGTAATTATGGCTCTCATCCACGAAAAGCCTGTCCACACCAAGCTGCTCAAAGGTCACTACATTATCTTTCCTTGATGCATCATTCAGCTTTTCAAGCCTTGTAAGAAGTGATTTTCTTGATTTCTCCATCTGCTTAATAGTGTAACGTTCCCCGTTGTCGGCTTTTGCCTGTGCAATGGCAAGCTCTATCTCATCAATCTGCCTTTCAATAATGGCTACCTGTCTTTCCTGTGAAAGCGGAATTTTCTCAAACTGACTATGCCCGATAATAACCGCATCATAATCTCCCGTGGCTATTCTGGAACAGAATTTCTTACGGTTGGCAGGCTCAAAGTCTTTCTTTGTTGCAGCAAGGATATTGGCTCCGGGATATAACCGTAAAAAATCACTTGCCCACTGCTCCGTCAAATGGTTCGGAACCACAAACAGGCTCTTTTGACATAATCCCAGACGCTTGCTCTCCATGGCTGCCGCTGTCATTTCAAAAGTCTTTCCAGCTCCCACACAATGGGCAAGCAGGGTATTATCTCCATAAAGTACATGAGCCACTGCATTTTTCTGGTGGGGCTTTAACTCAATATCCGATGTCATGCCGGGGAATTTCAGATGTGAACCGTCATATTCCCTTGGTCTTGTGGAATTGAAAAGCTGGTTGTATTTTGCCACAAGTACCTGTCTGCGTTCCGGATCACGGAACACCCAGTCCTTAAATGCTTCCCTTATGGCTTCCTGCTTCTGTGATGCAATGGTGGTTTCCTTTTTATTTAAGACTCTCTTTTCCTTGCCGTCCTCCTCTATGGTATCGTAAACACGGCTGTCCTTTAAATTAAGGGAATCCTCCAGAATGGTATAGGCATTTCTCCGGCTTGTACCGTAGGTCATATTTACAAGGGAATTTCCATAGTCCGCATTTTTGCCCTTTATGTTCCACTGTCCTGTCACATCGGAATACTGGACTCCTACGACATTCCTGTCTAACAAATGCTGCGGCGTTTCAAAGGTCTCCCTCATAAAATCCTCAATATACTTCGGTTCAATCCATGTGGCACCGATACGCACCTCAATCTCGCTGGCATCCAGATCCTTCGGCTGTACCTGTGTAAGTGCCTGCACATTCACGGCGTATTCCGGGTGGCTCTCTGCATAGACCTTTGCTGTTTCCAGCTTGTCACGGACATTTCCACTCAGATACTCATCCGCTGTTTCCCATTTATCCGTCAATGGGTTCTGAAATATAATTCCTGTCAGCTCCTCCTTTACCGTATCCACATCTTTTCCGGTCAGCTCTGCCATGTAATCGAGGTCAACCCTTGCTTTTTCCGACAAGGATACTGCCAATGCTTCACTTGCCGTATCCACCCTTGTGACAACCTCTGCCTTTTTAATGGTACGCTTCGTGAACATATCCGCTTTGCCCTTGAAATTGCCCTCATCGTCCAATTTTTCCAGAGAGCACAGCAGACAATAGCTGCTGTCCTGATTAAATGCTCTTTTGTTGGTCTGCGAGTTGATCAAACCGTGTTTCTTGGAAAAAGCATCATATAAACTATTTAACTCCGCCTGCTTTTCCTTGATTACCGTATCCGGATATTCTTCTAATTGCAGATTGATAAGCTCCTGCGTACAATTTCGGATACCCACCATGCCCTTGATACGTTCCTGCATGGAATCGGACATATCCACAGGCTTCATAATAGAATTTTCACGGTAATACACCTTGTCATCCACAAGAGTATAGCTGTAATTCTTGACATCCGGGTCTGCGGGAATGGTTGCATCCACAAGCTCATCTGCCAGTTCATCCAGCTCCACCGCTTCTATCTCTCCATCAATATGGCTGACTGCTTCCTGTAGCTGCTGTGCAAATGGTCTTGTGGTATCGGGCATACAGGTACTTTCCATACCATACGGTCCACTGACCATTTCCATTTTTCCCACGATCATCTCCGGATGTTCGGCAAAATAGCTGTTCATGGCAATGCCGTTCTCATCCTCTGACAGATGCACCCAGTCCGGCTCCAAATCCATCACACGGTCACGCTTCTTTAAGAACAAAATATCAGAAGTGACCTCTGTTCCGGCATTTTCCTTAAATGCCGTGTTGGGCAGTCTGACCGCACCCAGAAGCTCTGCTCTCTGGGCAAGGTATTTTCTGACTTCCGGACTTTTCTTGTCCATTGTTCCCTTACTGGTAACAAAGGCAACCACACCGCCGGGGCGAACCTTATCCAAGGTCTTTGCAAAGAAATAGTCATGGATTAAAAAATTCTGCTTGTCATACTGCTTATCCGCCACCTTATACTGTCCGAATGGCACATTTCCGATTGCCACATCAAAGAAATCGTTCGGATAATCCGTCTTTTCAAATCCTGTGATTTTAATGTCGGCATTCGGATATAGCTGCTTTGCAATTCTTCCCGTAATGCCGTCAAGCTCCACGCCATAAAGCCTGCTCTCCTGCATCTTCTCCGGCATCATTCCGAAGAAATTTCCGATACCCATTGCCGGCTCCAGCACATTTCCTTTTTCAAATCCCATTTTATCCAAGGCATCATAGATACTGCGGATTATGGCAGGACTTGTATAATGGGCATTTAGGGTACTCTCCCTTGCTGAAGCATACTCCTGATCCGATAACAGTCCCTTTAACTCCTGATATTCATTCGCCCAGGCACTCTTGCTTTCATCAAAGGCATCCGCAAGCCCGCCCCAGCCGACATACTGAGATAAAATCTCCTGTTCCTCCGGTGTTGCAATACGGTTCTCGCTCTCTATTTTCTCCAGTGTATGTATAGCTTCCACATTTCTGCGGAATTTTTCCTTTGCAGTGCCAATTCCTAAAGCATCATCCGTGATACGGAAATTGACAGCCCCGGTCTTATCAATCTGCGGTTCTGCCTGCTTCACAGGTACTTCGATATCCGGCTCTAATGATGTGTCTGACACTTCCTCCGGCTTTTGGACATCCTGTCCGGAAGTTTCCCGATTTTCTCCAGACAGCTCATTTTCTTTCTGGTTAAATTCTTTCCATACCCTATCTGAAACTGCCGAAAAATAAGGAGACTCATCTTCCATAATACTGAACTGAATCTCCTCCATATCCTCTATGCTCTTTGCCCCTGCTATTTTATCATGGTATTTAAAATACAAGGCTTCACGGCTGATAATACCCTCAAGACGCTCAAGTTCCGGCTCAGACATCCGTTCCCAAATATCATCCTTTTGCGTATGAATGGTAAAACCTTCCCCATCATCGTGATGCTCTAAGGTATATTGCAATGTGTCATGTTCTCCACGAATATCGCACTCAAAATCATAAACCGTGGTTCTGGTCCCTGCAGAATACTCCCTGTTAATCAGAACCAGATTTTGCACATCCTCTGCTGTTAATGGTGATTCCTCAACACCTTCAGGATAATCTTCGCTTCCTTCAATCTGTGTAAACACCTCTGTTTCGTGACGGTCTATATCCCTTTCCGTCATCTCGTTGAGATAATCTTCCTCGACTTCTCCCCGCTGTGGCTGATAATCGTACTCAAAGGCAACACCATTTACCTCTGCATAAAAAAATTGATTATCTGTTACGGAATTTCCAAGCACATAGGTTTCTTCCTCAGTCCCCCATTCATCGACTTTGATGCACTCCTGTCCATCAATCGTGATTTTCTCAGCCGCCTGTGCCGCAAGCTCTTTCTCCTGCTCGATATACCGTCTTGTCTGGTTGATAAATCCATTTAATACAGCCGGGTGGGAATCCACAACCATATCCTCATTTTTCACCATGGCATAAGGCTCAATAGCTTTTGCCCACTCCTTATTCTCCGGAGAAAACCGTCCATCCTGCCTTTTGTGCATGACAGAATTGGCAAGCACATAACTTACTCGTTCAGAGCCATATTCCTGAATGACTCCCTCCGCTGTATCCTTTGGCAGACGATACCCGTCAAACTTCTCAGCGATTGCCTTTTCAATGGCATTCTTACAGGCTACCTTGGTTTCATGCTCCATCTTTGCCTGTGCCTGCTCCAAAGCCTTCTGCTCCTGCTCCACTCTGTACTGTACATAGGCTTCTTTTCCTTCCGTAGATAAATACTTATCTTCTTCAATGAGCTTTCGGATACGTTTCTCCACAACCTTCCAGGACAACAGCACTTCTGCGTATGGTTTTCCGATATTTCCCTTTTTCAGCTTTATTCCTTTTGCATCATGATCCTCATAGCTGTGGTCAGCTCCGGCAAGTGCATGGCTACTGCCGCCTGTTCCATATTCATTCTTTAAGAAATTAGCTGCTTCTTTGCTGTCATGCCCTTCCTTAAAATAATCATAAATACGAAAAGACCCATTTGAAAAACCACTTCCCCTGCCAAGCCTGTGGTCAATCTCATCCTGCGTGATAAAATCCTCGTGTTTAATTTCCACATGTTCAGCAGCTGGAAATGTCAGCCTGTCTACCAGAAGGTTATCGAGTTCGGCACGAAGCTCCTCTTTTGGCATAACAGAACGGAAACGCAGGCTTTTTTCTCCGGTTTCCAACTGATGCAGAGCATGATCCATGTGGGCAGCTATCCTCTCCACCTCTTCCGGTGTAGAAAGAAGTTCCACCAGTCTTGCATGGGCATCCGGGTAATTGCCCGCCTTTAATTCCAATTCTTCCGGCATTTCTCCCATACCGTCACGGAAAAAGAAAAATAAATGGTTTGCAATCCTGCTACGCTCCACCTCATCCACAAGATAAGCTTCATTTGCACCCATATATGTGCCATTCTCTACCTGCCTGCGGATATTCTGCTCAATCTCTTTCCATTCCATCGTGAGTATCGGATGATTCGTTGCTGACGTACCGTATCCAACACGCATGCCGCCTTCATCAAACCATACGGCTATCTGCTTTCCGTCAAACTCAAAGCCTTTTCCGGTGGTTCCATACTCTTTTTTCAGAAAGGCAGTCATTTCTTCCGCCGTCTTTCTCTGTTGGTACTTGGCATAAATACGCTTGCGGCTGTCATCCCTGCCTCCGCCGCTTCTTAAAATATCATCAATCTGTTTCTCCGGCAGTACAAAGCCTGTCGGCATAACACTTTTTTCTTCTGCCTGCTTCATGGCAATGTTGCCGACCTGCTCCGAAAACATGGTAAAAAGGTCAAGCTGTTTGAACATACCGTCTGTATCAATCTGCTCTGCCACTTCCCCCGGAAGTAAATAGACACCATCCTCAATATAAGAATTGACCCAGTATCTTGCATCTTCCCATGACAGTCTGCTCTCTGCTTCACGGGACAGATAATTGCCTTTCCACATGGTAAGACCATCCTCATCAGCTCGATACCCGGCTCTTATATCCCCAATATACAGCTCTGTAAATTCCTCCATACGGAAAGAATTTTTCAGATACTCCGTCTGCAAAACCGCATCCTGCTCTGACTGGAAATATCCTGCAATCTCCGGTCTTTTATGGATAAGATAATTATCAAAACATAAAATTCCCTTTTGAAGCTCTGTGAAATCTTCGGTTTTATCCGAAAAAGAACCGGATAATGAGTTGCTGTCACTATCCGGCTCCCGCATGGTATTATTAGATTGTTCCTCACTGCTTAAATGTAGATCAGTTCTGTCAGCACGATTTCCTCCGCTGAGTGTCTGATGTTGTTCATCTTCGCTACCCAGCGCATCTGATCGGCTGCTTTCAGTTCCTCGTTCACTCCCTCCGACTTCGCCATCTGTCCGGTCAGAAGTTCCATTCTCTGCTCTGCCTGCTCCTGTATCTGCAGACAATGTGCTTTCAGCTCCCCTGTCAGAATCATTCCCTGATAAATCCCTCTCCTGTGCTCCTTCAGAAAGTTCTTCCTCATCAGTCCGTACTTGGTCAGTGCCTTCTCCGGCTCCTCGTTCGCTGTCAGGTTCGGAATCAGATAATCCCCGTTCTTTTCGTATGTCAGTTTCATTGGCAATGCCCTCCATTTCTGTATGATTTTCAGTTTCCTTTGGTTTTTCTATTGTCGTTTCACTTTCACGCTTTAAAGCATTATAGTCTGCTTTTGGTGCATTTGCAAGTCCTTTTTCAACATTTTCTTCATGGCTTCCAATATGCTCCCCAGCCGCTTTTTCTCTTGCCTTATTTGAGGCATTCTGCCTTGCAATCTGACGCTCGTATGCCCCTATTGTCCTTCCAATTTCCATAAGCAGGGGCTTACACATTTCCGTAGTTGCATTTCCAATGACAGCTAATGACTTTGTATTATTAAATTCGTGGATATATTCAAAATTCATGTCATCTTTCCACAAATCCATATCGGCACCGCATCGGGATAGCAGGGTAAAGGAAATACTGGAAGCCAGCGTTTCCCTCAACCTGATTCCGAGATTCAGTTCATCCAGATCATCAAGGAAACTTCCCTCTTTCACATAGTTTAGCTCCGGTAAAAGTTCCTCATAATAATCCTGGGCAATCCTGTCAGATATCTCCATAATCCTCTCTTCAAAAGGCATATTTACATCGGTTCCACCATAAGTCTTTTCAAGCTGTGCAAGCACAGGAGCCTTATGTTCCTCCTTAAGTTCCCACAGATAAGGGTCACGCCCGATTCTTCTTGCCTTATGCACATCTGATACATCAAAGACATATTTTAATCTCGGACGTTCGCTGTCCGTATCAATCAGGGCAATTCCTTTCGCTCCACGGTTGACCCAGCAATTCATCTTTTCATTCCACGTTTCAAGCGAAGCACAGGCTGTAGCATCCGGTCTTTGGGCGTATATTAACATCTGCTCGTTAAAGGGATATTTATACAGTCTTGCAGCCGTGGTCAGAAATCTGGTCCATTCATTTTCGTTTTTAACAATATCTCCTGCTGTCATTTCTGCCAGTGCAGATATATAATGATATTTTCCTGCCATAGATACTCCTTTCGATTCATTTTGTCCTAATAGCAGAAAAGCAGCCCAAAGTGGCTGCCTTCCTGTGTTTTATGTATGAAGCGGCTAAATCACTGCTTCTTTCTTTTTATCTGCTGTAGGTTGCTTCCTGTCAGCATCCATCTTCATCACATCATTTTTCTTTTCTGCAAGTCTCTCTTTTAACGAAGGACGTTCTTTCTTCTCATCACGCTTTTCCTCTTTCTGTTTTGCACGTTCCTCTGCACGGTCACTGCGAAACAGCTCATGTTCTTTTGCATCATATTCATACACATGATCTGAAAGTCGTTCCTCTGGTGCTACCTGTGTCTGGTTCACTTCCTGCACCATCTGTTCAAGGTCTCTTAACTCCATTCCGGCATCTTTCGGGATAATTAGTGTTTCATGCACAGATGAAGGCAGTACATAAAAATCTCCAACCTTGTCTGCAATTTCCTGTCTGGTATCATCATTTAATATAGCGGCAGCTCCATTTACCTTTGTATCATTTGTCAGAACAAACATTGTATCTGGAACATCCGGTATCATCTGGGACGCCATTTCTCTTGCCTCTGATATGTCCATGCCATTATCCCTTGCAATGTCCCCAGCCATCATTTCTATAATGGTCTCGCTCATTCCCTTGAAGCTGTATGGCTGTAAAACATCCATGTTCAAAAGAGCCTGTTCATGTAAATCCTCAAGGGTAATCCCATACCTTTCCATCAGATTATCTGTAATCGTTATGGTTGCAGTACCTTCTGCATTTTTGTCCATTAAAATCTGATACACAACCGCCAGATCTTCCACCTTGGTGTATGGTTTGTCCTCAAGGAACTGCCTGTTGGCTTCCTCATTGATGAGCTTGCACACAATCTTGTCTTTTACGTTATCAAAATCAGTAACCGCAGATACATCCATATCATGGTCAATATAATGTGCCTGATATGTGGCTGCAATCTGCCCAAGCACATCATCCATCTCAGCTCCATCCTGTATCTGTTCAAAATACGGATTCAGATATACGGTTGGAGAAATATTGCTTTCTTCCGTCCGGATTGTCAGACCATCCAAAACACAGTCATTATTCTTTACTACCTGATGAACAGAAACCGTTGCATCTGCAAATTTCTCCGGTAAAAAATCCTGTATCTGCTCTTTTACCTGTCCTACAAAATCCTTATATTCCATTACTTTCTCTCTCCCTTCCCGGTATTCTTCTGTGATTTGTCTGCCAGCTTTGATGCTTTCGTTCCATACAGCTGATAACGTTTCATCATGCTCTGCTTGTTTGTTTCCGCAATTTCTTTTTCTAACTGTTTCATTCCTGGTTTCCTCCTTACTCTGCATGTGTTCCAAAAGAAAAAGATGTATTATCCTGTTTCTTTGTACTGAATTTTGCTTTTACATCTGCTACCTTATTTTCCAAGGCTCCAAACATAGCCTCTACCTGCTCCGCTGTATATTCATAGGCGGACCTGTTGGCAAGGTGTTCCAATCTTCCAATCGCATCAATCGCTTTGTTCATGCGGTATTCTCCAAGACGGATGAACTTCTCCGCTTTGGTTTCATTATTCTTTGCCGCAGGCTCCTCATCCTGTGTTCCGGCTCCGTTTACAGTTACATTTTCATTTACTTCATTCATGTTCGTATCCTCCATTTTCTGTGCCGTTACTTACTTCTTTTTGCAAACTCCAGCTTGACCTTATACTGTGAGCCTTTGATTTCCTTGCCATCTTTGGTATAGGAATAATCCTCAATTCCTTCTGGAATCAGGTAAGCATCGTAAGTGCCTTTCTTTCCCTTTAAACCCTTGACGAAAGTCTTTTTCCCCTCCAGCATACTCTTAATCTGCGTATCGGAAAGTACAGTCCCCATAGCCTTGCCGACATTCATCCCACACTTATTTTTACAGTAGGCTCCATATTTTCCCTTTACCACATCCCCGCCACATTTCGGGCATTTTCCAAGGGCTTCCTGTGCGCTCTGATTTCCTCCAAACATGGATTTCTGTTCGTCACTAATGCTGTGATAAGTCTGCACAAGGTTCTTTACCATATCCGCAATTCCTTCCATAAACTCCTGCATGGAATACTCGCCCTTTGCAACAAGAGTAAGGGCATTTTCCCAATCAGCGGTAAGTTTCGGTGACTTTACCACATCGGGAAGCACCGTAATCAGCTTCATTCCATCCTCTGTCGGTATGATCTGCTTTTTCTCACGCTTCACGAAACCATCCTTGACTAACTTCTCGATAATGTCCGCTCTGGTGGCAGGTGTGCCGAGTCCTTTACGCTCCACATCATCTCCCATGTCCTCACTTCCGGCTCGCTCCATTGCAGATAAAAGAGAATCTTCCGTAAAGTGTTTTGGGGGATTTGTGTAATGCTCACTAATCTTCGTCTGTACCCCGTCAAAGGTCTGCCCCTTTGAAAGCTCCGGCAGTTTCTTCTCCTCCTGCTCTTTATCTTCCGTTGTCTTAAAAGAACGCTTAAAGGCATCCTCAAAATCTTTCCACCCGTTTTTTAAGACCGACTTGCCGGAAGCAGCAAAGGTGTAACCACTACAGGAAAGCTCTGCCTTGACCTTTTCATAAAGATGTTTCTCCCCCGTAGCACACAGCAGTCTGTTGGCCACAAGGGATAAAATCTTTCGCTCCGTTTCCGGCAGGGCTGCAAGGTCAGCTTTGGCAATCTCCATTGTGGGGATAATCGCATGGTGGTCTGTGACCTTTTTGCTGTTTAACACACGCTTAATATCCGGATTGAACATCCTATTTTCCTCAAACAATATGGAACCAAAAATTGCTTCAATCACATTTCCGGCTGTCTGCTCCATATCATCAGACAAATACTGGCTGTCCGTTCTCGGATAGGTACACATCTTTTTTTCATAAAGGCTCTGGGTGTACTCCAAAGTCTGCTTTGCAGTAAAACCGAATAGGCGGTTGGCATCCCTCTGGAGCGTGGTAAGGTCATAGAGCTTCGGCGGTGCTACTGCTTTTTCTTCCTTTACCACAGACGTAACAAGAGCCTGTCCGTTCAGACAAGCTCCTGCAACATTTTCTACTTCTGTTTTACTATCAATCCTCTCTGTGGCTGCATCCACGCCGCCACAGAGGATATGAGCCATAAAATACTGCTCTTTCTTGAAATTCATAATCTTTGCTTCACGTTCCACAAGCATTGCAAGGGTAGGTGTCTGTACCCTGCCCACCTTTAGCACCTTGCCGCCATATAAAACGGTAAAAAGCCTTGTACCGTTGATACCCACAAGCCAGTCCGCTTCCTGTCTGCAAAGTGCGGAATGGTATAAATGATCATAGTCACTTCCCGGCTTTAAGTTCTCAAAGCCTTCCCTTATGGCACTTTCCTCCATAGATGAAATCCATAAGCGTTTCATCGGTTTGCTGCATCCCGCCTGTTCATACACCAGACGAAAGATAAGTTCTCCTTCTCGACCTGCATCTGTGGCACATACCACGCTGTCTACTCTTGGATCATGCATCAGTTCCTTTAATACCCTGAACTGTGCAACCGTGTCTTTCTTGACCTCATGCTGCCAATGCTCCGGTATCATAGGCAGGCTGTCGTAAGTCCACTTTTTCCATGCATCAGAATAGGCATCCGGCTGTGCCAACTCAACCAGATGCCCCACGCACCATGAAACGATATAACCGTTTCCCTCCATGTATCCGTCTTTTCTTTCATCTGCACCAAGCACCTTGGCAATTGACTGTGCCACACTTGGCTTTTCTGCTATCACTAACCGCATTATTCTTCCTCCTGTTCCTCAAAGAAACCATCATCCGAACAGTCCTCTGATTCCTCATCTTCATTCTCATAATCTTCGTTATCTTCCTCGTCCTCATCTTCGTCCTCGATGAAGTCCTCTTTCTTTTTGCGTACCACCTTGAAATAATACGCACCTCCGATTACTGCCACTGCAAGACCTCCCATCAGGATATAGGAAATCATAGGATTTGCCTGTTCTTTAACCTCCGTTTCTTCCGGTTCCCCGGTGCTTTCTGTATCTTCTTCTGTTCCCTCTGTATCTTCCTCCTGCTTATTTCCCTGTTCTGCATTATTATTCGGCAATGCACTTTCAGAAGTCGGGATTGCAGACTCTAATGCAGCGGAGTTTTTCGGTAAGGTCTCACTGTTATCAGATGTGGTATTCAGCAAGTCATTTTCCGTAATCTCTGTCAGAAAATAGACCATTTCTTCCTCACCATCCCTGTCGATAATCAGATAAAACACCTTGTCCGACGCTGTCTGAATGGTATAAAATTCCTTGCCCTGCCCGGACTGCTTACTCTCCTTATCCTCATTCTCTCCTTTCTCCGAAGCATCCGCTTCCGCCATTGCCTGCTTTTTCTGCTCCGCAGGACTTGTCTGTGAAGTGGTATTTCCATCACTGTCTGTCTTTGTATGCTCTGTTACGGTTCCCGTGGCACTTCCCGGCTTGGTAGCTTCTGCATTGACCGGAAGCTGTTCTGCCGGATTTTCATCACTTTCATCTGCCGGGTCTTTATAGTATGGATTTTTCGTCTTATAGACCTCCGACATATTTCCGGCATCGTCCATTGCTGAAATGGTAAAATACTCATACCCCGCATCAAATTGCTGCAGGCGGATATTCAAAGTTCCGTTTGTAAGGTCTGTAAATTCATATCCGTTGACATAGACTGCTTTTGCTCCGGAATCCGTATCATGTACCTGCACACTCAAAAGTCCGTCACTGACCGCAGCATTAAGCGTAGGCTTTGTGGTATCAAAACATTTGATTGCACGGCTTCTCTCATAGGTATTTCCCTTCTGGTCAGTGACCTGCACATACACCGTACAGTTTTCAGAAACCTCCAGCTTTCTGTCCTCTGTCACATCCGTCCAGCTTCCATTCTGTCCTACCTTTGCCTGTATTTTTGCAATTTCAAAATTTCCTGTGTGTGCCACATCCGCAACTGTAAATGTCACGGTTGCTTTGTCATTATGCCATCCATCCGGCTGATTGATCTGGATTGTGACATTCGGCTTTTTATATGCACAGAGCTTATAATCCTTCACGCATACTTCGCAATTATGGTCATATTCATACGCACCACATTTATCCTCACAGGTACATTCCGGTTCTTTAGTGTCATTTCCAGATACCGTACCTTCCTCTGTACTGCTTTCTGTCTCATGTTCTGAACTGTTTTCTTCAGAACCGCTTTCCGTTTCCGGCTCTGTATCATTCTCGGTTCTGTTTTCCTCAGAACTACTTTCCGGCTCTGTATCCTCCGCATGAACACTCACTGCATAATTCCCGTTCATGGCAAATCCCAAAGCGGGCATACAAAATAAAACTGCTGATAAAATAAGCGATATCACCGCCTTAGATGATAGTTTCATTTTTTTCATGGCTTACTGCCTCCTTTTCTGATTGTTGTGTCTGTTCTTCCTGTTCCTTTTTCTTTAACAGATGAAGGATTTCTTCCTCACTGACTTTGTTCAGTAAAATCAGCCTTTCCAGAGAGATTTTATTTTTCTCAATGAATTTCATCTTCTCCGCATCCTCTGCCATCTGTAACTGCTCCTCTAAGTCCTTCTGCCTTGCCTGCAATCCTGCAAGCTGCTCCCGGACTTTCAGAAGCTCTTTTTCAATTCTTTCCTTTGTCATTTATCCTCACTTCCTGCTTTTAATTTAATCTTCCAAAACTGTAGAAATGGCTCTGCCAGTATGGTGTATTGATAGAAGCATATTTGATTGGGTCACCGCAGTGTATCATCACACCGTTTCCGCAATAGATACCTACATGGCTGACAGGTCCCGGTGAATTGTAAGTACCTGTAAAAAAGATAATGTCCCCTGCCTTGGCATCTGCCGCTGACACCGGAGTACACTGGTCATATATGCCCTGTGCTGTGGTTCTTGGCAGATTATGTACGCCGCTGTTGGTAAATACCCAGCATACAAAGCCGGAACAGTCAAAGCTTGTAGACGGAGAAGAACCGCCCCAAACATACGGATAGCCAAGATATCTTGCCGCTTCTTCCATAAGTGCCTGTACTGTCGCATCATCATAGGAATCCGGTGGTATGACATTTCCCGGCGAACCGCCACCGCCCGGAGTTTCTCCATAAAGAGTTCCCTCACCCACATCAAAGTAAAATAACGGGTTATAATACTCCCCGTTATACAAACACTCGATATGAAGGTGGCTTCCGGTACTGCTTCCCGTATTTCCCGTTGTTCCTATGGTTGTTCCGTGTGTAACAGTCTGTCCGGCACTGACACTTAATGTATCCATGTGTGCATACTTGGTGCAGTAACCATTGCTGTCCTCTATCACAACATAATTACCATAAGAAGCATCATAGGTTGCTGTTGTAACCGTTCCATCCATCGCTGCCAGCACGGTTGTCCCTGTGGGCACCGCTATATCCACACCACGTTGAAACTGTTCCTGCCCTGTGACCGGATTGATACGATAGCCGTAATAACTCGACACATAGCTATACCAATACAGATTGAGCGGTGTATAAAACTGCTGTGTCAGTCCATGGGTTTCATTGTAAAGAGCATAGATTTCTTTCTGCTCCTCATTCATGTGTCCGGCTACCACCACACCTAGGTCGGTGGCTGTCAGTGTTACTTCAAGTATTGTTACAGTGTATTCTTCCTCCGTCTCCTCACCCGTTTCCGGATCTGTTACAGTCCTTGTCCTTGTTTCCGTCGTAGGATTTAAGGTCAGCTCATACATTTCTTCAAAAAGGCTTTCTATCTCACTTTGCACTTCACTTGCCGTAAATTCCGTATGTACTGCCGACAGATAACCGATTAAAATAAACGGATCATGCCCTATGGCATCCAGATTGTAGCGGTATTCGTCATAATCCGGATAGTCCGTTTCTATGTTATTGATTTCTTTCTGCAATTCCATTTCCAGCTCGGAAAACGCCAGGTCCGCAGCATCAATCTCCGCCGGAACACTCATATAGCTTCCTGCCAGTGTGGTACTCATACCATCTGAGAACATCGCCCCACAGGACGATATGGCTGTCATGATCATAATCAGAATCAGTGCAAAGATACCGATTGTTACCAGAAGCGAAACATTCCTGCTGGCTATCTCCTGCATTTTCTTGGCAACCTTGGTAACAAAACTGGCTGATTTTGCAGCCGCTTCCTTTGTATTCTTTGCTGACTGTCCTGCCCGCCTTGCCTTTGCATACTCCCGCTTGATCCGCTGTTTCTGCAATCGTTTCTGCATCTGCTTTTTCAGGGTCTTTTCCTGCATATCCGGATTTTCTTCCAAAAACTTCTGATACCGGAAATTGACCTCTTTCTTAAACTGCTTTTTCTCCAGCCTTGCGACTTTCTCTTTCTTCCTTTGCAATCCGCTTTTATGGTTGCGTTTCACAAAATAATAGACATCCTCTGCTGTCTGCTCCGTCTTATGTGCTCCTTCCACGGCAGAATTTTCTTTCTCCACTTCGGCAACCTTGCCATGGGTAAAATTGGAATATTCTGCACCTACCCTGCCTGCAACCACTTTTACCGGACTATCCGGTTTGAATTGCTTTTCTTTTTCCACAGCAGTCAGCACATACTTTGCTTTTCCTGTCTTTTCATCAAAGACACGCTCAAAGGAATACTCCTTTTTCTTAGGTATCTTCTTTCTTGCAGCTTCGGTCTTTTTCCCGGCTTTCTCTGCCTTATTTTGCAGTCTGTCTAACTTTTTGCTTCCATGAAACTCCGGTTCCATCCCTTCCGTAAAGGTTTTGTCCTTCGTCTGGAAATCACGTTCAAAATCAGATTGTTTTGTACGTTCCCTGTTCTGATACTCCCGTCTGTGGTATTTTCCTTTTTTCTCGGATTGGTGGTAGGTATCCCTGCGGTGGTAATCATCCTTTTGCTGATGTTCCTCCTGCTCCCTGTCACCATCCTCCGTAAAAGTATTGTTTTCCTGCGAAAAATCGCTTTTCCTCTTACTGTCCGCATCCGTATTCTCAGACTTCAAATTCTTCTGCTCTGCGGAAGGATTTTCACTGTGTCCAAAAGTGTCCTGCTTCTGATACTGCTTTTTATTTCTGCGTTTTGTTGACAGCCCTGACTTCTGGACATTCTGTCCAAAAGCTTCAGACTGTTCCTGTTTCAGAACATCTCCGGAAGTGTCATTTGCATCTCTTGGCTGATGTGTCCCGGAATGCTTATGCTGTACTTTTTTCGAAGCAGTTCCCTTTTCGGAACCACCTTTAGAAAAAGCACTCTTATCCCTTGCAAACCCAGCCGACTTGTCTTTTTTATTCTCTGCCACTAATCAACATCCTCCTGTTTTACACTTTCTTCCGGTTTGGTATTCATAATCGCATAGGTCTTTGTGTCTGTCGGGTATTTATCCACAAAAGGAATCACCACGTTATCAAACAGAATCAGACCGGAACCCGGCTCTGAATTGGTCACATGGGAAAGCTGTTTTTCCGAAAGCCCCAGCTTATCTGCAAGTATCGCCTGATCCTTTGCATTCTGATTCAGCAGATAAACAAAATCGGAGTTACCAAGAATACCCTCGATTTCCTCCGACTTTAAGAAGTCGCCCACATTCTGTGTCAGACCTGTCGGAATACCGCCCCATTTTCTGAAACGCTTCCAGATTTCCACCGAATAAATGGCAGTCTGCCTCTCCTTTAGAAGAAGGTGGAACTCATCACAGTAATAACGGGTAGCAATTCTTCTCTCCCTGTTCTGTGACACCCTGTTCCATACGGCATCCTGCACGATGAGCATACCCAGCTCTTTCAACTGGTTTCCCAAATCCCTGATATCAAAGCACATGATACGATTCTTACTGTCCACGTTAGTGCGGTGATTAAAATAATTCTGCGAACCATGAACATACAGTACAAGGGAATTGGCAATACGCTCTGCTTTCGCATTCTTATGGTCTAAAAGGGCATTATATAAATCCTCAAGGATAGGCATATTCTCCGGCACCGGATTTTCAAAATAGGCATCATAGATATGACGGATACATTCATCAATGATACCCTTCTCATCATTCTCCAGACCGTCCTTCCCTCCGGCAATCAGATCACACAGGGTAATGATAAAATCACTCTTTAGTTTCAGAGCTTCCTTATCTCCCTTATGGCTTAACTGAATATCCATCGGGTTCAGATAATCTTTGGAATTGGTTGCCAGCTTTACCACCTGCCCATGCAAAGCTCCCACAAGAGCAAAATACTCGCCCTCCGGGTCACAGATAATCACATCATCCCTTGTCATAAGAAAGCAGGATAAAATCTCCCTCTTTGCACTAAAGGACTTACCACTGCCCGGTGTTCCTAAAATTACTCCGTTTGGTGTACGAAGCCGCTTTCTGTCTGCCATGATCATGTTGTTTGACAGGGCATTTAAACCATAGTAGATTGCCGGTGCAGGCATGAATAATTCCTGCGTACAGAACGGCACAAGAATAGCGGTACTCTTTGTGGTAAGCACACGCTCAATTCCCGTATCATTGCATCCAATCGGTGCGGAAGCCATAAGCCCCTGTTCCTGTAAATACTGCAAACATCTTAAGTTACAGTTTGCCTGCTGGATAATGCCGGACACCCTCTGCGTAATATTTTCAAGCTCCCTTTTGCTCCTGCCGTAACAGGTAATCAGGAAAGACATTTTGATAATCTTCTGGTTACTGGTGTTCAGATCGTCAAGCAGTTCCAGCGTATCCTTTTCATAAGTGATAATATCTGTAGGAAGAATATCCATGTCGTACCCACTGCGGACTGCCTTTTTCTGCTCCTCAATCTTCATCTTCTGAATATTTGTCAAAGCACCCTTTAACATCTTGATTGCCTTCACCGGGTCCATCGTCTGCATGTGCATGGTAATGGTCAGGTTATCATCAATATCAAGGAGCTTCTTTAACAGTTCATCATTAAAGCGTGGTGCAATAATATCCAGATAATGGACACTGCCATACATCTTTCCTGCCTTAAATCGGCTCGGATAACGGAAGTCAAAGCCCGGCGGTGCAATGTAGTCCTTTACACTCTTACCAGACTCTGCCAGCTCCTTAAATGAAAAACGGAAAGGCTCCATGGTATCCTGATTGAAATACTCATGCAGGATACGCAGTCGCTCCTTTCCGTCAAGGCTTTTGGCGTGGGTTCCAAGGTTTAAAAAGTTCTTGATAACATCCTTTTCAATGTTATTCAGTTTTGATTTCGCTTCCTTATATCCCTTACACTCCGTACCAAAAATAAGATATTTTGATTTAATGATACCGTTGTTGCCCTTTGCAGCCTGCTTCTTCAACATTTCCGTGTATTCCTCACGGATATCGTCAAAATCATCTCCCTGCAAAGGAATGTCAAACTGGTCTATCAGCGTCTGCTCATTGACCTGTCTGTTAAATAAAAACAGCTCAAATCTGATAGACGGGTCAAAATAATTGATGAGCTTGCTGTACTCCTCCAAAATCTCCCCCTGGTCCTCTATTTCCAGAAGGTCATAATTTATATCATAAAATTCCACCATTTTTGTGTAGAAATCAGATGTCACCTGACAGATACCATCACGGAACATCTTTTTGAAAGTAATGGTATTCTGTGCCGTGGTAGGTTTCTCCTGTTCCTTATGGTTTCCTGCAAGAGTACACTGAAGCTCTTTTAACCTTTTCTTTTCAGAAAAACTCAAGCCCGCTTTAGGCTTGGCAGTTTTCTTCTGACTGCCCTGTAATCTTGCCTTTGGCTTTTGCTTCAAGGTAACGCACCTCCTTCTTCATTTTTTCCTGTTCCTCTAACCGATTGTAGAGATTTTCTGATTTATAGGGGCGTATTCCCGGTGTCAGGAACTTCTGCCTTATCATAAAGTACAGAATCTTTTCTGCCGGAAAACCGTCCTTTTCATACATTGCCAGAAAGAAAAACGGCAGCATGACAGCCACCATGATCAGTGCGGATGCCTGTGTCCCGATGATATCTTTGGTAAAGATATAAAAAGGAATTCCAACCGCACCTGCCGCACCAAAACAGATAAGCTGACGTTTTGTCAGATTCATTGCCACCTTTGTCTTGATACCGCTTAAATTCTTCGGCACTGCGACTGATATTGCCATAAACAGCCTCCTTCCTGATATAATGCTGCTTTAATGTGCATTAAAAATAGATTTGCTAAGGGAACCTGTCTTAAATAAGCTGAAGCACAGGATAACGGTATATGCTGCCACTGACCACAAAGCCGTGTGTAAATTGCTCGCAACTGCAACACTGGATACCAGCACCGCATAGATTGCCACACATACCATGATGAAAAATCCCTGAAATGCCAAAGCACAAAGTCCCTTGATATAGTTACTTCCGATGCCGCCCCATTCCCGGTTGCTGAGTGTCGCAAACGGAACCGGAGCCACTGAAACATAAAGGTATATTTCAATCATTCGCCCATATAGCATGACGGTGATTAGCAGGGAAATGATTTTCATACATAAGCTGACAATCATGGTCTCTATTCCAAGTCCGATCAGTTCGCCTATCCCCATGGTGGAGAGCTGGCTGTTGAACATGGACTGTAATGTACTCGTCACATCAAGTGTCGTGGAGCCTGTAATGACTCCTGCTGCACTTGTTACGATATGGTTTCCCACATCAAAAATTGCCATGGTAATGTCAGAGGTATAGCTGACAAGCAATACTGCAATACATGCTTTCACAAGATAACGGAAGAAAAACTCACTCCCCATCTCATGCATATTATTCTTATCCATTACCATGGTAATCAGCTCATAGCAGAGAATCGCACTAATGATCATCCCTGCTATGGGCACCATGACTGTATCTGACAGGTTGTCTATCATGGAAAAAATACCTGCGTTCCAAGAGCTGGGTGTCTGCCCAACCTCTCCGGCAATTGTTCCTACTTTCGTATTCACGTCAGTAAACATCGTTTCAAGATTGTCCAGCACCCATCCTTGCAGCATTTCCTTTATAAATTCAGTGATTTTCTCAATGATTGACCCCATGAATTATGAGAACAGCGTTGAAAGCTGTGGGATCACCGTCTGTGCTACGATAATAATACCGCCTCCGGACATAAGCTGTTTTATCCCCAATTAGGTGTAAAACTCTGCTCGATGGCGGGCGGCGGCGT
>QFCF01001375.1_pt1 | contig 20063 bp, 15 predicted proteins | sample 5346961 | NCBI WGS metagenome assembly QFCF01 (sample SAMN09062253, study PRJNA434731) | Human gut metagenome, whole genome shotgun sequencing project. | reverse complement strand
AAATCCGTGTTCAGAAGAAATAAACCCCACGCCAGTTATAGCAAAAGAAGGTAATCCTTTTTCGCACACATTTGAGCTGATTACAACCGGAGTCCATGTGCGTCCTTTATCAGATGATAAAAACACATTATATGGCGTCCAGTTAGCAGAAGATCTGCCGCAAATAATAACCCATTGTACGCCTTTGCTTGACCATCCATAAAATGCTGATACTTCATCCGTCACCTTGAGCTCATTCTCTACAGCGGGAAATCCTTGTAAAGCCATGTCAATTGGAAGTTTGACTGCAAGTTCTCCTGAAGGATATTGTAATATGAGATCTTCTCTGTTTGAATAAGTCTGAAGTTGTACTGTGGTGGAAAAGGGGACATTACCCATATTCAAACTACTACAAGATAGACAACACAACGAAATCAATACTGTATAAAAAATAACTATTACTTTTTTCAATGTTTCCACCTTATTAGTAATTTACATACCCAGAAACAGAAATGACCGAAGACGAATTGTTTCTCACCGCCAGATAGTAATGACCTCTTTGTGTGACCTCGATAGACCGGTCAAAACTCCCTGTTGTCGTATTCAGGCCGTAGAACAGGCCGTCTGGCGCGATCAGCCCAAAGTCTACACTTGCGGAAAACGGAGAGTACGTTGCCTTGATCGTTACGACCTCACCAACCTCCAGGGGGAAGCTGCTGCCGGCCTTTACGGTACGATTGGCTCGCACTTCCATATCAAACTTGCCCGTTGCGCGCACCACAGAAATGGTCTCCTCCGCGCCCAGACATTCTTCTGCGGCAGATACATTTACTCCAAAACAGGACAGCATCATGACCAGTGCCAGTATGACAGTCAAGCATTGGTTCTTCTTCATCTTTTTCACCCCCTTCCGTTTGCGGCTACCATTCCAGGTCAAATGCTTCTTCGACTTCTACCTCACTCCCCTCTATGTTATTCATTGAAACAGGATTCTCGTTCCTGTCCTGAAAAAACGTGGAACAGAGGATTACTGCCATGATCCCGATCCCGACCAGCATCAGTGCGAACCATTTTGGCTTTTTGTGATGCCCCACTTCTGTATTTTCCCCGGTTCTCCGTTCCACATGGGCGGGTCCTGGATCGTCCTCATTCAGCAAATATTCCAGAGGAACATCATATAGGGCCGCTAAAGTTTTCAAATTTTCCGTGGACGGTTTTGAGGCGCCCGCTTCCCACTTTGAGATTGCCTGCCGGGAGACTCCCATTTTTTCCGCCAGCTTTAATTGGGACAGCCCATTTGCTTTGCGCAGGGAAATCAGCTTTTCTTCCAATTTCATCTTCTACACCCCTAACATACAAAAAGATTTGACAAAAGTAAACCAACTTGGGTTTACATTTTAGGCAACTGCTGGTTGCATTTCGTGTTTTTCATATTTTTTCTGAAACCTGCGGCCCTGTTCCCGGGTGGTCTGGCCGCCCGCTGTCTCTGTTGTAATTTTCTGTATTGTATAATACGGCCAGTTGTTTAGCGAGTACTTCCGCTTGTTTTTGTGATAGTGGTACAAAAGAGCGGGAAAACAGCCCGCCGGAAAAGCCGGATTGGGATCGGGCTTTTCCGGCGGGCTTCCGGAGGTTTGGGCTCAGCCGGTCAGCGGTCGGCCTCTCGCAGGGCGGCCAGCAGCTGGGGATGGACCGGGGCGGTGGCGGCGGCGATCTCGCTGCCTTGGGAGAGGGAGGGCTCGCCGCCCTCAGGGGTGGTGACCACGCCGCCCGCCTCCCGGACCAGGAGCATCCCGGCGGCGTAGTCCCAGGGCTTGAGCCCGTGCTCCACAAAGCAGTCCAGGCGGCCCGCGGCCAGGTAGCTCAGCTCCAGAGAGGCCGCGCCGATCCGGCGGATGTCGTGGCAGCGGTCATAGAGCAGGCGCATCCGCCGGAAGGTCCGGTCGGCCAGCTCCCGGCAGCTGGGGTTGGTGCCCGTGGAGCAGAGGCACTCCCCCAGGGCGGCGGCGGAGCTGACATGGATGGGCCGCCCGCAGCAGAAGGCGCCCTGCCCCCTGCGGGCAGTGAACAGCTCGCCGGAGTAGGGGTCGTAGACGACGCCCAGAAGGACGCGTCCCTTCTCCGCCAGAGCCAGGGAGACGGCGCTGTGGCGCAGGTCGTGGAGCAGATTGGTGGTGCCGTCCACCGGGTCCAGGATCCAAACTGGGCCGGAGAAGTCCACGCCGGAGTTGTCCTGCTCCTCCCCCATGAACTGGACCTCCGGGGCCAGGGCGGCCAGATGGCGCTTCAGCTGGTCCTGCACCGCGGTGTCCACGGCGGTGACGAAGTCGGTGGGCCCCTTGCGGCGGGCCTGGGACGCCAGCTCCCGGCGGGAGAAGAGCGCGCCGGCCTCACGGACGGCGGCACAGAGCTGATCGAACAGCAGATCGGACAGTTGGAACATAGAAAAGCCCCCATTGATGTGATGCCGCTCCGGCGGGCGGAGCGGTCTGACTGGAGGATACCCCTCCGACGGGGAAATATCAACCGGACGTGGTGGAAAAAAGCGTGGAGTTGCCTGCCGCCTCTTGCTTTTTTGCCGCCCCCCCACTATAATAACCAGTATAATCAGAGCAGTGCGCCCAAGAGCGCATTTGCGTCCCTTCGGCGGTCCGGCCAGAGGGAAGAACGGGCTTCCCGGCCCGATCTGAATGGATAGGGAGGGATCTCTGACGTGCGCCGAGCCGTGTTTCCCCTGCTTCTTTTTTTATTTGGCTTTGTTTTGGGACTGCTGTGCCTGTTTCCCATCCACACCGTGTCGCCCAAGCTGGACGCGGCTCCGCTGACCGCCAGCCGAGCGGGGGAGGAGCCCCATCCCGCTTCGGAGGCGTCCACCAGCGGCCTGCTGCGGGCCGCCGCCCGCGCGGCGGAGGCGCTGAAGGCGGAGGATTATGAGACGCTGGGGGAGCTGGTCCACCCGGAGCGGGGCGTGACCTTTACCGCCAGCTCCACGGTGGACCCGGAGACTGACCAGAATTTCACCGCCGATGAGATCCGCGGCCTGCCGGAGGATCCTGGGCAGTATCTGTGGGGCTATGAGGACGGCCGGGGCACGCCCATTCTTTTGACGATGGAAGAATTTGTGCGGCAGTATATTTTTTCCGTGGACTATACTCAGGCCCCCGAGGTGGGGGTGGACCAGGTGGTGCTCAGTGGAAACGCCCTGGAGAACGTGGCCCAGGCCTATCCGGGCTGCCGGTTTGTGGACCTGTGCTATCCGGAGCGGGACCCGGACCTGGGAGGGCTGGACTGGTGCTCCCTCAAGCTGGTGTTTGCACCGCTGGAGGGGCAATGGTGGCTGGTGGGACTGATCCACAGCCAGTGGACCATCTGACCGGCTGGCCGGCAGAGGATAAGAGAAATGAAGAGAGGTCGCTTGCCTTGAAAATCGTGATCGTAGGAAACGGCAAGGTCGGTTTTTCCCTGGCGGAACAGCTGGTCCGGGAAAAATATGACGTTGTCATCGTGGATATGCGGGAGGACACCCTCCGCCGGGCCGCCGACGCCCTGGATATTATGAGCGTGAAGGGTAACGGGATCTCCGCCGCCACTCTGATCGAGGCGGGGGTCCCGGAGGCCGACCTGCTGGTGGCCGCCACCAACTCGGACGAGATCAATATGGTGTGCTGCCTGACCGCCAAGCATTTGGGGGCCAAGTACGCCATTGCCCGCATCCGCAACCCGGAGTATAACACGGGCCTGAGCGACTTGAAGCGGAACATGGGCATCGATATGGTCATCAACCCGGAGAACGCCACGGCGGTGGAGATCTCCCGTCTGCTCCGCTTTCCCCCCGCCGCCAACATCGAGACCTTCTGCCGGGGCCGGGTGGAGCTGATCGGCTTCCGCCTTTTGGAGGATGACTTTCTGGTCAACCGGCCCCTCCACGCCCTGTCGGATCAGGTCAAGCAGCTCTCGCTGCTGTTCTGCGCCGTGGAGCGGCCCGGGGGCGAGGTGGTCATACCCAACGGTGCCTTTGTGCCCCAGGCGGGGGACAAGCTCTACCTCATCGGGCGTCCCTCCAGCCTGGACCAGTTTTTCCGCCTGCTGGGGCGGTACAGCCCCAAAGTAAAGAGTGTCTTTATCGTCGGCGGCGGAAAAATCTCTCTGTATCTGTCGGCCGTGCTGGAGAAGATGAAGATGCGGGTCAAGATCGTGGAGATCCAGAAGGACCGCTGCCGCTTCATCAGCGAGCGGCTCCCCCACACCACGGTGATCTGCGGCGACGGCACGGACCAGGAGCTGCTGGAGTCGGAGCGTATGACCGCCTCGGACGCCTTTGTGGCCCTCACGGACCGGGACGAGGACAACCTGATCCTATCCCTGTACGCCATGCAGAAGGGGGTCCAGAAGGTCGTCACCAAATCCAACCGGCAGAACTATGCCGGCATCGCCCAGACCATCGGCCTGGACAGCGTGATCTCTCCCAAGCTGATCACTGCGGCCCAGATCCTCCAGGTGGTCCGCGGGATGCAGAACTCCCAGGGCAGCGTGATGAATACCCTGTACCGGATCGCCGACGGCTCCGCCGAGGCCATGGAGTTCACGGCCAGCGCCAATACCCGCAACCTGGGGGTCCCACTGAAAGAACTCCGGCTGCGGAAGGGGATCCTGATCGCCGTGCTGGCCCGGGGAGGGGACATCATCATCCCGGAGGGGTCCTCCAGTATCCAGGAGGGGGATTCGGTGATCCTGATCTCCCGAGATCTGCGGATCCTGGACCTGAACGACATCTATGAGGATGAGGGCGCCTTCCCCGTCCAGGGAGGAAGCAATGAACATTAAGCTTGTTCTGCGGCTGGTGGGACGGGTGATGGCGGCCGAGTCTTTTACCCTGTTCTTCCCCATGGCGGTCGCCCTGCTGTACGGGGAGAGCCCGACGCCCTTCCTGCTGAGCATCCTGATCATCCTGGCCGTCAGTCTGCCCCTGGCCTCCATGCGCGCGGAAAAGCATTTCTTCCTCCGGGAGGGCTTTGTCTCCGTGGGGCTGATCTGGTTGGTCACCGGGGTGGTGGGGGGACTGCCCTTCTACTTCTCCGGGTATTTTGAGTCCTTTGTGGACTGTATTTTTGAGACCTGCTCCGGCTTCACCACCACAGGCGCCACCATCCTGGTGGATATTGAGGCGCTGCCCCGGGGGATCCTGTTCTGGCGCTCCTTCACCCACTGGCTGGGCGGCATGGGCGTGCTGGTGCTGGCCACGGCGATCCTTCCCTCTCTGGGGGTGCCCTCCCACTACCTGACCCAGGCGGAGAGCCCGGGCCCGGTCTTTTCCAAGCTGGTCCCCAAGCAGTCTCAGACCTCCAAGATCCTGTATACCATCTACTTCGCCATGACCTCCTTGGAGGTGGTCCTCCTCAAGCTGGCGGGGATGCCCCTGTATGACGCCTTCATCCACGCCTTTTCCACCGCGGGGACCGGCGGCTTCTCCAACCGGAACGCCAGTGTGGGGGCATACGGCAGCCCTGTGATCGAGATGATCATCGCGGTGTTTGCCCTGCTGTTCTCCGTCAATTTCAGCGTGTACTTTCTGGTGCTCCACCGCCGCTTAAAGGAGGCGCTGAAGAGCGATGAGCTGCGCTTCTTCCTGGGGGTGGTGGCGGCGGCCACTGTGGTGATCACGCTGGACCTGCTCCCCATGTACCAAAACGCGCTGGAGAGCCTGCGCTACGCCTTTTTCCAGGTGGCCTCCATCATCTCCACCACCGGCTTTGCCACGGCGGACTATGTCCTGTGGCCCCAGCTGTCCCAGCTGGTGCTGGTCCTGCTCATGTTCTGCGGCGCCTGCGCCGGCTCCACCGGCGGCGGCGTCAAGTGCTCCCGGGTACTGATGCTGCTGCGGGCCATCCGCCGGGAGATCCACCAGATCGCCCATCCCCGGTCGGTGGAGGTGGTCAAGCTGGACGGCAAGGTGGCGGAGGAGTCCACGGTCCACTCCGTCCTGGTCTTTGTGGGGTGTTACAGCCTGATCCTGCTGGGGGCCGCCCTGGTGGTGTCGTTGGACAATACGCCCTTCGATGTGTCCTTCTCCGCCGCGCTCACCTGCCTGAGCAATGTGGGGCCGGGCCTGTCTGCCATCGGTCCCACCGGGAACTTTTCCGGGTTCTCGGACCTGTCCAAGCTGGTGCTGTCCCTGTGTATGATCGTGGGACGGCTGGAGATCTTCCCCATCCTGGTCATGTTCAGCGCCCGTACCTGGCGGCGGGACTGAATGATACAAAAAAGCCTGTCAAAATGTCTGAACCGGCATTTTGACAGGCTTTTTTGCGCCTCAAATGTCCCGGAGCTGATACAGCTTGGCAGAACAGTAATGGAGCCTATATCAATTTTAGATTGTAATTATACTTTAAAAATTGAGTTTAAGCAGAAAATAAAATGAAATTTTCTGTTGCGCTTCCTGCAAAATATGATAAAATAGAAATAAGACCGGAGCTGCATGATTAAAAAAGCACTTTATATCAAACTAATTTTGCGGTTCCGGAAAGAAGGAGCGTGGATTGATTTGGAGAACTTATATTGGATCGGTTTCCTGGGCGCGGCTGCGGCGATCCTGTTCGCGTGGCTGCAAAGCAGGCGGGTGCTGGCTTTTTCAGAGGGCAGCGACGCCATGAAAAAGATCGCCTCCGCCATCCGGTCAGGGGCCAACGCGTACCTGTCCCACCAGTATGCCACCGTGGCGAAGGTCTTTGTGGTGGTGTTTCTCCTGCTGCTGGTCATGGCCTTCGGAACGGGAGGGACCATGCTATCCAAATTCACCCCCTTCGCGTTCCTGACCGGCGGGATCTGGTCCATGCTGGCTGGTCTGGTGGGAATGAAGATCGCCACCAACTCCAACGCCCGCACCGCTCAGGCCGCCAGTGAGAGCCTGAACAAGGGCCTGCGGGTGGCGTTCTCCTCCGGCTCAGTCATGGGCTTCACCGTGGTCGGGCTGGGGATGCTGGACATCTCCATCTGGTTTGTGATCCTCCGTCTGGGGGCCGGGATCGATGACCCGGTGACGCTGGGCAACATCATGGTGATGAATGGGATGGGCGCCTCCTTTATGGCCCTGTTCGCCCGGGTGGGCGGCGGCATCTACACCAAGGCCGCTGATGTGGGCGCCGACCTGGTGGGCAAGGTAGAGGCCGGCATTCCCGAGGATGACCCCCGCAACCCCGCCACCATTGCGGACAATGTGGGGGACAACGTGGGCGACGTGGCCGGTATGGGCGCCGACCTGTATGAGTCCTATGTGGGCTCCATCCTGGCGACCTTTTCCCTGGGAGCCTGCGCCGGGTATGGCTGGGAGGGCATGATCCTGCCCATCCTGTTGGCGGTGTGCGGCATCCTCTGCTCCATTGTGGGCACCTTCTTCGTCAAAACGGAGGAGAACGCCACACAGAAGTCCCTGCTGCGCTCCCTGCGCACCGGGACCTATCTGGCGGCGACCCTGTCCGCTGTGGCTGCTGCGCCGCTGACCTGGTTCGTCCTGGGCGACTGGGGCATCTACGCCGCCATTCTCTGCGGGCTGGTGGGGGGCTGTGCCATCGGCTACTTCACAGAGTACTACACCTCGGACACCTATAAGCCCACCCAGAAACTGGCCGCCGCCGCGGAGACCGGCTCTGCCACGGTCATCATCGGCGGGCTATCCCTGGGCATGATGTCCACCATCGCCTCTATCCTCATCGTGGCCGCCGCCATCCTCATCAGCTTCTATGCCGCTGGCGGCGGGGCCTCCTTTGACCGGGGGCTCTACGGCATCGGCATCGCCGCCGTGGGAATGCTGTCCACCCTGGGCATCACCCTGGCTACCGACGCCTATGGACCGGTGGCGGATAATGCCGGCGGTATCGCTGAGATGTCCGGCCTGCCGGAGTCCGTCCGGGAGCGCACCGACGCCCTGGACTCTCTGGGCAACACCACCGCGGCCACAGGCAAGGGCTTCGCCATCGGCTCGGCCTCCCTCACCGCCCTGGCCCTGCTGGTCTCCTATGTGAATATCGTGGCAGAGAAGTCGGAGGCGGCTCTGGACCTGTCCCTCACCAACCCCCTGATGCTGGTGGGGCTGTTCCTGGGGGCCATGCTTACCTTCGTGTTTTCTGCCCTGACCATGAACGCTGTTCAGACAGCGGCCCAGTCCATCGTGGTGGAGGTCCGCCGCCAGTTCCGGGAGATCGCCGGGATCATGGAGTATCAGACGGATCCGGACTACGCCTCCTGTGTGGCCCTGTGTACCAAGGGCGCTCTGCGGGAGATGGTGGCCCCCGCCCTTCTGGCGATTATTGTCCCCATCCTCACCGGCCTGCTCCTGGGCCCGGAGGGCGTGGTGGGCCTGCTGGGCGGTGTTTCCGTCACCGGCTTTGCCATGGCGGTGTTCATGTCCAACGCCGGCGGAGCCTGGGACAACGCCAAAAAGTACATCGAGGCCGGACACCATGGCGGGAAGGGGTCGGACTGCCACAAGGCTGCCGTGGTGGGCGACACAGTGGGCGACCCCTTCAAGGACACCTCCGGCCCCTCCCTGAATATTCTCATCAAGCTGGTGTCTACCGTCTCCATCGTGTTCTCCGGCCTGATCATCGCGTTTCATATTTTATAAAATTCAGCCCGTGACTTAAAACGAGGTCCGGGCAGACACAGCACGCCCCGCGTCTCTCCAAAACAGGAGACGCGGGGCGGCTTCTGTTTGGCGCGCCGTCAATAAATTTGAACAAACAGGACAAAATAGGAACGATATCCGGTCTGGGCGGGCGGCATTCGTCCTTCAATTTGAAAAAACTTCAGAATTTCCGATTTTTTCCGGTGAGATCCTAGCCTTCCGCAGTTCGGAAGGGTTTCCAAAGTCTCACATGGAAACGGCGGGAGACTTCCCCTGGTTTGCCTCCGGCGGGAGCGGTCCATACTGGGAAAAGGCGGCCGATGCTGGCCGCCGGAAACAGGATGGCCGCGGTGGTATGCCAAGCCATCCGGGGGAGGGATGAGATTGGAACAGGAGAAAAAACAACGATGGCGGCCCGGCTGGGCTGGAGCGGCGGCCCTGGGCCTGCTGCTGGCCTGCCTTCTGCCTGGAGGGCCCGTCTGGGCCGCGCCGGCCAGACCGGACGCGGTGACGGCGGCAGCGGTGGAAGGCGCCAGCGGAGAGGTGATCCCTCTGGGCCGTGCGGTGGGCATCAAGCTGTTTTCTGACGGAGTGCTGGTGGTGGGACTGTCCTCCATTGACACGGCAGAGGGCCCGGCCGCGCCGGGACGGACCAGCGGTCTGAAGGCGGGAGATGTGATCACCCACATCGACCAGACTGAGGTGAACACCATTGAGGAGGTCCAAAAGCTGGTGGCGCAGAAGCGGGACGCGCCCATGACCCTTCAGGTCCGGAGGGAGGGCGCTGACCTCCAGCTGTCGGCGCAGGCCGTCCGCTCTCAGGCGGGAGCCTATCAGCTGGGCGTGTGGCTGCGGGACTCCATGGCGGGGATCGGGACCATGACCTTCTATGATCCCCAGAGCGGCGTGTTCGCCGCCCTGGGCCACGGGATCAATGATGTGGACACGGCCAAGCTGATGCCCCTGGAGACAGGGAGCATCATGGAGGCCTCCGTGTCCGATGTGAAGCGGGGCCGGGCGGGGGAGCCCGGCGAGCTCCATGGGGAGTTCAACCTCACGGAGGACCTGGGGGAGCTGTACGCCAACACGGACCGGGGGATCTTCGGCCGGCTGGACGGGGAGCAGCTGACGCGGGGCCTGGAGCCGGTGGCAGTGGCCACACGGGAGCAGGTGCGTGAGGGAAATGCTGTCATCCGCTCCAACATCTCCGGCGACCAGGTGGAGGAGTACGCCATTGAGATCATCCGCCTCTACCCGGAGACAGAGGGGGAGACCCGAAATATGATGATCCGCGTGACGGACCAGCGCCTGCTGAACGCCACCGGCGGGATCGTGCAGGGGATGAGCGGCAGCCCCATTATTCAGGACGGACGCCTGGTGGGCGCTGTGACCCATGTTCTGGTGAACGACTCCACCCGGGGCTATGGCATCCTGGCGGAGAATATGCTCCAGGCGGCGCAGGGCTTTCAGAGCAGCGCCGCGTAGCAGGCAGAAAACACAGGGATGCAGGGCGGGGCTTTGGCCCCGCCCTGTCCGGTGCTGGGAGACCCTTGAAATTTGGGCCGCGCTATGGCATAATAGCAGCAGAAAAACGGACGCTTGGCTCCACAAGGGAGGGACAGACGCGATGATGGTTTCAACGAAAGGCCGCTATGCGCTGCGAGTGATGATCGATCTGGCGGAGCATGATGACGGCCGCTTTATCCCGTTAAAGGAGATCGCGGCCCGACAGGGGATCTCGGAAAAATATCTGGAGAGCATCGTCAAGCTGCTGGCACGCAGCGGCGATCTGTTCGGGATGCGGGGCAAGGGGGGCGGCTACCGCCTGACCCGCGCTCCGGAGGAGTACACTGTGGGCAGCATCCTCCGCCTGACGGAGGGCGGGCTGGTCCCGGTGAACTGCCAGGGCCTGTCAGAGACGGAACGGTGCGGCCGTTCTGCGGACTGTCCCACCTTCCCCCTGTGGAAGGGGCTGGACGATGTGGTCAACCAGTACCTGGACGGCATCACCCTGGCGGAGCTGCTTCCGCCGGAGGGAGAAAGGTCATGCCGGTGCGGGGATGAGGGTTGAGAAATTCAAGCATAAAATACGCGCGGCGCGGAAGCAAGGCTTCTGCGCCGCGTGCGTTTTTTGTGGGAGGCGTCACTGGGCGATGATGACCCGGATGCGGCCGCCCTGATCCTCGGTCCGGTCATACCAGCCGGTGAGGGAGAGGCCAAGCTCCTGGACCCGGTCCAGGGTGGACAGGAAGTAGTCCCGATCCCGCCGCTCGTAGACGATGACCTCGTCGGCCAGACGGTACTGGCGGCTGCCGGATACCAGCTTGCCGCCGCTGATCTTGTCGGCCTTGACGGAGGTGAGGGAGAGGAGACGGTCGGGGTCAGCGGGGTCGCCGTCCACCAGGATGGGGCCGGCCTGCACCGGATAGCGGGTGCTGGTGGAGGGGATGGAGTAGGAGGTGCCGCCCACATCGTATTCATAGGAGTAGCTGGCATAGAGCCCCTCGCCCAGGGATTCCATGTGGGTGAGCACGCCGTAGTGGTAGGCGTCTCCGGTGGCGTTGTTGAGCACCATGCGGTCGATCTCGCCGCTGCCGTTGAGGGAGTAGTAGGACACCTTACCGCTGGTTAGCTCCATCCCGGCCAGGCGGCTGGGGAAGATCTTGACCGCGTTTCCTCCGGCGGCGTCCAGGATCTCCGCGTCAGAGGCGATGGTATGGGGCCCGAGCTTCCGGCCGTCGGCGGATACCTTACCGGACAGGGCAGGAGAGCTGAGGCGCTTCAGGGTGACCTTTCCGTCAGAGCCGATGCTGATGCCTACCGGGTCGCCTGCCTCCAGATAGTTGGCGGTCCAGGGATAGCTGTATGTGCTGCCGTCGGTGGACAGGATGGTGACGGTGTCCGCGGTATAGGAGCCGCCGTGCCCGTCGTCATAGGAGCCGCGTTCCGTCCGGACCACTACGCCGCAGTGCTCGGTCTGGGCGGCGCTGGGGACGGCCACGGCAGCCACTCCGCCGGTGCGGCCCAGCAGAAGGGTGACGGTATCCCCCACGCCATACTGCCCCAGGTCGGACAGGGCATAGGCGGCGGAGGCGCTCTCAATGGGATAGGTCCGCCCGGCGATTTTGACCGACTCCGGAGAGGATGCGGAGGGCGTCAGTTCCTGAATCACGCCCACCACCCGGTCGGAGGAGACCCACAGGGCCCGCATGGTCTGGTTCCAGTAGATCACGTCGTTGGTCTGGATGGCGGCGAGGGTGGACGTCTTTCCGTCCCGGGTCACGGTGATGCCGGAGAGGGGAAAGGGGATGGCGCTCTGCCAGTCGCCGGAGGCCACCAGGGGGCCGTTCATCTCCCCGTTCACCAGGACCACCAGGTCCACCTCACCGGCGGCGTTGAGGGAGTAGCCCAGCGTGGTGAGATAGGGCTGGCCCTCCTTGGTTTTGGCGGAGAGAAGGTTATAGAACAGGTACATGGCGTCGTGCCGGGTGAGGGGGGCGGAGGCGGCTTGGGCGGTGAGGCCTTTGTCCAGGCTCAGGCTGTGGTACAGGGCCATCTGGGGGCTGGGATAGGCGCCGGAATAGTCCTCGGCGGAGTAGCCCAGAAGCCCCAGGGCGATGGTCGCCCCCTCCGCCAGGGTGATGGAGCTGGCGGGGCGGAAGGTGCCGTCGGAGTAGCCGGAGATCAGCCCGGCGGCTACGCCGGCCTCCACAAAGCCAGCGGCCCAGTGGGTATAGGGTACGTCAGGATAGGGGGAGGTGGAGGCCTCGCCCACCTGATCGCCATTGGGGCTGGCCTTCACGGCCATGGTGATAAATTCGGCCCGGTTGACTGGCCGGGACAGATGGAGGTCGCCCTTGGCATCGCCGGCCATGATGCCCAGCGCGGTGATAACCTGGGCAACCTCTTCCTGGGCGGGGATGCTCCCCGCGGCGAGGCCGGGCAGGGTCAGGCTCAGGGAGAGACAGCAGGCCAGCAGGCCGGTCAAAATGCGTTTTTTCATAGACCAAAAACTCCTTTTAAATTAGGAATTAGGAATGAGGAATTAGGAATTTTGGTGTGCGCCGGATCTCTGAGCAAGAGAGGGACCATCCGGCATCGGATTATTCCTGATTCCTAATTTGCCTTAGTCGTACCGCAGCGCGTCGATGGGGTTCAGCTTCGCCGCCTTATTGGCGGGCAGATAGCCGAACAGCACGCCAATCCCAACGGAGACGCCGAAGCTGATGGCCACGGAGCCGAAGGTGGGGGCGGCGGAGAAGGTGGCCCCACCCCCCATCTGGGCGGCCAGCATCCCGCCCAGCAGTGCGCCCACGCCGGTGGCCAGCAGATAGCCCAGGGCGATGCCCAGCAGCCCGCCGATGGCGGAGGTGGTCCCCGCCTCGATGACGAACTGGCGGCGGATGTCCTTCCGTTTGGCCCCCAGGGATTTGCGGATGCCGATCTCCCGGGTGCGCTCGGTGACGGAGACCAGCATGATATTCATAATGCCGATGCCGCCCACCAGCAGGGAAATGGCGGCGATGGCCACCAGCACGCCGATGGCCACGCCCATCATGGCGTTGATGAGGTTGGCCTGCTCCTCCATGGTCTGGGTGAAATAGGCGTCCGTGTCCCCCTGGAAGCGGTCATAGAGCATACTGTCGATGATCTCCTTGGCCTGGGCGGCGGTCTCGCCGGAGGTACTGGTAAAAATATACAGGGTCACATACCGGGCGCCCATGAGTTCCAGGGCGTTTTCGTAGGGTATGTAGATCTGGTCGTCCGGTCCGCCCTTCAGCATCTCGCCGGTGCTCAGCTGATCCAGCACGCCGATGACGGTGTAGGACGCGCCGTTGATGGACAGCGTCTGGCCCAGGGCGTCCCCCTGAAAAGCCTCCTGGGCCAGATAGGCCCCGATGACGCACACGTTGTTCCGGCGCTCCACGTCCAGAAAGGAGAGGAACCGCCCGGCGGTCAGCTTCTGCCCCCCGTCCATGGTGGCCTGGGTCTCATTTTTGAACATGACCTCGCTGACACCGTACAGCTGGGTCTTGTCGAATTTTTCATCCCCCCGGCGCAGGGTGGCCTGGAAGGAGGCATAGGGGGAGACGCCGGTGAGGACATCAGGGTGCTCCTCTACCAGCTGGTACATATCGTCCGGGTCCAGGTCCATGGTGGAGCCGTCGCCCCGGCCCCACACATAGGTCTGCATCATATTGACCCCCAGCTTCTCCACCTGTTCATCCACCATCCCCTGCACCCCATTGCCCAGGGCCAGGATGACGATGACCGAGGCCACGCCGATGATGATGCCCAGCATGGTCAGGATAGAGCGGACCTTATTGTTCAGGATGGACTTGAACGCCATGCGGAAGGACTGTCCAAAGTTCATACCGCTCCCTCCTGTTCCGCCCCGTCCGCCTCCGGCTCCTCATCGGGCTGGACCACAGCCCGGGGGTTGTGGGCGTCTCCGTCATAGATGATCCTGCCGTCCTGAAGGCGGATGATCCGGTCGGCCCGGACGGCGATGGAGTTGTCGTGGGTGATGAGCACCACCGTGTCCCCCTCCCGATTCAGCTTTTTTAAAAAGCCAAGCACCTCCCGGCCGGTGCGGGAATCCAGCGCGCCGGTGGGCTCATCGGCCAGGATCACCGAGGGGCTGCCCGCCAGGGCTCGGGCGATGGAGACACGCTGCTGCTGGCCGCCGGAGAGCTGGGAGGGCAGGTGCTTCCGCTTGTCCGCCAGCCCAACCCGCTCCAGGGAGTGGATGGCCCGGTTCCGGCGCTCCTCCGCCGGGACCCCGGCATACAGCAGGGGCAGCTCCACGTTTTCCAGCACAGACAGCTTGGGGATCAGATTGTACTGCTGGAAGATAAAACCCAGCATTTTGTTTCGGATCTCCGCCTGCTGGTCGTCATCCATGGTGGACACGTCCACGCCTCCCAGGTGGTAGGAGCCGGAGGTGGGTACATCCAGACAGCCAATGATGTTCATGGCGGTGGACTTGCCTGAGCCGGAGGAGCCCACGATGGCTACGAACTCCCCCTGGTCGATGGAGAGGCTGACGCCGTCTAGGGCGTGAACAGTCTCATCTCCCATGGGATAGATCTTATAGACGTCTTTCAGTTCGATCAGATGTGTCACGGAGCTCAGCCTCCCGAAGCCATCACGGCGGTGGAGCCGGCGGAGCCGTCTGTTGACTGGATGGGCACCAGGACAGTCTCCCCCTCCTCCAGGCCGGATAGGATCTCCACATAGTCCTGGCTGCTGCTGCCCAGCTCCACCTGACGGGTCTCCAGCTTGGCGGGGTCCAGCACGGAGCCGTCCTCCCCCAGGGCCCCCTCTTGTGCCACCAGAACAGTATTGCCGCCGGAGACGGCGGGGGTGGGGACACAGAGGACCTGCTGCGCCTGCTCCACGATGATGTCGGCGGACACGTTCATACCGGGGTTGAGGGCGCCGTACTCGGAGAGCAGAATGGTGACCGGATAGGTGGTGAAGCCGTCGGTGGTGGTCCCGTTGATGTTCACCTTCTCAACGGTGCCCAGGAAGGTCTCGCCGGGCAGGGCCTCGGCAGTGATTTCCACGCTCTGCCCGGGCTGGATCTTGCCGATGTCCAGCTCGCTGACGTTCATTTTCAGCTCCAGCTGCTCCAGGTCGTAGATCACGGCCAGCGCCCCGGACTCGCTGCCGTCCAGCTGATCCCCGGCCTTCAGATTCTTTTCGATGACCGTGCCGGAGATGGGGGATGTGATGGTGTAGTTCTCCAGGACCTCCTGAGCGCTCTGAAGGGAGAGCTGCGCGTTCTGGAGGGAGAGTGCGGCGTTTTGCAGGGCAGTCTCCGCGGCGGAGCCGCCCAGCGTGACCAGATGATCCCCGCCGGAGACCCGGCTGCCCACTGAGACATTCAGGGCGGTGACCTCGCCCCCGGCCTGAGCGGTGATGGTCTGGCTCAGGCGGGCCTCAAAGGCGCCGCCCGCGGCGCAGGAGACGGTCCCAACTTTGGCGGTGGCGCTGGTGGCCTCGGTGAGCGCGCCGGGGTTGTTCACCCGGATCTTCACTTGACGGACCAGGGCGCCGCCGCTGCCCACCTGATCTGCCCCGGCCACATACTCCACGGTGCCGGGCAGGGTCTCCAGGGTGCCCGCCAGGGTGACCTGGGCGCTCTGTCCCACGGAGATCCGGGCCGCGTCGGCGGACTGGAAGGGGAGGGTGAGGGTCATGGAGGATGTGTCGGAGATGTCCGCGATGGGGGAGCCGGCGGAGACCGTGTCCCCCTTCTTCACATACAGCTTTTGCACCACGCCGGAGCCGGAGGCCCGGGGATGCAGCCCGTCCGCGGTGCTGTCATAGGTCAGCTGGGCCTGCTGGACGGCCAGCTGGGCCTGCTCCAGCGCGGTGGCGGCGCTGCCTGGATCGATGCGGTAGAGCAGCTGTCCCTTTTCCACCCGGTCGCCGTCCTGGAAGGGAGCCTCCAGGATCTCGCCGGAAACCAGCGCCCCCACCTGATAGGACTCAATGGGGGTCATAGTGCCTGAGCCGTCCACCGAGACGGTCAGGTCCTGCCGCTGTACGGGGACGGGCTGATACTGCCCGGAGGAGGCTGCGGGGCCGCCAAAGAGCAGGGGGCGCAGGAGCAGGAGGAGGACCCCTGCCGCGGCGAGGATCAGGACCAGCCGCTTGAGCCATTTTTTGCGCTTTTTGGGGAGCTGGAAGCGGGAGGTGGAGGAGAGCCGCTCCGGGGCCTCCGGCTGTACCGGCGCTTCCGGGGTGAGTTGTGTGGTTTCCATGGCATTGACTCCTTACTATGTACAGATGTCCGGAGCGCCGGACGCGGGCAGGCCGGGACAGCGTGCCCTGAGAGATGTCTCTATCTTACCGCGGGGGGATTAGCTTTCCCGAAAGAAAGGCTTAAATTTTCATTAAATTTTGCCCGGCGGCTTTACAGTACACCTTCCACCTGGGGGAAGGTCAAGGGGGAAATGGCGGAGCGGGCCGTTTTCATGGGCGAGAAAGCCCCGAGGCGTCCGGATGGACGGCCCGGGGCAGTGCGGTGGTTCACTCCGGGCAGGAAAAAAGAGGCTGGGCCTTCCTGGTCCTGGCGCGGTTGCACGGCGGCGAAAAATGTGGTATTCTGTCCTTGGCGCTGCCAGCAAACGGCAGGCGGTTGGCCCCCGACAGGGGGCAGCTTCTGTCCCCTGATCTGCGGAAAGGGGGGCTGCCCAATGGTTACATATTCCGATCTGATCCAGACCGGTATTTTAGTCGTTGGCATTATCGGCCTCTTTATGATGGCCAATAAAAAGAAGTAACCGCCCCAGGCTCAACCAAGGCGGTTACTCTTTTGAGAAACTAACTTAGGGGCCAACCGTCTGCCGGCAGCGCCCTTTTCATGTTCAGTATAACCGGCTGATGTTCACTTGTCAAGTCCGCCCCGAGCCGGGGTGGGCTTTTTTGCGGGCAGGTATGAAAAGCATCTGCGGATGGATCGATCCCGGCGGCCTTACGGTACACTCTCCACCAGGGGGAAGGTCAAGGGGAAAATGGCGGAGCGGGCCGTAAGGGGCTCATTCCAAGCAGGAGAGAATAGCCTGGGCCGCGCCGTCGTGGGAGTTGTCCGCCACGATGCAGGCGGCAGCCGCCTGTACCTGAGGAGCGGCATTCCCCATAGCGATGGGACGGCCCACCGCATGGAGCATTTCCAGGTCATTTGCGCTGTCCCCCACAGCGGCACAGCGCTCCAGGGGGATGCCCCACATCAGGGCGAGGAGGGCCAGAGTGCGGCCCTTGTTTACTCCGGCGGGGACCAACTCGAAATCATGGTCGTTGGAGGCGGTGAGGGACACACCGGGCAGGGCGGCCAGCTCCTCCAGCGGGTAGCCGCCCGGCTTCTGATCCCCGTGGAGCTTGGTGAGGGGCAGGCCGCGCTCCGCCAGATGGGCCAGAGGGTCCGAAACGTCAACGGCGTGGCGGTGAAAGACAGAGAAGGGATAGGTGCGCCGGAGAGAACGGCGGGAGAAGGGATCCAGCAGGATCTCCTCCCCGGCGAAGATCATCAGCTCGATGTCCCGGTCCAGGCATAGCTCCAGGGCACGCCGCCCGGTTTCCTCCGGCAGGTCCCACCGGCGCAGGTGTCTGCCGGTGCGGGCGTCACACAGGGCCGCGCCCCCCAGGCAGACGGCCAGGCTGTCACAGCCCGCCAGCTGGGAGAAGTGTGCCGCCTCTGCGCCGGAGCGGCCGGTGGACAGCACCACCTTGACCCCGGCGGCCCGGGCCGTCCGCACAGCATCCAGGGAGGCGGGGGAGATCTCCCCCGCCGGGTCCAGGAATGTGCCGTCCAGGTCCAGGGCGATCAGATCGATTTTTCCCATGAAGCAACATACCTTTCAGTCTGCGGGAGCGGGCTGGGCCCCTCCGGCGGACGGAGTCAGAAATCGCGGAAGTGGTCAGAGCTCCGGATCACACAAAGCCTAACAGCAGGCCGGCGGTGTGGACCAGAAATGCGGCGGTGTACGCAATGCCGATCTGCCAGGCGATGGAGAACAGGGTCCATTTGACGCTGTTCATCTCCCGGGCCAGGGTGGATACCGCCGCCACGCATGGGACGTACAGCAGGATGAACACCAGCATGGAGAGGGCGGACAGGGGGGTGAAGCCGGTCATGGCGGCGGCCACCTGGGCGCTGGTGGCGGTGAGGGCGAAGCCGTAGAACATGGACAGGGAGGAGACCACCATCTCCTTGGCGATCAGTCCGGTGAGCAAAGCCACCGCCGCCTGCCAGAAGCCAAAGCCCAGGGGGGCGAAGATGGGGGCGATCCAGCTGCCCAGGGTGCCCAGCATGGACTGGGCCGCGTCGTCCACCATGCGCAGGGAGAAGTCAAAGGACTGGAGCAGCCAAAGGACCATGGACATCAGCAGGATCAGGGTGCCCGCCTTGATGAGGAAGCCCTTTACCTTCTGCCACACATGGGTGGCGATGTTTTCAAAGGATGGCAGGCGGTAGGGGGGCAGCTCCAGCACGAAGGGAGCGGGATCTCCGGCGAAGAGGGTCCGCTTGAAGAGCAGGCCGGACAGAATACCCGCCAACATCCCCAGCACATACAGGCCAAAGACCACCAGGCCGGCCCAGGGGCCGAAGAAAGCGCCGGCGATCATGCCATAGACGGGAAGCTTGGCCGAGCAGGACATGAAGGGGACCAGGAGAATGGTCATCCGCCGGTCCTTCTCGTTTTCCATGGTGCGGGCCCCCATGATGGCGGGGACGGAGCAGCCAAAGCCCATGAGCATGGGGATAAAGGCCTTCCCGCTTAGTCCGAAGCGGCGCAGCAGCCGGTCCATGATGAAGGCGGCCCGGGACATATAGCCCGAGTCCTCCAGAAAGGAGAGAAAGAAGAACAGCAGGGCGATCTGGGGCAGAAAGGAGAGCACGCCGCCCACCCCGGCGATGATGCCGTCGCACACCAGGCTGATGAGCACCGGGGAGACGCCCGCGGCGGCCAGGGTCCCGTCCAGCCAGCCGGAAAACAGGTCGATCAGGGCGCTGACGCCGTTTTGCAGCCAGGAGCCGAAGGGACCGAAGGTGATGGTGAACATGGCCAGCATGGCGCACAGGAACAGGGGGAGGGCGGTGTACTTGCCGGTGACCACCCGGTCGATCCGCTCGCTGAGGGTGGGTCCGGCGGCAGCGTGCCCCTTGACCACGGAGGCCTCGACCACTCGCTCGATGTACTGATAGCGGCTGTCGGCGATGAGGGTCTCCCGATCGCCCAGGTCGCTGGAGGCCTCATACTCGGCGATGATGCTCCGCAGCTCCTCCTGCACTGCCCGGGGCAGGTGCAGGGCCTCCTCCACCAGCTTGTCCCCCTCCAGCAGCTTGATGGCCGCCCAGTGGGCGGGGAGGTGGGCGGAATAGGCGTAGTCGTGGAGCAGCTCGCCCATGCGGTGGTGAATGTCGTGGGTGAAGCTGTCGTACAGGTCGTCGGGCTCAAAGGTACAGCCCAGGTGCATCTGCCGGTGGGCCGCCTGGAGCAGCTCGTCCAGTCCCTGGCCAGTCTTGGCGGTGATGGGGACCACGGGGACGCCCAGCTGCCGGGAGAGGCGCTCCACATCGATGGAGTCCCCCCGGGCCTCCACCTCGTCCATAAAGTTCAGGGCAAGCACCAGGGGGCGCTCCAGCTCCAGCAGCTGAACGGTGAGATAGAGGTTGCGCTCCAGATTGGTGGCGTCCACAATGTTCAAAATGGCGTCCGGTCCCTCGCAAATGATGAAGTCCCGGGCCACGATCTCTTCCATGGAGTAGGGGGACAGGGAGTAGATCCCCGGCAGATCCACCACCGTCAGCTCCCGGTCGCCTAGGCGGGCGGTGCCCTCCTTTTTCTCCACGGTCACCCCGGGCCAGTTGCCCACATACTGGTTGGAGCCGGTGAGGGCGTTGAACAGGGTGGTCTTGCCGCAGTTGGGGTTGCCCGCCAGGGCGATGCGC
>QFCF01001333.1_pt1 | contig 20697 bp, 17 predicted proteins | sample 5346961 | NCBI WGS metagenome assembly QFCF01 (sample SAMN09062253, study PRJNA434731) | Human gut metagenome, whole genome shotgun sequencing project. | reverse complement strand
CTCACGAACCGCGCGGCGCAGGGCGATTTGGTCCTCAGTGTATTTGAATTCCATGATATATTCCTCCTAAAAAATTTTTATACAGCGTTCCTTTGCCGGATCAAACAATGTTTTCCTCTTTCCACTTGGCGATCTGCTCATCGCTGAAGCCAAACACATCGCGCAGGACCTCCTGGGTATCCTGGCCCAGCAGCGGCGCAGGATGACAGGGATCAGGCGGGGTCTGGGACAGCTTGATGGGGTTGCCAGTGATCTTGACCTTGCCCATGCCGGGCTGGTCGATCTCCACCAGCATATCCCGCTGCAGGATACTGGGGTTCTGGCAGGCCTCGTCCACCGTGCACAGAGGACCGCAGGGGATGGACTCCTTCTGCATCATCTCCATGGCCTCGGCCACAGTGTAGTCGGCGAAGAACTTCTCCAGGATGGCCTTCAGCTCCACGTCATTTTCAGACCGGTGGGGGTCGGAGTCAAACTTTGGATTCTTGATCAGATCGGGCTGGCCGATGATCTCGCACAGCTTGGCGAAGTGGTGGTCGCTGGCCACGGCAATGATGACATGGGCGTCCTTGCACATGTAAATGTCGAAGGGGGCGCTCAGGGGATGGCGGGCGCCGACACGGGTGGGATGGACGCCGCCGATGGTGTGACGGACGATGTTCGTCTCAATGAAAGCAAACACGCTGTCCAGCATGGCGATGTCCACATACTGGCCCTGGCCGGTGCGCTCCCGGTTATACAGCGCCAGCAGGATGCCTGTCACCGCATAGAGGCCGGCACTGACGTCGCCCAGAGAGCTGCCCACACGGGCGGGAGGGGTATTGGGGTAGCCGGTAATGCTCATCATGCCGGACATTCCCTGCGCCACAATATCGTAGGCAGGCAGATCCCGCATGGGGCTGTCCTGTCCAAAGCCGGAAACAGAACAGTAGATGATCTCCGGATTGATCTTTTTCAGCTGCTCATAAGAGTAACCCAGCTTTTCCATAACTCCGGGCTTGAAGTTCTCCACCACGATGTCACAGTTTTTGACCATCTCGTAGATGATGTCCCTGCCCTTCTTCAGGTCGATCGCGACGCCTTTCTTGCCGCGGTTCACCAGGGTATAATATCCGCTTTGTCCGTTGACAAACGGGCCAAAGATCCGGCTGCCATCACCTGTTCCAGGCTTCTCGATCTTAATGACTTCGGCGCCGAAATCCGCCAGGTTCATGGTACAGAAGGGCCCGGCCAAAACCTGGGTAAAGTCCAGAACCCGGATCCCACTCAGGGCTTTGTTCATATAGGAAACACCTCTTTCAAGTCAAAATTTACGCAAACCGTTTAAAACAAAACGTGGGCGAATACCGCTACGATCGGAATGGCGATCAGAGTGCGGATCAGGAAAATCAGGACCAGCTCCGGGAACTTCAGATTCAGATCGCTCTGCATCATCGCGTTCGCGCTCTCTGTAAAGAAGATGATCTGCACGGTGGACAGCACGATGACAAAGAAAATACTCATCGGAGCAATTTTCATACCGGCGATGGTCATCACGGGCAGGGCGATTTCCGCAATACCTACCAGGGTAGCGGGCGCGATCGCCGCAGCGTCAGGCATCTGGCACAGCTCCAGATACGGGACCATGGGCATCCCGATCCAATCGAAGAAGGGGGTGTAGTTGCTGATGAAAAGCGCGATGGTGGCCAGCGCCTGCACAAAGGTCACGATCTTGACCGTAAAGGACAGCACGCCGGGAATGGATGTAACAAAGATGGAATACGGAGTCTGAGACCGCCTTCTTCATCGTATCCCTGGAATATTTGCTGGACTTCCGCATGGCGTCTGTCTGCTCCACCCCGTTGTAATACCGGTCCTTCTTCATAGACAGCGGAGGGATCCGGATCACAATGGCCGCCAGGATAAACACGATGACCAGGGAGGAGATCACGACCTTGCCGTACATATACTGGGTATCCGTGATCGTAACGAGCAGCGCGAAAAATCCGAGGGAAACGACGCTGAAGTTCGTGGCCACACAGCAGGCCTCTTTGTGGGTGTAGACGTTTTCATGGTACAGTCTGTCTGTCATGAAAACACCCACCGCCGGCGCGGCCACAAAGGCCGATACCGCCGTAACGGCCGACTGTCCCGGCAGCTTAAAGACCTTACGCATGATCGGCTCCATCAGGGTACCGATAAATTCCAGGATTCCAAACTCGATCAGGAAGTTGACCAGCCAGCCGGCGATGGTCACGGTCAGCAGCGTGGAGCCGGCCAGGCCAATGGCCTCGATGCCGACGCTGTCGTTCACGATCTGGCTGGGGCCGACGTTGAAAACCACCATGACCGCAAAAACAGCGGACAAATAGTAGAGGATGCCAGTTCCCCATCCGTCCTTCTTATGGAATCTGCGGATGGGACCGTCCTTTTGAATACGGGAAATGGTAAAGGTGATCGAAAGCGCGATACATAAAATCAGGACCATCCAGTTCATAACAGTGGGTCCCAACAGCGCCTTTACTGCATCGATCAAGAGCACCATAGGAACATTGCTGACTCCGCCAATATTGGTTGGAATAAAGAATACCCATACGCCAATGGCAGAGAAGATCAAGAACTTAAACAAGTTGTTTCGAGTCATGGTGCTGTAATCAACCGCAACTCCAACATTTTTATTCAGTTCTTCCTCCAACTGCTTCGCGTCCAAAGAAATGGAAATCTCCAGGTCATGTAACAATTCACGCCATCTGTCCGCGCCTCTCAGGGCACATTGTCAGCTTTCAGATGTTACCGCAGCAGGGAGCGGGAAATGACCATCCGCTGAACCTCACTGGTTCCCTCATAAATCTGGGTGATCTTTGCATCACGCATCATGCGCTCCACAGGATACTCGCGGGTGTAGCCATAACCGCCCAGCAGCTGCACGCACTCGGTCGTCACACGCATCGCGGTCTCTGCCGCGTACAGCTTGGCGTGGGCAGACTCCACGGAGTAGGGCAGATGGTTGTCCTTGGCCCAGGCGGCGCGGTAGACCAGCAGCTTGGCCGCCTCGATCTGGTTGGCCAGGTTGGCGATCACAAACTGGGTATTCTGGAAGGCAGACAGAGGCTTCCCGAACTGCTCACGCATCTTCACATAGGCGATCGCTTCGTTCAGAGCGCCCTCGGCGATGCCCAAAGCCTGCGCGGCAATGCCGATGCGGCCGCCGTCCAGGGTGTGCATCGCCACCTTAAAGCCCTGGCCCTCCTCGCCCAGCAGGTTCTCGGCGGGAACGATACAGTCCTCAAACACCAGGCTGGCGGTCGCGGAGCCGCGGATGCCCATCTTCTTCTCATGCTTGCCGATGGAGAAGCCCTCGAACCCGTCCTCCACGATGAAGGCGGAGATGCCGTGGTTGCCCTTCTCTTTATCGGTCATAGCCATGACCACATAGATCTCAGCCTCGCCGGCGTTGGTGATAAAGCACTTGGAGCCGTTAAGCACATAGTGGTCGCCCTTCTTCACCGCGGTCGTCTTCTGGCGGGACGCGTCCGTACCGGCGTTGGGCTCGGTCAGGCCAAAGGCGCCCAGGCACTCTCCGCTGGCCAGCCGGGTCAGGTATTTCTGCTTCTGCTCCTCAGTACCCCAATCATAAATGGGGGCGGAGCCCAGGGAGGTATGGGCCGACAGGGTAACGCCGGTGGAGGCGCACACCTTGGACAGCTCCTCTACCGCGATCACATAGCTCAGATAGTCGCCCTCTTCGCCGCCGTACTCTTCGGGGAAGGGAATGCCCAGCATCCCGTTGTCCGCCATTTTTTGGACGCTCTCCTTGGGGAAGCGTTCATTCTCGTCGATCTCCTCCGCAAGGGGCTTGATCTCCTTCTCCGCAAACTCGCGGTACATCTTTTGAATCATTTTGTATTCATCGTTGAAGCCGAAATCCATGTTGTTTCCTTCCCTTCTTTTGATGTTTTGCTGACAGAACCTCAATTCTGTTCGCCTGTGTTGGCTATTATAGACAATGCGCCGCACTAAAAACGTCAAATCCTCTGGACGTGCTCCACAAATCTTAAGGAGCGGGCCGCTGAAAGATCCGGAAATCGGTTGGCTGATCCCCCTTCTTCCACTGTCAAACCGCTCCTTTTTGAAATCTCCGCCAAGATTCCGCCTTCTGTTCCGTCTAATTTTTATCAATTTGACCGGCGTGGGAGGATGATGGGGCCCTATGTCTATTCTGCTGAATTTTCAGTCCCCTGGGGGGAGACACTCCCGGGGGAACAGGAGCATTTTTTTGCTTTTCAACAAAGAAACCCCTCATTTACATCTGCAAAAGATGTAAATGAGGGGTTTATCCGTGATTTTACGCCGGAACATCCCGCCGCTCTGTTACGGAATCCGGTCCTGGTGCAATTTTTTTCCGGCCTGGGCGATCACCTGAAGGATCGTCAGTGCGGCCAGCCGCTGCGTACACCCTGTCGGGTCATAGGGAGGGGCCACCTCCACCAGATCCATCGCCACGACCTTCCCGGTCTCACAGATCCCTTTCAGCAGGTCCATACTCTCATCGTATGTGATCCCACCGGGGAGCGGCGAGGCTGCGCCGGGGGCCAGCGTCATGTCATAGCCGTCAATATCGAAGGTAATGTAGTAGGCCTCCGCCTCCGGGATCTGGCTCAGCACATAGGACACTCCCTTGCTGTGCAGCTCCCGCGCGGAGATCAGCCGGCTGCCGTAGGCGCGGGCGTCATAGTAGTCCTGCTTTTTCCCGCTGCCCATCCCTCTCAGTCCGATCTGCACCATTGGTCCAATGTGTTCCATCTCAGACATTCTTCGCATGGGGCTGCCGTTTCCCTGAACCAGCGGTCCCACATGGCTGGTCCAATCCAAATGGGCGTCAAATTGAATGACGCAGATCTCTTTGTGGTACTCCTCCAGCGCCCTGCCCACCGGAATGCTGATGGAGTGGTCCCCGCCGATGACAATGGGGATCGTACCCGCGCGGATGATGCGGCGGACCGCCCGCTCAATGCAGTGGAAGGAATAGTCCCGGTCCCCCTGGAGCACATCGGCGTCGCCGCAGTCGGCGATGCTGACCGGAGCCGCCAGCAGCTGCTCATCCGCTTCGTAGTCATAGTATCCCTGCGTCCCCCGTCCATACTGTGTGGAGGCCTCCCGCACCCTTCTGGGTCCCATGCGCGCCCCGCTCAGGAAGCCGACTCCCATGTCGAAGGGAACTCCCAGCACGCCGAAATCCGCATCCAGCTGGTCCAGATCCAGGCAGATCGGATACCGTCCAAAGGAGCAAATTCCGGTGATAGGCTGACTGATCAGTTCAGGCCGCATCCAACATCCCTCTTTCCAATGAATTGTATTTCCTTCTGTCTGCACCATTGTACCTGTAAGCGCATTGATTTTCCAGTGGATTTATAAAGTGTTTCTCTCCGTTCAAATAATAAATCACATGATTCTGCCCCCATCAGATCGCTTTGTGAGGAACCGGGTCCAGGCGGAGCGTTACAATGGTCCCATCACACCATCATAGGAGGTCTGACCATGAACGAACGCACCATCACCGCCAACCTGCTCCGCCGCTATGTCCTCCATCTGCGGGAGGAGGAGCGGGCGGACAGCACCATTGAAAAGTACGTCCGGGACCTGGAGGCCCTGGGCCGCCATCTGGCGGGGCGGCCCGTCACCAAGGCCGCCCTGATCGGCTGGAAGGAGGAGCTGGCCCGGCGCCACGCCCCTGCCACGGTCAACAGTATGCTCGCCGCCGTCAACGGCTTTCTGCGCTTCATGGGCTGGCGGGAGTGCGCCGTGAAGCTGCTGAACATTCAAAAGTCCCCGTTCTGTGACGAGGGCCGGGAGCTGACCCGGAGCGAGTACGTCCGGCTGGTCCGGGCGGCGGAGCTGGACGGAAACCGGCGCCTCGCTCTGGTCCTGCAAACCATCTGCGCCACCGGCATCCGGGTGAGCGAGCTGAAATTCATCACCGTGGAGGCCGTTCAGACGGGCCGGGCGGAGATCGCCAACAAGGGCAAGCGGCGCACCGTTTTCCTGCCGGACAAGCTGCGCCGCCTGCTGCGAACATACCTCCAGGCACAAAAAAAGACCGCCCAACCGGCGGACGTCAAAAATCCTGTATTCACCACCCGGACGGGCAGGCCTCTGGACCGCTCTAACATCTGGCGGGACATGAAAAAGCTCTGCGACAGCGCCGGGGTGGAGCCGGGAAAAGTCTTTCCCCACAACCTGCGCCACCTGTTTGCCCGGACCTATTACACGCTGGAAAAGGACCTGTCCCGGCTGGCGGACATTCTGGGCCACTCCAGCGTAAACACCACCCGCGTCTACACCATGGAGAGCGGGGCCGTCCACGCCCGGCAGATGGAGCGCATGGGCCTTGTCTTGACCACATAGTTTCCGTTCTGTTGTAGTCCATTTTTAGATAAAGGCCCAAATACCCTTTGGGACAGGCCCATTATACCCCATTTCGACAAAAAGCACCAGCCAAAACTGAATTTTCCCACGCCAAAGCAGACGGCGCAGAACAAACCACCTGCCCCATCTGATTGGCACGCCGAAAATCGGAAAATCACTTGCTATTTTCCTACTTTAAGGCTATAATCCACTTATGTAATGCTACATAAATTGGCAGGACTACAACAGAACGGAAATTCTGTTGTGGTCTTTTTTTCTGCCCAAAACGACAGAACGGAAAGAATGTTGTTGCGGACGTTCTTTCCGCAGAAAAGACGGGCGGGAGCCTGTCAAAAGAACTGGGGGCGTTGCCGGAATAGTCAAGTGTCACGTTTTCCCGGCCTGTGGGGGCAGGCGCAACTGATTTTTACATAGACAGAGAGGAGAAAAACGGAATGAAAAAACGATGGTTGGCAAGCTTTCTATCGCTTTGCCTGCTGGTGGCCCTCCTGCCAACGGCGGCGATGGCCGTGGACGAGGTGGAGGATCCAAAAGTCTTTACAATAAGCGACTTCTTTGAAGCCAAGGCGGACGGCACCTACGACAATTCCCAGGATGAAAACTACGAAACAAATGCCCAACATATCACCTACACCTACGATGAAAACAAGACGTGCTCTTATAATAAAAAAGACGATGAGGGTAATTATATCGAAGGAAATCCTTATTGGGTCAAAACAGTGACATTCAAAGGGATCACTTTTAATAATCTTGTTGTTGGCTCCGATGAGATAAAAACGCTGCAGAGTGTTATCATGAACGGCAGAAGGACCGATACCTCGAATCAGTTCCAAGCATCCATTGAGGTTAAGTTTGAGAACTGCACCTTTAATCAGACATCCGGCACATTGCAGGTCTACCAAATCATGCCCTGCAATGTGACAAAGTATTCCTTCGATGAGTGCTCGTTCAACCAAAATGCAACTTCGCAGTATGCGATTACCCTGAACGCATCTGAAACTGCTTATAAAACACACATCTCTTATGAGATTACCAACTCTCATATCAGTTCCAAAGGGAGAGGTATCAACATCACTGCTGGCACCGAACAAGAGACGCTGAATGAAGTTAATGGTACACCTCACATTATTATCAGCAACAATGCTTTTGAGCTGCCGAAGTCAAGCGACAGCAATATGGCGGTTCAGATTGCTGGCAACTGGAGTGCCGCGAATTTGGACAGTACCGAGGACGCCTTGATCACCATATCTGACAACACCATTGACGCTTATACTGCGGTCCGTATCCATGATTCCATGGGCAAGAACACGGGTGACAGTGCAAAATATTTGGTGTCCTTTTCCAATAATACTCTGCTCAACAGCACTCAAGCTATTGTCGCTAAAACAGGCACCAATAGCGATGAGAATGCGATGCTGGAGGCGATCAGGGACGCTTATCAAAGTGCCGAGGACGGTTTTATTACGCCTGCCACCAGCGTCAACCTGAATACCACCACCTTGTCCCTGTACAGTAACACAGAGCCCAACACTGCTACGCTCACCGCCACGGTGCTCCCGGAGAACACCACAGACGAGGTGGTTTGGACGAGCAGTAACACTAATGTAGCAACTGTTTCCGAGGCCGGCTTAGTAACGGCTGTCGCTGATGGGACCGCCATCATCACGGCTACGGCTGGCACCAGAGAAAGTGCTCCCTCTGCCTCCTGCACCGTAACTGTCACCACCTATTACTCCGGCGGCAGTTCTTCCGACGATGACAGCGACCCCACTTACAGCGTTACCCTGCCCAAGAACGTGAAGGGCGGCGAGGTCAAGACCAGCCACCGCTACGCCGAGCAGGGCAATACCGTCACCATCACCGTCGATCCCGACAAGGGCTATGAGCTGGACGAGCTGACCGTGACCGACAGCAAGGGCAAGGAGCTTGACCTGACCGACAAGGGGAACGGCAAGTACACCTTCAAGATGCCCGGCACCCGTGTAGAGGTGGAGGTCAGCTTCAAGCTGATTGAGACTGAACCGGAATCCCCCGTCTTTGCGGACGTGTCCGCCAGTGCCTACTACGCTGACGCGGTGAAGTGGGCCGTGGAGCAGGGTATTACCTCCGGCACCTCCGCCACCACGTTCAGCCCGGACATGAGCTGCACCCGTGCCCAGATCGTCACCTTCCTGTGGCGGGCCAACGGCTCCCCCAAAGCTGACGGGGCCAACCCCTTCACCGACGTGAGCGCTGACGCATACTACTACGATGCAGTCCTGTGGGCCGTGAAGGAGGGCATCACCTCCGGCACCGGCGGCAACAATTTCAGCCCGGACGCCCCCTGCACCCGTGGGCAGATCGTGACCTTCCTGTATCGGGACGCCAAGTGAGCTTACAAAAGATATGACCCCTGAATAGACCCCAGTAACGTGGAGGGCGGGACGGCACAGCCGTCCCGCCCTCTTTCGGTTCGGAATTTGATCCAGACGTCTGAACATCTGCAACCGTAACGTCCTCATCAAATTGCAGCAAAAATTTTTGGAACAGCGTTTTCATCAAGCATCTGCTCGTTCCATCAGGACTTTGTACGTTTTTTCGCGCAACGTCCAATTTTTCAGAAGCGAGACGCCTCTTGAGCAAAACCGCATTTCCGGGCGGCCGCTTCCAATCGCGCGAGCGCTCCGGTCAGCTCAGCGCGGGGCATTCCAATTTGCAGCCGCAAAAATCCGGTTCCGGCGGCGCCGTACTTGCTGCCCAGGTCCGGCTCCACGCCGGCCGACAAGAAGAACTGCTCCAGCTCCGGCTCCGACAGGCCCAGGCCGCGGAAGTCCGCCCAGACCAGCGTACCGGCCCGGTGGCGCAGAAGCCTCACCGCCGGCATACAGCGTGCAAAGCAGTCCCGCACCAGGGACTCGTTCTCGTGTACCAAGTCCATCAGTTCATCGATCCACGCCTTGCCCGCATCTGTATAGGCCGCCAGCACCGCAACCCGCATGAACGGGGAAAGGCTTCCGTAGTGATCGGCATCCCGCTGGGCGCGATAGGCCTTCCGAATGTCCGCATTGGGAATAATCACATTGGAGTGGCTGGTGCCGGTAAAATTGAACGCCTTCCCAAGGCTGGTGCAAATGATACAGTGATCCAGCGCGTCCGGAACGGCGGCATAGGGAACCATCAAGCCAGGCTGCCATACGTGCTCGGCAAAGATCTCGTCCGCCACCACCAGTACATGGTGTTTTTTCGCCAGAGCCGCTACTCGCTCCAGATCCGCCCGCTCCCACACATCCATTGTGGGATTGTGGGGGTTACAGAGGAGCATCAGCTTGTTCTCCGGCGCGGCCATTTTCTCCTCCAGATCGGCAAAGGCCATCTCATACCGGTCGCACCGCAGCTTCAGGGGGCTGTCCACCAATTTCCGGCCGCAGTTGGCGATGGCGCGGGCATAGAGGAGATAGACCGGCTGCTGCACAATGATACCGTCGCCAGGCTGAGTAAAGGCGCGGATGGAGGCGCACATCGCCTGAAGGATCCCATAGGACGGCACGATCCAGGACGGCTCTATCTCCCAGCCGCGGACCTTCGCCATCCAACTGACGACAGCCTGGATGTATTGAGGATCATCGGAGTCGGTCCAGCCATACAGACCGGCCTGGGAAAACCTGGTCAGCGCATCGATAATGCAGGGGGCGGTTTTTATATGCAGCTGTGCCCCGGCCATCACAGTGTAGTCCGGCCGGAACCCGGTGCCGAAGCCGTAGTCAATGGCGTCGGCCAGCGTTTGAAAGTCAAAAGACATCACTTAGTTCCCTCCCTTTCGATGTTCAGGCCCCAGAACTGTGCCGCTGCGCACATGGGTATGGACGCCGTGGTCCACGGCGGTCTGCCCAGCTACCAGTACATAGTCCAGCCCCTGGGGGCCATGCCGGGGATCCGCCAGATTCTCCCGCGCGGAAAAGTGCTCCCAGTCCAGCACCAGCAGGTCGGCAGACATACCGGAGGAGACAAAGCCCCGGTCGGTCAGCCCCAGGGTGCGGGCCGCATTGCCGGTGAGCTTGCGCACCGTCTCTTCTATGGCAGCGCCCTTGTCCCGCTCCGTCTCCAGAAACACGGTCATTCCCTCGTATGTGGCGGGCGAGCCGCACTCCAGCGGCAGGTCGCCCTCAGACAGGGCCGCGTCGTAGTCCAGGGTCCAGGTATCCAGACCGATGGTAGCCTCCGGCCGGGCCACGAAGGCGTCCCGGTCGGGCGTGTGCTCCGGACGGCGCCCCAGAGAAATCACAGCCGTGTAGGGGTCTTCGGTCAGCACATCCAGCAGCAGCTCCAGGCTGTCCGTCCCCTGCGCCGCCTCCCGAATCGTTTTGCCGGTACAGCCCGCCCGCTGTACGCGGGTAAACCGGTAGCGGGTATCCCAGTCCGGATCGTTTTTGGGATCAAAGCGGGTAAAGACTCCCTGAGACGGATGGCGTCCGGCCCGAATCTCCTCGGATACCTGCCGCCGGAAGTCAGGCAGAGTCAATGTCCGGGAAAAGGCGGCGCAGCCTCCGCACCGCTCCACATAGGGGTGGAACAGAGAGGCGGCCATAGGGTAGTGGAAGGGGCCATAGGCGTACTTGGGGATCACATCCCAGGTGACGCTTACGCCCGCCTGTCTGGCCCGGTCCAGCTCCTTCAGCGTCTCGGCCACGGCGGAGCGGATCAAACCGTCGTGGGCCGGGGTGACGGTGTAGCCGCTTTGAATGTGACTGACATGGATACGGGCGCCGCTCTCCCGTCCCAGGTCCAGAAATTCCCGCAGGCCATCCAGAAAGTCCTGAGCATGGCCGTAATAGGGCAGGCTCCGGCTGCGGGTGTGGGCGGTGACAATACCGCCCCGGGCAGCCACCAGCTTCATCAGGCGCAGCAGCTCCTCCCGCCCGGCAAAGAGGCCCGGCTCATAGTCCAGGCCCAGGCTCAGCCCCAGCGCGCCGCCGTCCATGGCCTCGCTGAGGGCGTCCTCCATGGCGGCGATCTCCTGCTCGGTGGCGTCCCGGCGATAGCCGGCGCCCATGGCTTGCAGGCGGATCTGTGCCTGTCCGGCCACCACGGCCAGATTGGCTCCCAGTCCCACCCGGCGCAAATGATCCAGGAACTGGCCATAAGTGGTCCAGTCCAGCTCCTGGCCGTAGGCCTGGGCAAAGGGCTCCCGCAGACGCCGGGTGGGGACAAGATAGGCGTTGTATGGGTTGATACCCCCGGGCGGCTCCGGCATGACCTTGGTGAATGCCCTTTTCTCCGGAAACATATAGAGCCAATCGTCCTGTACCGGGGCCACCCCCAGACCGCAGTGCCCCGCAAATTCCGTGGTAATGCCCTGCCCCAGTGTGCTCTCCATGTTGGGGTACATGGCAGCAGAGCAGTCAGAATGGGAGTGCATATTGATAAATCCCGGGGTAATCAGCTTTCCTGCGGCGTCTATCACCCGGGCCCCCTCCGGGGCGGAGAGGGCAGGGGCCACAGTATCGATCACGCCGTCCCGGATGCACACATCAGCCTGGAAGGGCGGAGAGCCGGTCCCGTCTACCACAGTCCCGCCCCGAAGCAAAGTCCATGCCATAGCGGGCCTCCTGTCAGATCAGCCCGCCGATGCGGGTGATTTCCACGCCCCGGGCCTCCCAGGCGTCCAGAATCTGGTTAAAGCCAATGGAGTCGCTGGCCATGTGACCCATGCACAGCACATTGCAGCGGTTGTCCTCCTGCAAGGCTTTGACAATGCCGGCGTCCATGTGCATACAAACAAAGGTACCCACACCGGCGGTCATCAGCGCCTTCAGCTCGTCCAGCTCCGCACCCAGGCCGCCGGCAAAATCCACCACGGTCTTTCCCGCGTAGCTGTCCTTCCCCCCCACCCAGATGGCGGGGCGCTGGCCCTCAGGGGCCTCAGCGTATTCCCGGATCGTCATCAAGTTGTCCAGGATCTCCTGAACCGTGGGGTTGTCGTTGGCGGCATAGACCTCGGCTACCTTGGCCTCCACCGTCCGCTCGCCCAGCAGGTCGGCGGGGGTGTGCAGGCCCAGATAGGGCATTCCCAGCAGCCGGGCCACAGACGGCCCGCCGTCCAGGTTGGAGCCGTGGAACATGATCTCCGTATCCCGCTTGCGGTGTTCCAGCAGCTTCTGGGCCACATTGACGGGCACACCATAGTACACCAGCTTCTCATAGTGGCTCTGGGCAACCAGGTCCCCCAGCTTACCCAGGCGGGGCACCATATTATGGTGCCGGGCCACACAGTCATAGCCCAGCTGGCAGGCCAGCGTCAGCTCGGCGGCGCCCATGTCGATCCCCGCCAGCACGCGGGTAATGTTCTCCCCGGGGACCGAGACAGAGGAGTCCAGAGGCAGCTCCTCCAGCTGGGCCAGCTCCAGAGCAATTTGAACCATTTCTGTTGTATTCATTGGCAGTATTCCTCCTAATTCAGCTGATGACAGGCAGCAAAGTGTCCACCGCCCAGGTCCTTGAGCGCAGGCGTCTGCGTACGGCACTGCCCGTCAGCCCAGGGACAGCGTCCGCAGAAGCGGCAGCCCGGTTTGGGGTTGATGGGGCTGGGCACCTCGCCCTCCATGGGGATGCGGCGGTGGGTCTTTTCGTAGTCCGGGTCGGCCACCGGCACCGCCGAGAGCAGGCCCTTGGTATACGGGTGGGCCGGATGGCCGTAGACCTCCCCCGTGGGACCGTATTCCACCATGGTCCCCAGATACATGACCGCCGTCTCATCGGCGATATGGCGTACCATGGACAGATCGTGGGCGATAAACAGGTAGGTCAGCCCCAGCTCCCGCTGGAACTTCATCAGCATATTGACCACCTGGGCCTGGATGGATACATCCAGAGCGGAAATGGGCTCATCACAGACGATAAATTCCGGGTTCAGTGCCAGCGCCCGGGCGATGCCCACCCGCTGGCGTTGACCGCCGGAGAACTCATGGGGAAAGCGGTTGGCGTGTTCCTTGCTGAGACCCACCATATTCAGCAGCTCATACACCCGCTCCCGCCGCTCCTTGGCATTGGCACAAAGCTTATGCAGCTCCAGGCCCTCCGCGACGATCTCGCCTACGGTGAAAAAGGGATTCAGGGAGGCGTAGGGATCCTGAAAGATCATCTGCATTTTCCGGGTCAGAGCCTTGGCCTGGGCCCGGGTCACCTTGCTGATGTCCTGGCCGTCAAACACGATGGAACCGCCGTCCGGCTCATAGATGCGCAGCAGGGTGCGTCCCACGGTGGTCTTGCCGCAGCCGGACTCGCCCACCAGTCCCAGGGTCTTGCCCCGCTGGATGGTAAAGGATACGTTGTCCACCGCCCGCAGGATCTTGCCCTGGCCCACACGGAACTGTTTTTCCAGGTTGGAAACCTGAAGGATCACGTCAGACATGGCTGTTCCCTCCTTTCGGCAGGGGCGGAATTCCCTCCGGCGGCGTCACATCGGGGGCTCTTCGGTCCAGCAGCCAGCAGCGGGAGCCGTGGCCCTGGCCGCAGACAAACTCCGGGGGATCCTCCTTCAGGCACGCCCCCATGGCGTAGGGACACCGGGCCGCAAAGGCGCACCCCTTGGGCGGGGCATACAGATCGGGCGGCGTGCCGGGAATGGCGTACAGTTCGCTCTTCACATCCTGAATCAGGTTGGGCATAGCCCCCAGAAGTCCCCAGGTATAGGGGTGGCTGGGCTGGTAAAATACCTGCCGCGCGCCGCCATACTCCACGATCTTGCCCGCATACATCACGGCGATCCGGTCGGCCATTCTGGCCACCACACCCAGGTCGTGGGTGATGAGCAAGATAGAGGTGCCCCGCGTCTCCTTCAGGTGGTTCATCAGATCCAGGATCTGCGCCTGCATCGTCACGTCCAGGGCGGTGGTGGGCTCGTCGGCAAAGAGGATCTTTGGGCTGCAGGCCATCGCCATGGCGATCATGACCCGCTGGCGCTGGCCGCCCGACATGGTGTGGGGGTAGCGCTTCGCCGCCAGCTCCGGGTTCGGCAGGCCCACCTGGCCCAGCAGCTCCACCGAGATGCGCTGGGCCTCCTGGCGGGAGACCTTCTGATGGCGCAAAATGCCCTCGCACATCTGCCGCCCCACCCGCATGGTGGGGTTCAGGCTGGTCATGGAGTCCTGAAAGATCATGGAAAACTCCTTGCCCCGATAGGACTCCATGGCTTTGTCGCTGAGATGGGTGATGTCGGCGCCCTGGTAGGTGATGGAGCCGGACTTGATCCGGGAAGGCGGGGAGGGCAGCAGCTTCATGATGGTCTGAATGGTCACCGATTTGCCGCAGCCGGACTCGCCCACGATGCTCAGCGTCTCACCCGCGTCCAGCCAGAAGCTGACGCCCCGCACCGCCTGGACTTCGCCGGCGTGGGTATCGAAGGAGACATGCAGGTCCTGCACGTCCAAAAGATGGTTCGTCATAGGGCACCTCCTTTAGTCTCTCAGGTGGGGGTCCAGCGCGTCGCGCAGACAGTTGCCGAACAGATAAAATGCCAGAATGGTCACGCTGATAAACACGCCGGGGATAAACAGCTGATAGGGGTAGAGGCGGTAAAACTCCGAGCCCACCTGGCACAGCTGGCCCCAGGACGTCATGGGCGACTTGATACCCAGGCCGATAAAGCTCAGGTATGCCTCCAGGAAAATGGCCGCCGGGATGGCGGAGGAGATGTTTACCACCTGCTGGCCCAGGATGTTGGGCAGGATGTGGCGGAAAATAATGCGGATGGGAGAGGCCCCCAGGGTGCTGGCAGCCAGGACAAACTCCCGGTTTTTAAACTGGAGCATCCGGCCCCGGACGATGCGGGCCGAGTCCATCCAGCCAGTAATGGCAATGGCGATGATAATGGCCACGGGGCCCGCGTCCAGCCAGAGCATAATCAGGGTCACATACACCAGCGACGGGATGCACACACCCACATCAATGATGCGCATGATGAGCATATCCACCCAGCCGCCGAAAAAGCCGGACAGTCCCCCCAAAAAGATGCCGATGATCTGGGGCACAATGGCGCCGCCCAGACCGATGATCAGGGAGATCCGCGCGCCCACCCAGACCCGGGTCCACAGATCCCGGCCTCCGGCGTCGGTGCCGAACCAGTGCTCGGCACTGGGGGGTTGATTGGTATGGAGCAGGTCCGTGGTCTCATAGCCGTAAGGCGAGAGTATGGGGGCAAAAACGGCCATCAGGATGATGATCACAAGGAAGGTCAGACTGACGATGGCGACTTTGTCCGACCGGATGCGGCGCAGCACGTCCCGCCAGTAGCTGACACTGGGGCGCACAATGGCATCGGCCAGGCTTCGGTCAGCGGGCAGGCGGACAAAATCCCGCTCCGTCAGGGAGGAAGTGGTTTTATTCATTGCATACACCTCATTTCGCAACCCGGATCCGCGGGTCCACAAGGCCGTAAATCAGATCGATCACAAAGTTGGCGCTGACCACAAACACACCGAAGAACACCGTCAATCCCAGGGTCATGGTGTAGTCCAGGCTCTGGATCGATTGGACAAAATACGCGCCGATCCCCGGGATGGCAAAAATCTGCTCCACCACAAAGGAGCCCATCAGGATGGTCACGATCTCCATGCCCAGGGAAGGGATCATGGGGATGATGGCGTTGCGGATCTGATGGCTCCAGACGATCCGGGAAGAGGAGAGGCCCTTGGCCTTTGCAGTCTTGACGTAGTCCTCAGAAATGACCTCCAGCATCAGCGTGCGCATATTGCGGGTTTTCCCGGCAATGGAGCCGATGGCCAAGGTCAGTGTGGGCAGGATGGTATAGGCAAAGCCCTTCCACTGGGCCACTGGGAACCACCCCAGCTTGGTGGCAAATACGTATTGCAGCAGCGAGGCCAGGATAAACACCGGAACCGACACGCCCAGCACGGAGAAGCCCACCAGAGTATAGTCCAGGGGACGGCCCCGCCGCCGGGCGGCAATGATGCCGAAAAAGATCCCAATGGGGAAGCTGAGCAGATAGGCCTGCAGCCCCAGCTGTGCCGACACCGGAAAGGTCTGTGCAATGATGTCGTTGACCGACTGGCCCACATATTTCAGCGAATAGCCGAAATCGCCCCGGATCAGGTTGGCCAGAAAGGTTAGATACTGCTCCAGAGGAGGGCGGTCCAGCCCGTAGTAGGCCATCATATTGTCCCGCATCTCCTGGCTCATCAGCTGCGTGGTGCCGAAGGGGGTCCCCGGCAGAGCATGGAGCAGGAAGAAGCTGTACGTGGCAATGAGCCAGATGGTGATGAGCGAGATCACCAGCCGCTTGAGAATATATCGTTTCAAGGCGGGTCTCCTTTCGAAGAACGATACGCGGGGAGACGGGGCCTGAAAAGCCGCCGTGCTCCCCGCTGCGCAAAACTACTGTTTACTTGTGTACCACTAGGTTGTTGAACTGATAACCGGAGCTGGTGGCGGACATCTGGAAGCCCTCCACATAGGATTGCACCGCGCCGGTCACGCCGTTTTCATACAGGGGCAGGATGGCCGCATTGTCCAGGAAGATCTGCTCGGCCTGGGCAGTGAGCTCCGCCTGCTTGACCGGATCCAGCTCGTTGATGGCCTGCTCCACCAGGGCGTCAAACTGGGCGTCGCTCCAGATGCCGTAATTGACCTCGCCGCCGGTGACCATAGCCTCCATAATGTCGGTGGGTAACACATCAGTCTCCCAGGTAATGGAGAACAGGTCATAGCTCAGGTCGTAGAAGCTGCCGATGGCAGTGCCGATCACATACTGGGTCAGCTGGATATTCTCCAGGCCCAGGTTCTGCTTCCACTGGTCGATAATGGTCTCCAGCAGCAGCTTCTGCTCCGAAGTATCCCAGGTGATCAGCTCCAGCTGGGGCAGCTGCGAGACGTCAGAGTAGCCCAGCTCCTCCATGGCCGCGGCCAGATACTCCTTAGCTCGCTCCACGTCGCCGGACAGAGGCGCCGCCTCCACCGGGTACTCATCCACAAACTTTCCGCCGCCGGGGCCGGCAAAGTTGGAGTCCACCAGCCGGTTATAGGCTTTGTAACCGGGGTTTACCGCATTGACAGTGGCGGAGCGGTCGAAGCCGTAGTTCAGGGCCTGGCGGAAGTTCTGATTGCTCAACAGCGCGGCAGTCTCCGGGCTGGTCCCCTGCTGATTGATCCACAGGAACATAATGCCGCCGCCCACAAAGGAGGTCAGGTACTCATTCAGGTGGTCAAAATACTGGCTGGAAATCTGCTCAATGGCGTCCACCTCGCCGTTTTCAAACATGGCCACCTTGGTGTTGTCATCCTCCACCTCGATGAAGTGCAGGTTCTGGGTGGGGAAGGAATTGGCGCTGTCCCAGTAGAGATCGTTCTTCTTCAGCTCCATGGAGCTCTCCAGCACCCAGTCGGTGATGGTGTACGGGCCGGAGAACAGCATGGTCTCCGGCGAGGAGCCCAGCTGCTGACTGCCTACCTGCTCCACAAAATCCTGGCGCAGGGGGTACAGGCCGCGCACAGCAATGGTGCGGTCAAAGGAGTTGAGCGGGCGCTCCAGGGTGATCTCCAGGGTCAGGTCATCCAGGGCTTTCACGCCCACCTCGGCCCAATCGGTGATCTCGCGGGAATTATAGGCCGAGGCGTTCTTGATGGCAAACCAGCTGTATGCCGCCGGGCTTCCCATATCAGGATTCAGCAGGCAGTAGGCGCCGTACTCAAAGTCGTGGGCGGTAAGCGCCTGGCCGTCCGACCACTTCAGGCCGTCCCGCAGGTGGAAGGTGTAGACGGTATAGTCATCGCTGACCTCGTAGCTCTCGGCGGCGTCGTACTGCAGCTCATCGCCGTAGAAACGCACCAACTGGATCTGGGTCAGATAGAAAAGGTTAAAATCGTTGGAGCTCTGGCTCATAATGGGGTTCAGAGTCACCACACCATTGTAGGCCATGGTGAAGTCGGCGCTGACTTCATCTGCCGTGTTTGAGGTGCTTCCGGCGCTGGAGGCACTGTCATCACTTTGGTAGGTATTGCAGCCGGACAGGAGGCCCAGCAGCATCACGCCGGTCAGAAGCAGGGCAATGCGTTTTTTCATGGCGGTTTCCTTCTTCCTCAGATAAATTTATCGTCGCCGGTTCATGGGGCCGGCAACAGCCGTTCAGCCGCGGCTTTCGCCGCACAGATACTTCGCGCAGGCCACATCCTCCACGGCCAGGCCCAGCGCATCAAACAGGGTGATCTCTTCCTCACTGCTCCGCCCCGGGACACGCCCCAGCAATACGCCGCCCAGAGAACCCACAATGTGCTCCGGACCGATCAGCCCCTCCTGCAGGGGGACCAGATATTCGCCGCACTCCTTTCGCATGGCTTCCACCTGGTCGGCGTACAGTCTGGACCTGGCCACCAGAGCGCTGGTGACCTCCCGGGTGGTGGGCGTGAAGGCGCCCACAGCGTTGATATGGGTCCCGGGAGCGATCCATCCGGCCTCCAGGTATGGCTCCCGGCTGGGCGTTACTGTGCAGATGATGTCAGCATCGTGTACCGCCTCCCGGACGCTGTCCGCAGCGGTGACCGGGACGCCGAATTTTTTCTCCATCTCCTGGCAGTAGCGGCGGGCCGCCTGGGTGTTTTGGTCGTAGACAGTCACGGAATGGATGTCCCGCACAGCGGTCATGGCAGCCAGGTGAGACCGCCCCTGCGCTCCCGCCCCGATGATAGCGAGGCGGTGGGCGTCCGGCCGGGCCAGCAGATCGGTGGCAACGCCGGAGACCGCGCCGGTACGGATCTCAGTAATGACCGCCGCGTCAGCCATCCCCAGGAAGCTGCCGTGCTCCCCCTCAAAGAGCAGCACATAGCCGATGTGGGATGGGTATTGGGTCCCCGCGTTCTGGGGAAACGCCGAAAGCACCTTGGCTCCAAAGCAGTCCCCCAAACAGGCCGGCATAAACCCGAACTTCTCTCCGCCCGGCAGCAGGGCAATGGAGCGCAGCGGCTGGGTATAGGTCCCGGCCTCCAGTTCCCGCAGGCTGGCGCGCATCAGGTCGATGCATACAGGCATGGTCAGCCGCTGGCGGACTTCTGCGGCCTCTACAATTTTCATGGGAGTCCCCCTCTCTCCAGAAGTCACGGTCCGCTTATGAGATGCGCTCCAACTCATTGAGGTAGTTGTAAATCGTATATTTGGACACGCCCATGCGCTCGGCCACATAGGGGACGCTGCGCTGCAGGTGAAAGACCCCCTTCTCTTTCAGCAGGGCCACCAGCGCCAGCCGGTCGCCCTTGCGCATCTGAGCCAGGGGCTTGTCCAGCTTGGCCTGGCAGGCATCGAAGATGGCGTTCAAATCAGAGCGGTCCTCCGCGATAGAGTCCAGCAGACTGCCGGAGGACTCGGTAAAGTTCTCCAGCAGGCGGCGCATTGCACCCATCACCGAAACATCATAGTTGATGCCCAGCGCATAGTGGTATCCCTCGCCACGCAGGTGGAAGGTGGAGGATTTGATATTCTTCCCGCTGGGGGTCACCACCATCTGGTTCAGGAAATCCTGATCCAGACTGGTTCCTTCCGGGTCGTCCTGGATGGTATCCCGTCCATAGATACTCAGCGTGGAGCCGGCGCGGCGGCCGGAGACGTGACCATGAAAGATCACCAGATTCTTCATCCGCTCGCCTTCCATCTCGTGGACTACCGTTTCGCAGCTGTCGCCAAACATGCTGGCAATCCCCTGGGCCAGACGGCAGAGAAACTCGAACGCCTCCTCTTGACGCATGGCAAGTCCTCTTTTCTATGTCTCATTGGTAATGAAGTAAGTATAGTAATATCTCAACAAATTGTCAATATAATTTCAACAGAAAATAAATATTTATGGTAGGCGCACCGCTTCTGCCCGATCAGGGCGTTTTTCAGGGGAACAGGACGTTTGGAAAAAGCACATTGACAAGCGTGCATGATTTGTGTATGATGTGACACGCAGGTGTCTTGACACCTGCGTGAGACTGTCAAAAAAGTGGCACAGCCACTTTTTCGAGTGGGATTGCACGAAAGCATCGTCTCAATTTCTAGCGAAATTGTCGGCGAAGCTTTCGCGAGAAGTGTCGTTTCCGAGGTACATCCCCCAGAGGACCCTCTCTTGCTCCTTCGGGGCAATTCACCTTGTGCCCCCGGAAATGACTGCATTTCATTTTATTCCGCCGCCTTCGGGCGACGGAACTCCTTGCAGGAGGGCTTTTTTGACAAGCCGGCGTGTCAGTTTACGAAACAGCGCCATATATCTGTGTAAAAGAACAGGAGAGATCGTGTGTCTGATTACTCAACCACAACAGAAGTTCTGTATCAGG
>QFCF01001329.1_pt1 | contig 20786 bp, 16 predicted proteins | sample 5346961 | NCBI WGS metagenome assembly QFCF01 (sample SAMN09062253, study PRJNA434731) | Human gut metagenome, whole genome shotgun sequencing project. | reverse complement strand
CGTAGGGGTTGTCCAGCGCCAGCAGCTCGGCGGGCGGGTCGGCCTCCAGGTCAAGGCGCCCGTTCAGCAGGCTGTGCGCCAGCGCGCCGTACTGCTGGTAGACGAAGCTGACCGTGCTCTCCCCGTCCCAGAACGCGGTGTTGTAATCTTTTGTGGCAAGGCCGGTGTTGCTCGGCTCCCAGAACGGGATGACCACGACGAAGGCAGCCAGCACAAGACCCAGCACGGCGGCTGCGGCACGGTCACAGACGTTGCCCGCCAGCCAGCGGCGGTGCCACAGCCCGCTGGCCGGGCGCAGGCCGTAGACGGCCAGCAGCGCCAGAAATATCGCGCAGAAGCGCAAAATCGAGAAATCCAGCGCGCGCGGCGCGTTGGCCGTGATGCCGCGGAAGGTCAGCGCCACCGGGAACTGCGCGTAGGTGGAGCTGTACCCGGCAGCGGTCAGCGTCAGCATCCCGACGGAGCCGGTCAGATCCAGGCTGATGACCTGGGTGCGCGGGGCCTGCAGCCCCACCTGCCAGCTGCCGAAGCGGGTCAGCTCGGTGTTGGCGGCGTCGGTGCCCTCAATGGTGAAGATCACGGCGCTGTCGGCGTGGAGCGGCTCGGTGTCGTCGCTGACCAGACCGTCAAACCGCAGGTTGTAGATGGGCTGGTCAATGTCGAGGAACCGCAGATAGGTGCGGCCCTCGTCGAGCGAGATCGTGCCGACGCCGCGCCCGACGTTGATGTTGTCGTCAAGGTAATCGACGAGCTGAAACGGCGTGTAGCTGTGGGTGTTGAAGTAGGCCACATTGCCGACGAACACCTCCAGCCCCAGCGCCGTGACGGCCAGCAGCGGGACGACGGCCTTTAACCCTTTGCGCCCGAGGCTGCGCAGCCCGGCGGTGACAAGCCCCGCCCAGCCGGTCATGGCGGTGAGGGCGACGAGCCGGAACGCGTGGAAGCCGACGGTCAGCCCGGGGCGGTGGTAGGCGCACAGAGCGAACGGCCAGCCAGAGCCCGGCGGCCCAGGCAGCGTCGCGGCGGGAAACCCTGCGGTGGGATACTACCGCAGGAACCGCACCGAAGATGCCGGAGACGAGCACGGTGAGGAGCAGGGTGATTATAATAAACATAAGAATAATGCTCCTCCTTTTGTGGGATAGGTGATGTGGCAGCGGGAAATGGCCAGAGCCCTTCCGGTCATCGCTGGCGCTCGACCACCTCCCCTGAAAAGGGAGGCTTTTTTCGGGCGTACGCCCGTGAAAGGCGCCCCACAGGGTGGGGAGCTGGCTGAGTTTGCGAGGCCTGAGGGGCCTTACCCTGCGGGAGCTGCCGCTTCACTGCTTTGCATACTTCTCCATCTCGTGCAGCCAGAAATTGGTGGTGCGGTTCCAGCTGTACTTTTCCAGCACTGCATCAAGGGTGGCAACAGGCTATATGGCTAGTGCAGCGGTTCCATCGGTGAAGTTGTTACAGAGTCTATATTTTTTGTTTAAGTTCGATATGAGCTGAATTACAAAGCTGAACCAGAAAACAGCTAAGTGCGAAAAATGTAATAGAGAGTTCACGATGTGTGAAACCGAAGTGAATATAGGAGTGATTCTGTGTAAAATAGTACCACACAAAAGGCATACAAGCAACTAAACATAAAGGGGAGAAAGCTAAAATATTATGCAAAGTCAAACAATGGCGGTGTAAAGCCAATACGATAGTAACTAAGAAAAGAAGAAGCCACAGAATTTTCCACGTACGTAAATCGTATGCCTGAAGATTGTTTTTTAGGGTAGCCATATAGGTTATGGTTTGCCCCAGTGTTTCATGAGAAGAACGGAGAATAATGCTGTTATATGCTTCAGAAAAGAGGTTTTCCTGCAAGATGACAGAACCAAGCAACCATTTTTCTGCCCAGAATCCAATATAACCAATGCCCCACGATAAAGAGCAAGTTGTAATTTGGAAAAAACGTTGAGAAGGAGAACTTGTCTCTAACTGTAAATACAGAATGAGGGGGATTCCTAAGGTAACAAGCGGATATGTCAGAAAATCAAAATAACTTGTTGCCATGCCAAGTGATAAGAAAAACAACCAATTAAATTTATTTATTATATTTGTATGGCGTAGAAGAACAACACAGCCAATAGCCATAATGAGAAAACACGGAGTATATTGAAGGCAGATGCCTGTAGCTATCGGGGTTAAAGAGCAGAACATTAGTGCCAGAGGAAAAAGAAGGTGAGTTAATGAATGACAGGATAACAGATGAGCAATCCATAACATTAAGAAAAGCTGAACAAGCGTATTCAAGCGTAAGATATCTTTGTAATCCAGCAACAGAAGAAGTGGTCTCAAAATGGCCAACTGACCCTGCCAATAACGATCATATGGGCCGTGGGCAGATTCGTTGGTTGCACTGAGTGAAGAAATTAGCTTTCGATAAGACCAATTTTCATCTCCCTCTGGTGGAAGGACGGAATAAATGGCGGCAGCCTTCACAAAAGGACTTTCATTTCCATCATCGATAGCTTAGGATAAAATAGTTTCTCCTGTTAAGTAACCCAAATGCGTAGCTAAATCATCCTTTACGAGGGCAACAGAACCGTTATAAAAAACATCAGGTGTGCTCTCTAAGTGACTGCGCATACGATTAGTGGGCAGGCAGAACGCAATAACTAAGAACAAATAGCCTAAAACAGCCCCCAAAAGCAGCCAAATAACAGTGGTACCGACTTTGCACTTGAATGTAAGTGAAGTCCCTTTGGATGGGGGAGAAATAAATTTCATAGAAGTTCTCCTAGTTTATGGTTTATGCTGTTACTGATTTGCATACTTCTCCATCTCGTGCAGCCAGAACTCGGCGGTCTTGTCCCAGCTGTACTTTTTCAGGACCTCGTCGGGCGCGGCCACGGGCTGGGCGGCCAGCGCGTCAAGATCCACATCATAATCATACGGGTCAAAATACCGCGCCGTATCGCCGTACAGCTCGGGCAGGCAGGTGGCGTTGGCCAGCGCGACCGGCGCGCCCAGGGCCAGCGCCTCCAGCGGCGGGATGCCAAAGCCCTCGAACACGGCGGGGTGCAAAAACAGCTTGCAGTGCTTCATCAGCGCGGCGTTCTCGGCATCGGACACATAGCCCGGGTAGAACACATTGTGGGTGTCCTTCGCCTCGGCGTCGTCGCCAAAGGCACGCAGGTCCTTGCCGCCCGCGACGACAAACGTCTTGTCGGGGCTGCGGCGGGCGACCTCTCGGATCCACTTGAAGTTTTTATGCTTTGCCAGACTGCCGAGGGCGTAGAAGTACTCCCCTTTTTTGACGCCGGGCATCTTGTCAAAAATGCTCTCGTCGGGGGTGACGTTCTTCATGTGCTCCCAGCCGTTGTAGGTGATGCCGATCTTGTCCAGCGGGATGCCGAGCTTCTCGCTGATGAGGTGGCGCTGGTTGTCGCTGACCGTGAACACCCGCTGGGCGAACCATTTGGTGGACAGGCAGTGTACCCAGAACTTGAAGCGGAAAAAGCCCTTGTCGGTATCCATGACCAGCGGGCGGATGTCGTGCAGCACCACGACGCTGCGGCGGGTCAGCAGCATATCGCTGGCAAGGCCCACGTAAAACGCATGGGTGCGGCGCAGGTAGGCGGGCAGCACGGCCAGATTGTAAAAATACGGGATGGACTTGAGCGGCACCAGCCGGATGTTTTTCAGCTCCGGCAGATGGATGGGCCGCCCGTCGTCGCGGTAGACAATGCGGACGTCCAGGCCGGTGCCCTCGATCAGCTTGTCCAGCCGGACGACATTCTCATAGACATAGCGCGGGATGCCGGTGATATTGTCACACAGTACCGTGCCGTTGATGACGATAGGGTTCAATCCAGTTCCTCCTTCTCCCAGTGGGAGCAGTCGAGCAGCTCCTGCTGCCAGTCGGCCATGCGGCGCAGGCAGTATTCCTTCAGCTCGCGCTCAAAGCGTTCCTCGCTGAAGGAGCGGCTGTGCTCACGGATTTCCTCTTTGGAACAGGCCACGCCGTCGCGCTCAAACCGTTCGATGCAGTCGGCCAGGCTCTCGACGGTCTGCTCTTTAAACCAGTAGCCGGTCCTGCCGGGCAGCACGCTCTCGCACGCGCCGCCGCGGCCATAGGCCAGCACCGGCGTGCCCGCGCTCTGGGCCTCGACGGGGGTGATGCCAAAGTCCTCTTCACCCGGGAAAAGAAAGCCCTTCGCGCGCAGGTAGTAGCTGCGCACTTCTTCGTCGGACAGACCGCCGCCCTTGAACTCGATGGTCGGCCCGGCCATGGTCCTGAGCTTGTCCAGCTCTCCCCCGCCGCCGATGACGACGAGGCGCTTGTTAAGGCGCGTGCAGGCCTGCACGGCCAGATCCACGCGCTTGTACCAGGTCAGACGGCCCACGGTCAGGTAGAAGTCCTCCTTTTCGACAAAAGGCGACTCGTTGATGTGGCAGCAGGGGTAAATGACATCGCTGTCACGCCGGTAATATTTTTTGATGCGCTGGGCGATATAATGCGAGTTGGCGATGAAATAATCCACACGGTCCGCGGCGCACTTGTCCCAGATGCGCATTTTGTGCATCTGGCCGGGCATGACGAGCTTCGCCAGCCAGTTGGCGTTGGCGCGGTAGGTGTAGTAAAAATCCCACACATAACGGATCGGCGTGTGGCAGTAGCAGATGTGTACGGCATCCGGGCGGGTGATGACGCCTTTGGAACAGGAGGAGGACGACGACAGCACCAGATCGTACTCGGTCAGGTCGAACGCCTCAAACGCGCGGGGCATCAGCGGCAGCATGGCCTTGTACAGCCTGTTGGAGAAGGGCACCTTCTGGAACCAGCTTGTGCGGATGTCATAGCTTTTAAAGTGCTCGGGCATGTTTTTGGGGTCGTACACAAGGGTGTAGATGACGGCATCGGGGAAAACGCGCTTCATGGCGTCCACAACGCGGTCCCCGCCGGCGTAGCCGACAAGCCAGTCGTGAACGATGGCGACCTTGGGCTCCTTTTTGCTCATTACAGACACTCCCGTCCGGTAACGCACAGGGCGTTATTGTAGTTTTTCGTCGTTGACCATCTTGCCGCCGAACACGGTGCGGAAGATGATCTTGATGTCCAGCGCCACGGTCCAGTTTTCGATGTACCAGATGTCGTAGCGGATGCGCTCGGCAATGTCGGTGTCGCCGCGCAGGCCGTGGATCTGCGCCCAGCCCGTGCAGCCGGGACGGACCTGCTGGCGCACAAGGTAGCGCGGGATCTCCTCTTTAAAATGCTCCACATGGTAGGGCACCTCGGGCCGCGGCCCGACGAGGGACATATCCCCTTTCAGCACGTTGAAGAACTGGGGCAGCTCGTCCAGGCTGAACTTGCGGATAAAGCTGCCGAAGTGGGTCTTGCGCGGGTCGCAGTCGGTGGACCAGCCGGTCTCCTGCTGCACATTGACCCGCATCGAGCGGAACTTGTACATCATGAAGGGCTTTTTGTTCAGGCCGATGCGCTCCTGCCTGAAGATGACCGGCCCGGGGCTGGACAGCTTGACGCCGATGGCCGTGACCAGCATGACAGGACTGGTCAGAATGATCAGAATCAGGCTGCCGATAATATCAAGCCCGCGCTTGACAGCGGCGTTGAGCAGATTGTCAAACGGCGTCTGCCGCACATTGATGAGCTTGCACTCGTCCAGCACGTCAATGGTGGGCCGGGCGGGCAGATAGTCGCTGTAGAACGGTACCATCGTGATGCGCACGCCGTTTTTGTCGCAGGCGGCAAAAACGTGGGGCAGCAATTCGATCTCGTCAGCCTCCAGCGCTACGACGACCTCATCAACGGCAACCTCGTCGAGCCGGGCGGACAGCGCATCATAGCTGCCCATGTAGCGCACACCAAGACCCGGCTCTTCGATTCCGGCCAGATAGCCGTCCACGACAAAGCCGTAGTAGGGGTTGTGCTCGAGCGCGCGCAGATAGAGCGCGGCGGATTTACCGCCGCCCACCAGCAGGATATGGCGCAGACCCAGCCCCTTGCGGCGGCGGGCGCGGTCTACCCAGCGCAGGACCATACGCTCGATCACGACGCCTGCCGTGCCGAGGATGTAGAACAGCGCCAGTACGATACGGGAGTAGTCGTCCAGGTGCATCAGATACAAAGCACCAATGAAGATCAGCAGTCCCGCCGCGTTGATGACGGCAATCTTGGTGCAGCGCTCGGCCAGGCCGCGCAGCCGCGTGGTGCTGTAGATACCGGCGACCCAGTAGATGAGCACGAGCACCAGCGACGTGGCCAGCCCGGCAATGATGTTGCGCGGATCCCGGGCCACGGCCAGCGCAGGCCCTGCGCCGCCCGGCTCAAAGTAGCGGACGTAATTGAAACGGATATAGTTGGCAAGCAAAAAGCCGATGAAAAGCAGTGCCGCGTCCGCCAGCACATACAAAAGGCTTTTGAAGCGTTGGTTCTTTACCATATTTACGCCGGTATTGCAAATCAGCGGTAAAGCTCCTGCAGCTGATCCAGCGTTTTCTTCATTTCGGCGCGGACCTCCGGCGGGCCGGAGACGACGACGCCGGTGCCGAACCCGGCCACCCAGCCGAAGAACTGCGGGCTGACCTGAATCTCGGCGGTCATCGTAAAGTGCTCGCCGTCGGCGCAGGGCGTCAGGATCGGCGCGGTGCCGAACCGGTCGATCATCGCCCCGGCAAAGCGGTTCTCGCATTGCAGCGTTACCCGCTTGAGTGGGCCGTTGAACATGCCGAACATCTGCTGCATATACGTATTGACGTCGAAATTGGCGTATTCCCCGGCACCCTCGCGGGTCGTGTCGGGCAGCTGGTGAACGTTCTGCATCTTGTCGACGCGGTAGTGCTTGAGACGCCCCTCGGTGTAGGCAATCAAGTAATAGTTGCCGTTCTCCCACACGAGCACCCACGGGCTGACGCGGTAGAGCTGGCCGTCATGGCGCGGGGCCATCCGCTTTTGCAGGTTCCAGTCGCAGTATTTGAAGGTGACCTGCTCCCCTGCCGTGATGGCGGCGTGCAGCGCATCGACGGTGTACAGAATTTTCTCGTCGGTGCTCTTGATACGCCCGCTGACCAGTACCTTACGGTCCAGCTCCTCCTGCCGGTATGTGGAGGTGAACTGGCCGAGCTTGTCGATCAGGATCTTGGATTTGCGCGCCGTGATGAATTTGCTGGCGTAGACGGCATCGACGAGCAGCTTGAGCTCGGCAAGCTCAAACGGAGCATCGGTCATATAGTAGCCGCCGCCGCGCCCGCGCTGCTGCACGATCTCATATTTGGTGTCGGGCAGGTTGTTTAAGGTGTTCAGGTCATCGTAGACGCTTTTGCGCTCGGCGACGACGCCGTGCTCCTGCAATTTTTCCACCAGCTGGGGAACACTCAAGGGGTGCTTCTCGTCGGTTTCCCGGGCGAGGATCTCCAAAAGAACAAGCAGTTTGCGTTTCTGGCCTTCTTTGCGCGACATAACAGCGGCTCCTTTCCTGAGTCTGGCAGATATAGTCCTATTATACACCCTATAGGGGCGGGTGGCAAGACCGGGAACGGCTGCCTTACGGGAGGTGCCTGCTTTCTTTCGGCCCGCAGCCTTACCGCCCCAGCTCCCCCAAAATCCACCCTAGATCTTCAAACAGATCTCCCGGCAGCATGGCGGTCATGCTGCGGCGCTTGGCGCAGCGGTCTGCAGCGGCGCCGTGGAGCCATACCGCGCAGACCGCGGCGTCCTCGGGTGTGCGGCCCTGCTTTAGACCCGCTGCCAGCAGCCCGGCGGTCAGACCGGCTAAAATATCCCCGCTGCCGCCCTTGGCTAACCCGGCATTGCCGGTCTCATTGCGCAAGACCGTGCCGTCCGGCGCGGCAACCAGTGTGTGATGACCTTTCAAAACGGCGACGCAGTGATATTTTTCAGCCAGCGATACGGCGGTACCCTCGCGGTCCGCCTGCACCTCGGGCACAGTCAGGCCCAGCAGCCGCGCGGCCTCGCCGGGGTGGGGCGTCAGGATCTTGTTTGCGGGCAGATCCCCCCTGTACTTCCCCGCTGCCAGTGCGTTCAGTGCGTCGGCATCCAGCACGGCACCGGCCCACGGGGCGTTCCTGCCGAGCAGGGCCTTACAGACATCGGCGGCGCTCTCCCCCAACCCGGGCCCGGCCAGCAAAACGGTGTGCCTGTCCGCGAACCAGCGGCGCAGCGCGTCGGCGTCCTGCGGGTGGATGCCCCCGTTGGCCGCCGTGCGGCAGCCGCAGGCGCAGCATTCCGGCGTGCGGGAAAGTACCAGCTGGATAACAGGCTCGACGCTGGCCAGATACACCAGCCCGGCCCCGCCGCGCAAAGCGCCCTCGGTGCAGAGCGCCGCCGCCCCGCGGTAGGCCATGCTGCCCGCCGCGGCCAGCACACTGCCGTAGCTCCCCTTGTTGCTCTCCGCCATGCGCCCGGGCAGCAGCCGGCGCACCAGCTCCCGTGTGATTTCGCGCTGCATCTTGCATCCCTCCGAAAATAGATTATAATAGGTATATTATAAGGCATAAAAGCCAAAAGCGAAAGGGGCAGTTTGCATGGTTCCGGCATTAGAGAAAATTCTGGCAGCAACAAAAAGCATGGTCTTTTTCGGCGGGGCGGGCGTCTCGACTGAGAGCGGCATCCCCGATTTCCGCTCGGTGGACGGGCTGTACCACCAAAAATTCAAGTACCCGCCCGAGACGATGCTCTCCCACACCTTTTACGAGACCCACACTGCGGAGTTTTTTGACTTCTACCGCCAGAAGCTCATCGTCCACGGGGCAAAGCCCAATGCGGCCCACCTGCGTCTGGCGGCGTTGGAGCGCGAGGGCAAATGCAGGGCCGTCGTGACCCAGAACATCGACGGCCTGCACCAGGCCGCGGGCAGCAAGACCGTGTATGAGCTGCACGGCTCGACCCTGCGCAACTACTGTACGCGGTGCGGCAAATTCTTCCCGGTGCAGTTCATTGAGGATGCGGCGGGCGTCGGCGACGGCGTGCCCCGCTGCGACGAGTGCGGCGGCATCGTCAAGCCCGATGTTGTGCTCTACGAGGAGGGGCTGGACGAGGAGACGATGGAAAACGCCGTGCACGCCATCCGCGGGGCCGACACCCTCATCGTCGGCGGCACAAGCCTGGCCGTCTACCCGGCGGCGGGACTGCTGCGCTACTTCCGCGGGGAGAACCTTGTTGTCATCAACAAGCAGCCCACCCCGGCGGACGCAATGGCCAATCTGCTGATCCACGCTCCGATTGGCCGCACGCTGGACCCCGATGCCCCCGTTGAAGTGTAGAAATTACACAAAAATCCATGCTTTTTTTAAAAAAGGCATTGCAAAACGCCGTGGAATTTTGTTATGATAGATTCATATTGAGTTTATAGGCAGAGTTGATAGAGGGAGACGGTTTTTATGGCAAATGCACTGACGGATTTTACCAAGAAACGTGAATTTCTGATTTGCATGGATTCCGACGGCTGCGTGATGGACACGGTGCGCATCAAGCATTCCACCGTCATGTGCCCCGAGCTCATCCGCGTGTTTGCGCTGGATGACCACGCGGATTTCATCACTGCCGCGTGGGATGAGATCAACCTGCACACGATCACCCGCGGCATCTCCCGGTTTGAGAGCGTCCGGCTGGTGTTTGACCGGTTGAAAAACCGCGGCATCGAGATCCCGGGCAGCGAGGATATTGCCGCCTGGGTCGATACCGCGACGGAGCTTTCCACGGCCAGCCTGCAGCGGGAGCTGCAAAAGACCGGCAGCCTGGCCCTGCGCAAGCTGCAGGAGTGGAACAACGCCTGCAACCGCCGTATTCAGGCGCTGGAGCCGACGTTTGAGCCGTTCCCCGGCGTGGAGGAAAGTCTGCGCCAGCTGCACGCCGTGGCCGATGTGGCTGTCGTCAGTGCCGCGAACGAGAGCGCCATTGCCAGCGAGTGGAAGCGCTACGGGCTGGCCCGTCATGCGGATGTCATCTTCGGGCAGGAGGTCGGTAGCAAGGCAAACTCCATCGCCACAATGCTGGCCTGCGGGTATGAGAGCCGCAAGGTCATGATGGTCGGCGACGCCATGGGCGACGCCCAGGCCGCCGCTGCCAACGGTGTGGCTTTTGTGCCGATCCTGCCGGGCCGCGAGGCCGACAGCTGGCGCCGCCTGCAGGAGGAGGCCCTGCCCAAGCTGCTGCACGGCACCTTCAGCCCCGCCTACCAGGCCGAGCTCCTGGCCGCCCTGAGAAGTGCGCTGCACGGGTAAAACTGCGCTTGCCTCCCTCTGCGAGGGAGGTGGCCAAGAAAAGACAAATTTCGCGCCGTCACTCTTGTGACGGCGCTTTATTTATGGTATACTGACTTTGAGTATGTATAAATAAACAACACTGCGCCTGCGGGTGATTCGTAGGGCGGCCTGCCCACACCCCGCCCTACATCCATGCCAAAAAGGGGCAGCGGAGATATTCCTGAAAAATTCCGAAAAGGAGCCGACCCATGGACCTTTTACAGCAAGCCCGTGCCGAGATCGACACCGTTGATGCCGAGATGGCCGCTCTGTTTGAGCGGCGTATGCGCGCGGTGGCCGATGTGGTGCGCTACAAGGCCGAGACCGGCAAGCCAGTCTTTGATGCCGCGCGGGAGGCCGCCGTGCTTGACAAAAACACGGCCCGCATCACCGACGAGGCGCTGCGCCCCTACTACCGCGCTTTTCTCAGCGATGCCATGAGCATTTCCCGCGCATACCAGCGCGCCCGGTTGGGCCGCGATACCGCCGCCTACCAAGGCGTGCCCGGCGCGTGGAGCCACATTGCGCTGCGCCGCCTTTTCCCCTTTGCGCGGGAGACGGCCTGCACCACCTGGGGCGAGGTCTTTGACGCCGTGCAGAACGGGGATGCACAATTCGGCGTTCTGCCGTTTGAAAACTCCAACGCGGGCGATGTCTCCACCGTGCTCGACCTGCTGTACACCCACCCCGATATTATCATTGCCCGGATGTGCGACCTGCCGATCCGGCAGGACCTGCTGGGCGTGCCGGGCGCGACGCTGGAGACGGTCAGGACCGTCATCAGCCACCCGCAGGCGCTGGCCCAGAGCAGCGTTTTTGTACAGCAGCACGGCTTTAAAACGTCCACCTGGGGCAACACCGCCGACGCGGCCCGCCATGTGGCCGAGTTGAACGACCCGAGCGTTGCGGCCATTGCCAGCGCCGAGACCGCCGGGCTGTACGGCCTGCAGATCTTGTCCGCGGGCATCAACGCCGACGGCGACAACACAACGCGGTTCATCGTGATCGAGCGTGCGGCCACCGCCCCCGCCATGACCGGCGAGGGCCAGCGGCTGGCGCTGCTGTTCACGGCACGCCATAAGCCCGGCCAGCTGGCCGCAGCGCTGGATCAGATCGGCGCGCGGGGCTTTAACATGGAGTGCATCAAGAGCCGTCCCCTGCCCCATGTTCCGTTTGAATACTATTTCTATGTACAGATCGTCTGCCCGGCGGGCAGCACGGGCGCAGGGTGCCAGACCCTGCTGGACACCCTGACTTCGGTTTGCAGCACCCTGCGGCTGCTGGGTGCCTTCACCCTTGACAGTACGGAGAAATAAGCCATGAAGATAAAGGATGTGCGAAGCATGAAACTGACGATGCAGCTTAAAAGCCGCAGCTACGATATTATTTTGAAGGCTGGATGCCTTGCCAACCTCCATCAGTTCACGAACGTGGCAAACCGCAAGGTCTTTGTGCTGACCGACTCCGGCGTACCCGCCGAGTACGCGCAGACCGTGGCGGCCCAGTGCCCCGATTCCACCGTCTACACGATCCCCCGGGGCGAGGGCAGCAAATGCCTGAAGGTCTACGGTCAGGTTTTGCAGGCTATGCTGGCGTTCGGCATGGACCGCAAGGATCTGCTGGTGTCCGTCGGCGGCGGCGTTGTGGGCGATCTGGGCGGCTTCTGCGCGGCCAGCTACATGCGCGGCATTGACTTTGTCAACTGCCCCACGACGGTGCTTTCGCAGGTGGATTCCTCCATCGGCGGCAAGACGGCGATTGATTTGGGCGAGACGAAGAACATCGTCGGCGCATTCTGGCAGCCCAAGGTCGTGCTTGTCGATTTTGACACGCTCAAGACCCTGCCCCGCCGTCAGGTCGTCAACGGCCTGGCCGAGGCGCTCAAGACCGGCATCATCGGAGACCCGCAGCTGTTCGCACTGTTTGAGTGCGAGCACCCCGAGGATAACATTGAACAAATTGTTTACAGAAGTCTGAAATTTAAGAAAAAGATCGTCGAGCAGGACGAGCGCGAGGGCAGCGTCCGCGCCTGCCTGAACTTCGGCCACACCATCGGCCACGGCATCGAAGCTGTGCGCGGTGTGCGGGGCCGCCGTACCACGGGCCTGTACCACGGCGAATGCGTCGCGCTGGGCATGCTGCCGATGATCGAGGATACGGCCCTGCTCAAGCGCACCCGGGCGATTTACCGCGCGCTGGGCCTGCCCACCCGCGCCGGGGCCAACAAGGAGAAGGTCCTGGCCTACATGCAGCATGACAAAAAGGCCCGCGGCGACCATATCACGGTCATCAAGTGCCCCGGCCTCGGCTGCTGGCGCGCCGACAGTCTGCCCATGACCGAGCTGCCGGTGCTGCTGGGGATGGAATGAAATTTAGAGAAGAGAGAAGAAAGAAAAGAGAAGAGAGACTGGCGGGATGAGAAATTTTCCGCTGTAGAGACTGTAGGGGCGAACATTGTTCGCCCGCCAACCTGACGAAGCAACGCCTTTTCGGGATGGCTTCTCACATGGCAAACGGGCACGGGCGAGCACTGCTCGCCCCTACAGGGCTCTTTTCTCTGCTCTCTCTTATCTCTTCTCTTTTGCAAACATAAAAGGAATCTGCAACCTTATGAAAAACACCTTTGGAAATGCCGTCAGTATGACAATTTTTGGTGAGAGCCATGGACCTGCCGTGGGGGCGGTGCTTGACGGGCTGGCCGCGGGCCTGCCGGTGGATGAGGCCGCGATTGCCGCGGCCATGGATCGCCGCCGCGCCCGCGGGGATGGGCTTTCCACCGCCCGCACCGAGGCCGACGCCGTGGAGTTCCTCTCCGGCGTGTATGAGGGCCGCACCACCGGCACGGCCGTCACCCTGATGATCCGCAACCTGAATACCCGCAGCGGCGACTACGCCAAAACCGCCGACCTGCTGCGCCCCGGCCACGCCGACTACACGGCCTACGCCAAGTACGAGGGCTTTCAGGACGCGCGCGGCGGCGGGCACTTCTCGGGCCGCATCACGGCGGCAAGCGTTGCGGCGGGCACGATCTGCGAGACGGTGCTGAACGGCCTGGGCGTAAAGGTCTACACCCATATTACCGAGTGTGCAGGCGTGCAGGACGCACCGCTTTCCAGCGCTGCGGGGCTGGTCATGCCCGACCCGCAGCCCGGACACTTTGCGCTGCTGGATGCGTCGAAGGAGGAGGCCATGCAGGCGGCTATCCGCGCTGCGGGCAGCGAGGGCGACAGCGTCGGCGGCATTCTGGAAACGATTGTGACCGGTCTGCCCGCGGGCATCGGCGAGCCGTGGTTCGACAGCGTTGAGAGCGAGCTGGCCCACCTGATGTTCGCCATCCCGGCCTGCAAGGGCATTGAGTTCGGCGCGGGCTTCGGCTTTGCCGCAATGCGCGGCAGCGAGGCCAACGATCCGTTCACGATGCGGGACGGCAAAATCGCCACCGCCACGAACAAGAACGGCGGCATCAACGGCGGCATCAACAACGGAATGCCCATCGTGTTCCGCACGGTGCTCAAGCCCACGCCCAGCATCTATAAGCAACAGCATACCGTGGATTATATCGGCAGGACCGATGCGGAGCTGCAGATCAAGGGCCGCCATGACCCCTGCATCGTGCCCCGCGCCGCCGTCGTGCAGAACAGCCTGACGGCGTTCGGACTGCTGGACCTTCTGACCGTGCGCTACGGCACGCTGGCCCAGAAGCACGGATTCCCCAAAGTGTAAAAACAGGAAGTGAAGAATTATGCAGCAACCGCTGTACGGATTGATCGGCGGCAAGTTGGGCCACAGCTACTCCAAAATCATCCATGAAAAAATTGCAGATTACACCTATGAGCTGATGCCCCTGCCCACCGAGGCCGAGGCCCGCACCTTTATGGAAAAGCGCGCCTTTGCGGCCATCAACGTGACGATTCCCTACAAGCAGTTTGTCATCCCCTACTGCGACGTCGTTGACCCGAAGGCGCAGGCCATCGGCGCGGTGAACACGATTGTGAACCGTGATGGGAAATTGTATGGGTATAACACCGACTACGCGGGCTTTGCCTATCTGGCCGGGACCCACGGCGTAGATTTTGCGGGCAAGACCGTGCTGATCCTGGGCACGGGCGGTACGCACTCGACGGTCACGGCGGTCTGCCGCGACGGCGGGGCTAAGGAAATTCTGACCGCCAGCCGCACCGGCAAGGGCGATGCCCTGCTGTACAGCGAGGCCATGCACCGCCCGGACGTGCAGATCATCGTCAACACGACGCCCTGCGGCATGTTCCCGAATGTGGGGCAGTGCCTTATCGACCCGAAGGCGTTCCCCGCGCTGGAGGCCGTGCTGGATGTGGTGTACAATCCCTTCCGCACCGAGCTTTTGCTGCGGGCCGAGGACTGCGGCGTGATTGCGGCGGGTGGCTTTGAGATGCTGGTGGCGCAGGCTGTGTTTGCCGCAGAGCACTTTACCGGCAGACAACTGGACACGGCAGCCATCATCCCGGCGGTCAGCCGCGAGCTGCGGCACCAGCTGGCGAATGTCTCGATCATCGGGATGCCGGGCTGCGGAAAATCCACCGTCGGCGCGGCGCTGGCAAAGCGCCTTGACAAAAAATTTGTAGATCTGGACGCTGAAATTGAACGCCGCACCGGGCATAATATCCCCGACATCTTTGCCCAGGAGGGCGAGGACGCGTTCCGCCGCTATGAGGCGGACGTGCTGGCCGAGGTCGCTAAGAGCAACAGTCAGGTCATCGCCTGCGGCGGCGGGGTCATCAAGAACCCGGCCAACACTCGCGCACTGCGCCAGAACGGCCCCGTGCTGTGGGTGCGCCGCCCGCTGGAGGCGTTGGCTACCGGCGGACGCCCGCTCTCCAAGGGCGGCGCGGCCTTAAAGCAGCTTGAAGCCGAGCGCACGCCGCTGTATGAGGCCGCCTCCACCGTCGTGCTGGAAAATAACGGCTCGCTGACCGCGGCAGTGGATAAGGCGGTACAGCTGTTTGAGACGGACGAGAGACTGTAAAAGCCTTCCCCCTCGGGGGAAGGTGGCGCAAAGCGCCGGATGAGGGCAGAGCTTCCGAGGCCCGCCGAGAAGGAGCAGTGCCCGCAAGGTTTGCCCTCATCAGTCCGCTGCGGCGGACAGCTTCCCCCGAGGGGGAAGCCTTCAGGCGGCGGGCCGATGCTTGGCATCGGTCCCTGCAACGCAATATTCTATAGAGCATAAAAAGTATATAAAGTATATAAGAAAGAGGCTCCCATGATTATTTCCACTAAAAAAGGTACGCCCCAGGTCGAGCTGGACCGCATTGTCGATAACTTCGAGAAGCAGGGCCTGTCCGTCACGCTGATCCGCGGTACCGACTACAACGTCTTTGGCCTTGTCGGTGATACGACGAAAATTGCCGAGAAGGACGTGCTGGCAAACCCCTGGGTCGAGAACGTGACCCGTGTGTCCGCCCCTTACAAGCGCGCCAACCGCCTGTTCCACCCGGAGGATACCGTCGTGGACATCAACGGCGTCAGGGTCGGCGGCAATGCGCCCATCGCCGTTATGGCCGGTCCGTGCAGCATTGAGGGCGAGGAGCACACCATCAAGATGGCCAAGGCTGTCAAGGCGGGCGGTGCCAACTTCCTGCGCGGCGGCGCGTACAAGCCCCGCACGAGCCCCTACTCCTTCCAGGGTCTGGGCACCGAGGGCATCCTGGATATGGTCAAGGCCCGCGAGATCACCGGCCTGCCTATCGTCAGTGAGCTGATGGACGAGGTCCACATCCCCGAGTTCGAGGAGTATGTGGACGTTGTGCAGATCGGCGCGCGCAATATGCAGAACTTCCAGCTGCTCAAGGCCGTCGGCAAGATGCACAAGCCCGTTCTGCTCAAGCGCGGCCTGGCGAATACCATTGAGGAGTGGATCATGTCCGCCGAGTACATCATGGCCGGCGGCAATGAGAATGTTATCCTCTGTGAGCGCGGCATCCGCACGTTTGAGCGCGCGACCCGCAACACGCTGGACCTGTCCGCCGTACCGGTCATCAAGGAAAAAACGCACCTGCCCATTATCGTTGACCCCAGCCACGCCACCGGTGATTATAAGTACATCGAGAGCATGGCTCTGGCTGCTGTGGCCGCCGGTGCCGACGGTCTGGAGATCGAGGTCCACAACGACCCGCCGCACGCCTGGAGCGACGGCGCCCAGTGCCTGAAGCCGGATAAGTTCGCCGATGTGATTGCCAAGTGCCGCAAGGTCGCTGCCGCCATCGGCCGGGAGATGTAAATTGGACGCGAAAATTCATGTCAGCCGCTTAGGCGGAACGGCCACGGTGCCCCCCAGTAAAAGCGCAGCGCACCGTGCGGTGCTGTGCGCCGCATTGGCGGAGGGCACCAGTCATATCACGAATATCGAGTACAGCAAGGACATCCGCGCCACGCTTGGCGCGGCGGCCCAGCTGGGCGCAAAAATCACCGAGGAGGCCCACTCCGTGACCATCAAGGGGCATGGGACGGCGGGCGGCTTTGTGACGGTGACACGCCCGGTTTTCTGCAACGAGAGCGGTTCAACACTGCGGTTCATGATCCCGCTGTTCAGCCTGACGGCCCAGAAGGTGCGCTTTACCGGCGCGGGGCGGCTGTTTGACCGCCCGCAGGCCATCTACCAGATGCTGTTTGAGCGCCAGGGCCTGCAATTTGAGCAGACGCCCGAGGGCATCACGATCTTTGGACGGCTGCGTCCCGGCGGGTTCACTCTGCCCGGCGACGTGTCCAGCCAGTTCATCAGCGGTCTGCTGTTTGCCGCGCCGCTGATGGAGTCCGAGAGCAGCATCGAGGTGCTGGCCCCCTACGAGAGCCGCTCCTACGTGGATATGACGGTTGACGCCATGCAGCAGTTCGGCGTCAAGGTCACGAGCCGCGCACGCAAAAACGGCAGTGTGATGTACCGCGTGGCCGCGCCGCAGCGGTATACGGCCAGCGACTTTGCCGTCGAGGGTGACTACAGCCAGGCAGCGTTCCTGGCCGTGCTGGGCTGCGTCATCGGCGGCATCACGGTCACGGGGCTGAACCCCGACAGCCAGCAGGGCGACAAGGTCATTCTGGACATTTTAAAGCGCTGCGGCGGCAAATTCAAGCCCGTCGAGAGCGGGCTGCACTTTGACCGCAGCCTGCTGAAGGCGACGGAGATCGACCTGGCGGACTGCCCTGATTTAGGGCCGATTTTGTTCACGCTCGGCTGCTTTTGCAGCGGTGAGACGGTCATCCGCAATGCGGGCCGCCTGCGCCTGAAGGAATCGGACCGCATCGAGGCCATGCAGACCGAGCTGCGGAAGATGGGCGCGCGCATCGAGGTGGACGGCGACACCGTGCACATCCAGGGCGTGGCGCTCCACGCGCCGAACGCACCGCTGTCCGGCCACAACGACCACCGCATCGTTATGGCACTGGCTGTGGCGGCGATTGCCAGCGGCCTGCCCGCCCTGCTCTGCGGGGCCGAGGCCGTGGACAAGAGCTGGCCCGCGTTCTGGAGCGTGCTGCGCGGTCTTGGCGCCAAGGTGGAGCTGAACACCGACAAACAAGAAGAATTTGACATAAAGGCGTGATTTCCTATGCTGGATAAAAGCAAAACCTACCTGATCGTCGGTCTGGGCCTGCTGGGCGGCAAGTACGCGCAGGTGCTGAGCCAGAAGGGCTACAATGTGACCGGCATCACCCACAGCCAGCCGACGCTGGACTATGCCTTGCAGCATGACTACATCCGCGCCGGTAAAAATGCGGATTTTGAGGATCTGGTAAGGGAGGCCGACTGCATCATCTTCGGCCTCTACCCCACCGTGCTGCTGGACTGGGTCAAACAGTACGGTCAACTCATCCGCCCCGGCACGATGGTCACGGATGTGTCCGGTGTCAAGCGCGGTGTGGTCGAGCCGGTGCAGGCCGCCCTGCCGGAGGGTGTGGAATTTATCGCCAGCCACCCGATGGCGGGCCGCGAGACGAGCGGCATCGCCCACAGCGCCGAGGTCAACTTTGCCCCCGCAAACTTCATCATCACCCCGACGGAAAAGAACAGCCAGACGGGCATCGACTGGTGCCGCGACCTGGCCGTGGAGCTGGGCTTCAAGCGCATCAGCGTGCTGACCCCCGCCGAGCACGACCACATGATCGGCTACGTCAGCCAGCTCTGCCATGCCATTGCCGTCAGCCTGATGTGCGCCAGCGATAACACCGAGCTTGCCAAGTATACCGGCAACTCCTTCCGCGATTTGACGTGAATTGCCCATATCAACGACAAAATGTGGGCGGAGCTGTTCCTGTGGAACAAGGACAACCTGATTTCCGAGATCGATATGTTTGAGAGCGCCCTGCAGGATATGCGGGAAAAGCTCGTCCGCGATGACCGCGAGGGGCTGGAGGAAATGTTCCGCCTGTCCACAAAGCGCCGGGAAGCGTTTGACAAGAAATAAAAAATGCTGCTGTCTCAAGCGGACAGCAGCTTTTTTATTTGGCTCGTGCAGAGGCGGAGTATGGTTACATGTGCAGACGCTTTACGATTTCGTTTTTCAGGGCTCTGCCGCGGAAGATGACAAGGCCCAGAAACGTGATGACGCTTATGATCAGGCAGATGACCCACGGCAGACTGTGGGCGTCCAGCCTGCCGGAATAGTCAATGCGGAAGAACAGCAGAATGTACGGCAGAACGCCGATGCCGATGTTCATGAGCAGATACACGAGCGCGTTTGCGGTAAAGCGGCTGCGCAGGAAGGCAAAAATAAAATTGCAGACCAGCGCTACACAGCACAAAATCGGCACGACGAGGTCCAAGCTGTACCCCGTGTAGCCGTTGAACCAGTCGGTAAAGACGAGCAGCGCCGAGACGAGCAGCAGCAGATTGAAGATCTGCCGCGGGCCGTTGAAGCGGCGGCGCAGCACGGCGCGCACCACCCGCAGGACCGCCACGGCCCAGACAGCCATCAAAATGCTGAAATGACGGTGGGGCGTGTCTTCCATCAGCAGGAAATCAAAGGCACCGGCTACGACGATGAGCGCTGACAGCACGAACGCCACGATCTTATACAGCAGGGATGCGCGGTGGATGCGCGGGGCCGTTGCCGGAAAATACGGCTCTCCGGCGGGGCCGGACAGGCGGTTCTGGCACAGCGGGCAGTAGGCAGTGTCCCCGCCGACCCTGATATGGCAATGCGGGCAGGTATTCATCTTTCCACCTCCGTAGCGTACAGGGTAACATCCAGCCCATCCTTGGCAAACTCCCGGTAAAGGCGCTGCAAAATGGCGGTGCTGCGCAGGGCAGAAGCAGTGCCCAGCACAAGGTCGTCCCCGTAGGAGCAGACCACGGTGAACAGCGTCTTACAGCTGGAAAACGCTGCAAAATTGTGGATATAGGGCTTCATGCCCTCCGGGATGCTGACCCGGCCCATGTTGGAGACAACGGCGGAGACATGCCGGTCTTCCAGCTTGGTGAAAAACTTGACCGCCGCGTTTTTGATGAGCAGCGGAACCGGGCGGATGCCGGGTATATGTTCCAGTTTTTCATACGCATCCATCTGGGCGCGAATGTTCTCGGGCTTTAAAACCTCTTTCAGCTTGGCATCAAAGACCGGGGCGACGGTTTCCAGCGTGTCCTCGGGCGTCAGCGTATGGGCGATGCAGACCGAGTTGAAGAAGTTGCGCGCGGTCTCGCTGGGATAGTAGTTGCGCAGGTTGACGGGCAGGCTGATGGAGATCGGCTTTTTGCGTTCCAGTGCGGGCATATCGTGGTAGATGGCCAGCATGAAAGACGCGCCCAGGTAGCTTGTCATCGAAACGCCCAGCGCGTGGGAGCGTTCCAGCACCTGTTTAGAGCTTAAATGTCCCTCAAAAAACTGCAGCTGGCTGTAGGGCAGAAAACCGTGCGGGCGGTACACCTTGGGCTTTTTAGCGGTTTTCTTCCGCTTGGTGCCCTCATAAAAATTGCGGAAGCTGTCCTGTGCCATATCCCCGGCGGAGGCGCTGTTGGGCGAGGGAACGTTCTCCATTTCACCGGGATGGCGCAGCGCCAGATAGTTGCGCACGATGGACTTTAAGTAGAGCAGGCCGCCGTTGCCGTCCGTAATGGCGTGGAACATTTCCAGGTTGATCCGCGCCCCGAAATACGTTACGCGGTAGATCAGCTTATTGCGGCGCTCCGGCGTGTACAGAGGTGCGCAGGGGGCTTTGGTTTCCGGCTGGGCGGTGGGCAGCTGGTCGGTGGACTCAAAATAATGCCAGAACAGACCGCGGTGCAGCGTGACCTGAAACTGCGGCCATTCCTGTGCGGTGCTGCGCAGGGCCTCATTCAGCGTATCGGGGTCGATCTCCTCGTTCAGCGTGCAGGAGATACGAAAGACCCGCGGGTCGCGCTGGGACGCCGTAGCCAGAAACACCTTGGCGACGTTATCGACTTTATACCAGGAATCGGACATGAGCATGGTCCTTTCTTTTGTGGCTGTACGGGAGCGGCTGCCTTCCGGAAGGTTGTTCTTTCTTTTGGCAGCAAAAGAAAGAACCAAAGAAAACTGCCG
>QFCF01001295.1_pt1 | contig 21322 bp, 16 predicted proteins | sample 5346961 | NCBI WGS metagenome assembly QFCF01 (sample SAMN09062253, study PRJNA434731) | Human gut metagenome, whole genome shotgun sequencing project. | reverse complement strand
GCTTGCGACATGTTTCTGCTTCGCGCGAGTGCGCATCCTCGCGGAGCGTTTTTTTGTTTCATAGGACGTAATTTCCTATGAAATAAAAAAGGAGTGCCAATCCGGTACACTCTACCGATTCTGGCACTCCTTTTGGCTCAAAATCCTTAAATTCTTTTTAGCTTAGATCTGGTAAGACTCGCTTTTTCTTCCAGCCCAGGTATTGATGCCGTTTCCATCCATCTCCTCAGTGGACACCGGTGCTTTCTTTACTTCCGGCGCAGCCGCTTTCAGGATCTCGCGTTTCTCAACCGGCGGTTTCTTTGCCGGACGGGACTCGAAGAACTCTTTTGCTACCTGTGGGAACAGTGCATAAGTCAGGACATCCTCATCCTGCTGCTTCCACTGCTTCATCTCCGCCTCAATCTTCTCAAGCTGCGGCTCGATCAGATCTGCCGGACGACAGGTGATCGGTTTTGCATCGCCGATTGCTTTCTTCTGAACTTCTTTGTCGAACGGCTTTACAGTCTGTCCGAACTCGCCCATCAGAAGTTTCTTGGATTCCTTTGTGAACATCTTGTAGCGCTCGCCCATCAGGACATTTAATACAGCCTGTGTACCAACGATCTGGGAAGACGGAGTAACTAACGGCGGCTCACCGAAGTCTTTGCGGACTCTCGGGATCTCTTTCAGTACATCGTAGTATTTATCCTCTGCGCGCGCTTCTTTCAGCTGGGAAACCAGGTTGGAAAGCATACCGCCCGGAACCTGATAACGCAGGGTATTGATGTCAACGCCCAGAACCTTGGTATTCATCAGACCACTCTTTAACGCTTCCTCACGCATCGGGCGGAAGTAATCTGCGATCTCCGCCAGTTTTTCCTGATCCAGTCCGGTATCATACGGAGTACCTTTGAAGGTCTCAACCATAACCTCGGTCGCCGGCTGGCTCGTTCCCATCGAAAATGGGGACATCGCGGTATCGATCATGTCAGCGCCCGCTTCCACTGCCTTTAAGTACGTCATGGATGCGACGCCGGAGGTGTAATGCGTATGGATATCAATCGGAAGATCAACTGCTTCTTTCAGCGCTTTCACAAGGATCTCTGCATTGTACGGGGTCAGAAGACCTGCCATATCCTTGATACACAGGGAATCAGCACCCATATCCTCGATTCTCTTTGCAATGTCTTTCCAATAATCCAGTGTATATGCATCACCCAGTGTATAGCTCAGCGCTATCTGTGCGTGTGCTTTTTCTTTGTTGGCTGCCTTTACCGCTGTCTCCAGGTTGCGGATATCATTTAAACAGTCAAAAATACGGATAATATCAATACCATTGGCAACTGATTTCTGTACGAAATATTCTACCACATCATCTGCATAGTGGTTATAACCCAGAATATTCTGTCCGCGGAACAGCATCTGAAGTTTTGTCTTCTTAAAACCATCTCTCAGCTTTCTAAGGCGCTCCCACGGATCCTCCTTCAGGAAACGAAGGCTGGCATCGAATGTCGCACCGCCCCAGCATTCTACTGCATGATATCCAACCTCATCCATCTTTCCGATGATCGGAAGCATCTGCTCCGTTGTCATTCTGGTTGCAATCAGAGACTGGTGCGCGTCACGAAGGACAGTTTCCACAATCTTAACCGGCTTTTTCTTTTCATTTGCCATTCTAAAGATACCTCCCAATACACTTTTATTATGAGTCAACTATCTGCGACCTGGCTGATTAAATAATTCACAGCCATATTTTTATCTATTATACCACAAGTTTTCCGATTTCTGGATAGTTTTTTTAATATAATTTCATAAGTAAATTCTATATCGTGGAAATGTGGGTTGTGATTTTTTCTGATGTCAGGGAGCTTTCCTCTGCGCCGCGCGGGGGCGGCTGGAGGAAAAAAGTTTCTTGGTCGCTTCTTTCTAGTCCGCAGTGCACCAGCTCGAAAAAACTTCGTTTTTCCTCGCTGTCGGGCATTCGCCCTATGAAAAAAAGAAGCCACACACAGCTGCTTTTGTGTAAACACAACGCTTCTGTGTGTGGCTTCTTTTTTTCGCACTGCTCTTTGCTTACGCAAGTTTGGACTTAGCCAGCTCTGCCAGTTTTGCGAAACCTTCTGCATCGTTGATAGCCATGTCAGAAAGGATCTTGCGGTTCATCTCAACACCAGCCTGCTTTAAGCCGTACATGAACTTGCTGTAGGACAGACCATTGATACGAGCGATCCACAGCTGTCTGAACTGTCTCTTTCTCTCTTTACGACCAGCGTAAGAGCTTGTAAGAGCTCTCATTACGGACTGCTTAGCTACACGGTACTGTTTGGAACGTGCGCCTCTGTAACCCTTTGCCAGCTTTAATACTCTATTGTGTTTCTTTTTAGCGTTTAATCCGCCTTTTACTCTTGCCATCGGTTATTTCCTCCTTCTTAATCCTCGAATCTTATAAGTACGGTAAAATCTTCTTCATTACCTTGCTGTTTGTAGCATCAGTAACGATGTCTTTTCTAAGATTTCTTTTTCTCTTTGTAGATTTCTTAGTTAAGATATGGGATTTGTAAGCTTTATTTCTTACTAACTTTCCGGTTCCGGTTGTTTTAAAACGTTTAGCAGCTGCTCTGCTTGTTTTCATTTTAGGCATGGTGTAGTCCTCCTTAATAATAGTTATGTCCTTATATCTAGCGTTTCGCAGAAAGGAACAGTACAATACTTCTTCCTTCTACTTTTGCCGGTTTATCAACGGCTGCGATATCGGCAAGCTTCTCTGCAAAATCGTCAAGGATATACTTTGTCTTTGACATATGTGCCATCTCACGACCTCTGAAACGAAGTGTAACCTTTACTTTATTGCCTTTTTCCAGGAATTTTCTCGCATTGTTCATCTTGGTATTCAGGTCATTTTCATCGATATTCGGGGAAAGACGAACTTCCTTGATCTCGATTACCTTCTGTTTCTTCTTAGCTTCTTTTTCTTTTCTTGCAAGCTCGTATCTGTATTTACCGTAATCGATAATCTTGCAGACCGGCGGCTTCGCAGTCGGAGCAATCTTTACTAAATCCAATTCCGCTTCTTTCGCTAACTTGTAAGCATCCTTTGCGGACATGATTCCAAGCTGCTCTCCATTTTCGCCAATCAAACGAACCTCTCTGTCTCTAATCTGTTCGTTAATCATTAACTCGCTAATAGCCGTGCACCCCCATGATATGTGATGATTTTGGTTGATTCAGTGTCAAAAAAATAAGTGAACAGTACAGACCATCCACTTACTCATAATAGGAAATCCAATATAGGAAATTTCTCAAATTTATGAACCCACAGTCACTTGCTCGTGCTGAGGTGAGGTAGATAACCTGCTTTCCTGTCTTCGTGAAGTTGTTTCCTCACAACTTTTGTTAGTATACTATGGTTTCTTTGGAATGTCAACCGGTTTTTTCGAGATTTTTTGAGAAGATTTACAAATGATTTTTAAATATGGTTCACGTGTTGCGCGAATGACGGCAACGTACGCAAATATATTTACGGACATACTAAAAACCACCGCCGGATATCATTACCTCTGCCCGGTTTTGCTTCCTTCCTGACAGAATTTTCCATATCCGGCGGCATTTTTTATTTCGAATATTTATGCAGGCTTTCTTCTATTTAAAAAGAAAACCGCATCAGTCACCGTTTCTGGAAACTCGAACATTCCGTCTGCATAGAAACCGTCGCATTGCCTCCGGTGATTCCGATGTGTTCCGCGCTGCACCGGCGGTCTGTATTATAAACACAGTTCGTTGCCTCGCACTCTACTTCGAGACGGTTCTCCGGTGTTTTGAAAAGGTTGCGGAATGTGCCGCCTTTCTTCTCGTCGAAGCTTCCGCAGCAGGTATCGCATTTATCCTGCGCCGTCTTTCCTTCTACCAGAATGGTATTTTTACAGCAGCAGTTTTCCGCATTGTGCATACATCCGGTTACACTACAATCCAGTTTTGTCATGATTTTTCCTCCTGTTTTCTGACATGCATCACCGAAAGTCTCCTCCGGCATCCAACCGTCAAACTTTTCAGCGATACGCTTTTCAATGTGTCATGGTTTTCGTTGCTGTTCACACATGTATGACCAGTAACGGGATTTTGCCGATACTTCGCATTCCAAATCGGCAAAATCTGCAACCAGAACTGTATCGTACGGAATTTTCAGTTCAGAAAATTCCTGCCTGTGAACAGTTACTGGTTTTTAGATTCAGGAGTAGTATCTGCTTCTTTTTTGGATTTATTCGTGTAAACTAAAACAAACGCATCCATGATTTTATCTCACAGATGCGTCTGCCTGATTTTTTAATTTTTCAAAATTATTTAGCTTCGTCTGCTTTCACAGTCTCACGCAGTTTTTTCTCTTCGATCTCCTTCTGGATGGACTCGATGAAGCTCTCTACACTGCTTGCGCCCTCGTCACCCGCAAAACGGCTGCGGACGGAAACGGTCTTCTCTTCTTCCTCTTTCTGTCCAACAACCAGCATGTACGGGATCTTCTGGGTCTGTGCCTCGCGGATCTTGTAGCCGATCTTCTCGGAACGTGTATCCATCTCTGCACGGATGCCAGCCTCAGTCAGCTTGTCCAGAACTTCCTTGCTGTAATCTGCGTATTTGTCAGAGATCGGAAGAATCTTTACCTGTACCGGTGCCAGCCAGGTTGGGAATGCACCTGCGAAGTGCTCGATCAAGATACCGATGAAACGCTCGATGGAACCAAATACAACACGGTGAATCATGATCGGACGATGTTTCTCGCCGTCTGCTCCGGTGTACTCTAATTCAAATCGCTGTGGAAGCTGGAAGTCAAGCTGGATGGTACCACACTGCCAGGTTCTTCCGATAGAATCTTCCAGATGGAAGTCGATCTTCGGTCCGTAGAATGCGCCATCGCCCTCGTTTACCACATACGGCAGTCCCAGCTCTTCCAGAGCGGAACGCAAGCCTTCGGTTGCCATCTCCCAATCTTCATCACTTCCCATGCTGTCTTCCGGACGGGTGGACAGCTCTACGTGATATTTGAACCCAAACAGGGAATATACCTGGTTGATCAGGTGTACAACGCCCTTGATCTCGTCCTTGATCTGCTCCGGTGTCATGAAGATATGTGCATCATCCTGTGTGAAACAGCGTACACGCATCAGACCATGAAGCTGACCAGATTTCTCATGACGATGAACGATACCAAGCTCACCCATACGCAGCGGCAGATCACGGTAGGAACGTGGCTCAGAAGCGTATACCAAAACGCCGCCCGGACAGTTCATTGGTTTAATTGCGTAATCCTCTTCATCGATCACAGTTGTATACATGTTGTTTTTGTAATGATCCCAGTGTCCGGAAGTCTCCCAGAGCTTGCGATTCAGGATGATCGGAGTGGAAATCTCTACATAACCAGCTTTTTTATGGATTTCTCTCCAGTAATCAAGCAGGGTATTTTTCAGTACCATGCCCTTCGGCAGGAAGAACGGGAAACCCGGACCTGCATCGTGCATCATGAACAGGCCAAGTTCTTTGCCCAGTTTACGATGGTCACGTTTCTTTGCCTCTTCCATCATTGTGATGTATGCTTCCAGATCCTCTTTGGTTGCAAATGCGGTCGCATAGATACGGGTCAGCATTTTGTTCTTCTCGCTGCCTCTCCAGTATGCGCCTGCCAGATTCATCAGCTTAAATGCCTTACCAACACCCTTGGTGTTCATCATGTGAGGTCCTGCACATAAGTCAGTAAAATCACCCTGACGGTAGAAGCTGATCTCTGCATCCTCCGGCAGATCCTCGATTAATTCTACCTTGTACGGCTCCTCTTTCTCCTTCATGAACTCGATCGCTTCATTTCTCGGCAGAGTAAAGCGCTCCAGTGGAAGTGCTTCTTTGATGATTTTCTTCATCTCTGCCTCGATCTTCGGCAGATCCTCTGCAGTCAGAGGAGTAGCCGGATCGACATCATAGTAGAAACCGTCTGCGATGGACGGTCCAATCGCAAGTTTTGTCTCCGGGTAAAGGCGTTTTACAGCCTGTGCCATTACATGGCTGGCGGTATGGCGCAGAGCTGCCAGACCTTTCTCATCCTTTGCAGTCAGGATATTTAACTGACAGTCATGGTCGATCACGGTACGGAGATCTTCTTCCTTACCGTCAACCTCACCCAGACATGCCACTCTCGCCAGACCTTCGCTGATGTCTTTTGCAATGTCGATGATGGACATCGGGCTCGCATATTCTTTGACAGAGCCATCTTTTAATGTGATCTTCATCTTTTTTCTCCTTTTCGTTCTGAAATAATAAAAGCTTCCTGACCAGAAGAACCAAAAAAAGTCCCTTAGCCAGATGTTTCTGACTAAGGGACGATAAATCGCGGTTCCACCCTTATTGAATCGATCGTTCGGATCGATTCCACTTCATTCTGATGATAACGGAATCACCGTTCCCGATTAAGGGACATTCAAAGCTGGTATTCAGATTTGTTTTCCTGTCCGACGCTTCCACCCACAGCCACCTGCCTCTGTTATTTCAGGCTTTTCCTGCGACGCCGTTCTCTGTCCAGTTCCACAATCCTACTGGTCTTCTCAACACTTTCTTTATATAGATAAACCCGTTTCTGGTTCATCATTACAGTCTCGATTATATCAGCTGTTTCTATTTTGTCAAGATATTTTTCTCTTGAGTTTTCACTACATTGACAGACCGCCTCTTTCATGGTATGATAATAAGGATCTAAATATAAGGGCCAGTACCGGTTTCGACAGGGATCATGAAGCTGGTGAAGCTATCCGCATGCGATGCGTTAAATGGCAAACTTAAAATTAAACGCTAACAACAAATTAGCATACGCTGCCTAATTTGGCAGTTGTCAGCCTTTGAGCACTCACACTTTAAGAATCTGGCATCGAATATGTGAGAAACGATGACAGGCGGGTTCCGGACTGTCAGGCGTATCAGGAACTACTGAAGTTCTGAGGATGTTCGTTTCCGCAGGATAGAGGGAATGTCAAAGAACGGACTATGATAGTAGAAGAACAGGGAATTGGTTTTTGGACACGGGTTCAACTCCCGTCTGGTCCACTAAAAAGAACTGCCGCCCAGCAAATCATTTGCTGATGCGGCAGTTCTTTTTCTTATCTATTTTTATTCTGCATCTTTTACCGATTCTGGAATATCTCAATAATCGCCTTCACGATCGCCACCAGCACATTCCACATCCGTTTTAACGGACCTTCTTCACTGCTGCCGTCTGCCTCCTGATCGGAGATATCGGTTGATTCATCATCATCGCTGATCTCATCGGTCCGCAGGACGATCTGCACGCTGTTCGGGGACGGATTTTTCGAGGAGGTAAAGGAAATCTTCTCCGCCTCCGGATCTATGTTCAGGAAGTTGTTCTCATCCTCAAACTTATCGATCTGCTCATCGAGCGTACTCTTCATGTCTTCCCCCGCTTCCCGAACCGCCGCAAGCTGATCGATCATAGTCAGGTTCTTATCAAGAATCTTCTCCATGCCCTGCAGCGTTGCCTTGGTTCCGGCATCCAGCGAATCACCTGCCGAAATCAGCGTGTCATTCAAAAGACTGAGCATATCATGTGTGGTATAAAGCGCCCTGGTCAGCCGGTTCATCAGTTCTTCCGAATCAGACAGGGAATCCAGCATCGTCGGCACATATTTATCCGTTGTGTCAATCAGGACCCGCATATCATCCAGCAAATTAATCAGTTCATCGGTCGAACTTCTGAGCGCCGATAAAGTCGAACCCGTCTTGCCAGTAATATCTCCCGCCGTCTTGAACGCACCATTCACTTTATTCACAATCGTTTTCGCAGTTTTCTGCGCCTGCTCCACTTTCTGGAAAATGCCCTTCGTCTCTTCCACCAGACTTGCAGCATCCGCAGAATAAGTAGTCGCTGACAGAGACTCCAGCGCCTCCTCTACATCATCTTCTGCATTGCCAATCTCATCTTCCCAGCTCGCATCATTGACACCGCCACTTCCCGGCTCGCCGGACGGTCCGGCTGTCAGGGCTCCCGCAGAAACCTCGGTTCCAAATGCATTCACCTCTGCATCCTTGTCTTCCGTCTTTGTCGCTGATTCAGCCGCTTTTTCCGCCTGGTTACCAGCTGCACCAGACGCTGAACCTGCGCCCGCTGCTTCCTGTTCAGCCGAATCTTTGCTTTCTGTTCCTGCTGAGCCAGAGGCCGAAGCGCCTGCTGCCATTTCCGCGTCATCCGTGGTATTTGCAGAACCCGTAGTTTTTGCATGATCGGCGTCACCTGCAGAATCCGTGATATCTGCGCTGCCAGCCGCCCCCGCTGTCTGACCATTTCCGTTTCCAGATGCCGCCTCCGACGATACAGATGCCTCTTCCTTCTCCGCACTCTTCATCTTGCGGATCCGTTTCAGCTTCATGCCGTCTAACGTGGCTAAACTCTGATTCAGGCTTCCAATCCCCTGTTCTGTCACCGCCAGGGAGGTATTTCCCTGTCCCAGAAGTTTATCGAGTTCTTCCAAAATTTTCTGGACTTCCGCCGTCCGCTGGACAATATCTTTCTCGATCGCATCCTGCGTCTGCTGGCTGACAAGACCCTTATTTAATTCATCCGAAGCCGACCGGAGCGATTTGCTCAGACTTCCCAGGCGGTCATACAGGCGATCCAGTTCATCCTGCATATCTTCCATCGTATTGGAAAGCGCCTGTGTGTTGCTGTTAATATCCGTCACCGCATCGCGCGCCGTCTGTAAATACGGAATCATGACCGTCGTCTGATCCGTGACCGCCTGCAGATCGGCAAGCGCCTGTGTCGAGAGCGCCTCGATCTGTTTCCGGTTCGCACTGACGGTTCCACGCGCCTGATCGAGATTTGCCAGACCGCCCTTCACGCCGTAAACATCCGACTTCATGGATTCCATCGTCTTTAACAGCGCATTCATGCTGTCATACATCTTGTTTCCATCCTCGCGCCAGGTATCTTTCGCCTCTTTCAGATCCTTGATGCGGTTCAGCTCATCCAGGGTCCCCGGAACCATCATCATAATGACTCCGATATTCTCATAATTATCCGTGCCGACCCGGACTGTAAAATCGCCGTCCTCGCCCGGAAGCGCCGCAAACATTGCCGCCTGATAGCTTCCAACCGACTGCACCTGCGCGCCCGGCGCATCGACACTATAGCATTTCTCCATATCAACCGGCACAAGCACGGTCAACACCATATTATTTTTATAATACGCCTTCGCCTTCTCATTCGGGGTCGCCTTTACATTGACCTCAACCAGACCAGACGCCCCCGCCAGTTTGGATGCATCCGCTTCCACTCCATTAAGTTTATAGGAAACGTCAAACGTCCACGGCAGATCGACGCTGTTTTTCGGCATCGTACACTGATAATAAAAACGCGAATTCTTCTCCGGCAGTTTCCATGTGACGGTTCCATCGCCAATTTCCGGCGCCGTGTCGTCCGTCATGTTGACCACCTTGTCATAGGTACCATAATCGGTATATTCGGTCAGTCCATTCGTGGTACAGCCTTTGACCACGTTGATCTGCGTTGCCGTTCCATAATAGTCCAGATTGACATACATCGTTTCATCTACCTGAACTCTTGGTGCAGCCGCCCGGACAGGAACTGCCGCACTCGTTACCAGCGTAACCGCTGCCAGCGTCGCCGCCGCTCCTCTTCTAATGATCTTCTTCATGGCTTCCAGCCTCCCTTTTTTCTGTCATCTTCTGTTTCCGGTCTTTTCTTCGTTCTCTCACTTTTCCGAGTAGCCGGAGCTTTCTTCTGTGTTTCTCCCGCGCCTCCGCATCGGAATCTGTTTTCTCTTGAGGACCGCCCGTCTCTGTCATTTCTGTATCTTCCAGCGCTTTCGTTTCAGCTTCGAATTGTTTTCTTTTCGACGTAACTGAATCCACCAGCGGCTTTTTCCCTTTCCACACGGCACCAGCCACGCGTCTTGCCGCCCGTTTCATACGGGCATGGCGGCGTTCGCGCCGTTTTTTGAAAAACAGATGAATCCTCTCAAATTCGTTCTGCATCAGGATATGATCAAACAATACCAGAAATGCCGGCATCAGGGAGCAGACAAAAAGCATACTAATCAGAGCCCCCCGTCCAATCAAATGTCCCAGATCGCCGATCGCCGCGACACTCGATACCTTGTATACAATATATCCGGCACAGGTCAGGATCGAACCGGATGTCAGAATCGCCGGAATACCAAGATTCAGCGCCCCGATCGCCGCTTCCTTCTTATCCATCGTCTTGCGGCATTCCAGATAATTGTTCGTCGTCAGAATCGCATAATCGACGGTCGCGCCCAGCTGGATACAGCTTACGATAATGTAACCAATGAAAATCATCGTGTCTCCGACGATGTACGGTACCGCCATATTGACGAAAATCGCGACCTCAATCGGAATCATGATAAGGAGCGGAATAATCAGTGATTTAAAACTCCACATGACAACCACAAATACGCCGATCAGCGACATCACATTGACACGGCTGTAATCCTTCGTGATCGTCGTCTGGATGTCCTGTGTGGACGGTGTTGTGCCGACCAGATACGAATTTTCCGGATAATATTTCTTCATGATCGCCTGGATCTCATCCGAGCACTGGTACGCCAGCTTGCTCTCGCCCTTACTCTTAACGTAAATAAGGATTCTCGCATAATCTTTTTTATGTAACTGGCTTGTGATGCTGTACGGAAGGAAATCTTCCGGTACGCCCTCCGGGAGCTGCCCGGACAAGGACGTTACACTCTTCATGTATGGCAGGTCTTCCAGCTCATCCGTGAACTGTTTTTCCTTGATAAAAGACGTATCCGGCACGATTGCCATCATCATATTGCTTCGTCCGAATTTCGCTGTGATCAGCTCATCATCCTCATATACCGTCGTTCCCTCGCTGGCGCCGACCGCGTCATTTCCGTAGAGGAAATCGTTCATGCTCTGCGCGGTGTATGCCGGGATCGCCAGCACCGCAATCAGAATCAGCACGATGCGGCAGCTGTTGTAGATACCGTGGCTGAGCTTATCAAACGACGGCAGGAACGAACGATGGGATGTTTTCTCAATCATCGGCGTCATACGCAGAATCATCGCCGGCATGAAAAACACCACTGTCAGAAGACTCAGGACAATACCTTTTGCCAGCACGAGTCCCATATCAAATCCGATATTAAACTTCATAAAACACAGAACGATAAATCCGACGATCGTCGTCAGGCTGCTGGCGAAAATGGAGTTTAATGCCTCATTGATCGCGTTGCTTAACGCGGTCATCTGATCCAGTCCCTTTGCCTTTTCCCTCGCAAACGCGTGGCTTAAGAAAATCGAATAATCCATCGAGCAGGCGAGCTGCAGGACCGCCGACACACTGTTCGTCAAAAAGGATATCCGCCCGATAAACAGGTTCGTTCCTTTGTTCAGGACGATCGCCACGCCCATGACCGTCAGATACAGCACCGGTTCAAACCAGGAGTTCGTCGTCACGGTCAGAATCAGGAAAATAACCACGACCGCCAGCGTCATAATCAGCTTCATCTCGCTCGAAACATTTTCCTGCAGCGATTTATTCTGAACCGCCATGCCGACGTAATGTCCCTTGTCTCCGAGAATGTCCTTGATCTCATCGATCGTCTGGGACGTCCTCTTATCCGTGTCGCCGTTTACAAAAACAATATCCATAACCGCCGTATTATCCTTGTAATACTCATCAACACTATTAAAGTTGATAAATGCGTCCGCCGCGTATACGCTGGTCGATGTATCGAGCCACATGACCTGATCGACTCCGTCCAACGCCTCTATTTTATCCTTGTAGGCTTTCGCCTCATAAAGAGAAACATCATCAATCATGATGCGCCCCGTGCCGGGGTAGCCGAATTTCTCTTCCATCAGGTCCAGTCCCTGTTTGGACTGGACGGTCGACGGCAGGTATTCCGTCAGATCATAGTTGATCTCGACAAACGGCGCCATGAGCGCTGATATCAGCACCAGAACCAGAAAGACAATCTCAATCGCCCTGCTCCGCTCAATGATGAATTTCGGCAGGGAGAAGGCTTCTTTTTCCGTCTGTTTTTCTTCTTTGCGTTTATGTAAAAATTTCAGTTTCATGCCTGCTTGCTCCTGTCATACAATGATTACGATCCTTACCGCATCAAAATAATCATATAATAATGCTTATCGCCGACCTGCTGATGTGCAACACCCATTTCCTTATAATAAATCACCCGGTCCACGCGCTTTTTCTCGTCGCTGTCGTGATTACGCAGAAGCTTTTCTTCTGCCTGCGTCACATCATCACAGTTGATGAGGTAAATCTCCGTATGACGTCTCGCAGTGCTTTCCCCGATGGATTTGAGGTAATCATCAAGTGTGCCTTCATCCGGGATCCGGCTGCTTCCATAGCCCTTACTGCGTGCCATCGCCAGACGGTGTTCGGCGATCTGCTGTAATTTTCCATTTAAAATAAAGCTGGCATCTTTATCGTAATCTTTTTTGTCATCGTCATAGTAATCTTCTTCCTCATCCCCGTCAAACGCGTCCGCCTTCAGCTCATTTAAGCTGTCCGCCATCGCCTGGGTATCTGCATCCAGAAATGCCAGCGTGTACGCGCCGCCGCCCGTGTTTTTCTTCTTTTTTGCGTTCGCCAGGCTGCCGTCCGCGTTGATCGTATACTGCGTCTCATCCTTTGTGAAGGTCGTTCCCTCCATCGCGCCGCTGTCTTTCAGGAAATAGTATTTTCCGTCGATATTCTGCCAGCCGGTCACCATCGCACCGTCCCCTTGCAGATAATACCAGGTTCCATTTTCCTGCTGCCAGCCCGTTTTCATCAAACCGTCTGCTCCGAGCAGGTACCATTTTCCGCCCATCTGCTGCCAGCCTGTCAGGTAAGAACCGTCCATTCCCACCAGATAATAACCATTCTCCACCGGCTGCCAGACACCCGCATCATCCGCAAGCACTGTCTGGGCGGCAGACGCTGAGAAAAGGAGACTTACTCCTGCGATTCCTGCCAGCCGTACTATCTTATGTCCCAGAACCGCTTTCAGCGCCCTTTTTAACCCCGGCGCCGTCCGCTTTTCTTCCTTCTTCATCCACAAATTTCTGTCCTTCATACGCTGTCCTCACTCTTCTTTATGCTTATTGATCGGATCCATCTGTTTCCAGTTCCACCCCCCGTGCCGTTAAAAGTGCCCGGAGCATCGCCGCCAGCTCCTTTTCCGAGATCCGGCTGCTGTCAATCAGCATATCATAGCTTGCTTTATCCGCCCATGTCTTTTTTGCATAAAAATTATAATAATTTTTCCGTATTTTATCCGCTTGTTTGATCAGGTATTCAGCTTCTTTTTCATCTGTCTCGTAACGCCGCATAATCTCCTTCACACGCGCCTCCATCGGGGCATATATAAATAGAGAAATAAGCCCTTCTGTCTCCTCCAGGATCTTGTCAGCGCAGCGTCCCACGATGATGCATGGACCTTTCTTCGCATACTCCCGGATCAACTGGGACTGCACGACAAACAAGGTATCATTCATCGGCTTTCCATAACCGGTAAACGGATTGCACTTGGCCGGAACCTTAAAAAGGAAACGGTTCGCCTTCATCTCGTCCGCCTCTTCCAGTTCCTCCATCTTAAATCCGCCACACACCGCTGCTTCCTCTATCAGATGGCGGTCATAACAGGGAATTCCCAGTTCCTTTGCCAGAGACTGCCCCAGATTATGGCCGCCGCTTCCAAACTCTCTTCCGATTGTAATGACAAAATTTTTCATACCAGATTCCACCTTCGTATCTATTTCCTTTTGCTTTCGCATATGCTGCAGGTTCTCATAGCCGTTCCTTTCCCGATTGTCAGCCACTCCTGCCGTCTGTGAAACATTCCATACAAAAAACTTCTTCGCAGTGAACAGTTACATCTAAAATAGAGCATATACAACTCATGTCTGTTTAATTGACATTTGTTCATTTTTGAACTATAATGCATTATACTAAGTTGTTCGAATGAATACAATAATCATTTTTACGTCAATTGTATTTTAATCAACATTTCATCACATTATGTTTGTTTTTTGTATCTGGTGTGCCCATTTTTACTTATTTTTAACACTCCCTTCATCCACAGCCTCCGATACACAGTCATACGGCGTTTCCCTGTCTGGAAACGTTCAGAAAGGAAGTCACTATGAAAGAAGAAATACTCGACCGGCGTGTACGAAAGACGAGACGCCAGTTAAAAGAATGCTTAACCCACCTCCTCAAAGAAAAAAAAATTCAGGATATCACGGTGCGCGAACTCGCCGAGATGGCTGACATCAACCGCGGCACCTTTTATCTTCATTATAAAGATGTCTTTGACCTGATGGATCAGATCAAAAATGAACTGGTCGAGGAGGTTGAGTCTGTCCTGACGCACCATCCCGTTCCCGAACTGGTAGCGCGCCCTTCCCTCGCACTCTCAGAACTATTTCCTCTTGTACAGGAAAATGCAGAGATTGTTTCTATCTTAATAGGAGAAAACGGTGATCTGAATTTTGTCAACCGCCTGAAACGCATTGTCAGCGATAAATGTTTAAAAGGCTGGCTGGATCTCAAATGTTCCAGCGATCCGGATACGCTCGCGGCATTTTCCGCCTTTATCGTTTCCGGCTGTGTCGGTACCGTTCAGTACTGGATCGAAAGCGGCATGAAGGAATCCACAGAACAGATGGCAATCTTGACAGAAGACTTTATCTTAAAAGGCATCCGGGTGCTGGAAAATCCGGCTTGACTTTCACGAAATTCCGTGCTTTAATAAAACTGCAATTTTTTAAAATTCAGAAAGGAGAACCACATGGACAGTTGTGACAGCAACGGGCGAAGTCGTCGCGATGGGCAAAATCAAACTATGAATTCCAACCATGCGTACCAGACTGTTGGTCTGCCGCAGGGTCTTTTTGAGTGTGAATCGGGCTGTCTGGCACCACATTTCCGCCTGCTTTAACAGGCTGGTGATTCAGTGCTGAACGTTTCCCGGCACGATTGGTTTTCATATATATTTGTCCATCGCCCTGGCGCGGGTTTGAAACTGCCATCTGCGGCATTTCATCCTGTTCCCGACTGGCGGTGGATTTTTTTATCCCCGCACTGCTCGCCCTGTACGTCCCAAACGGCATTAAATAGAACGACAGAAAGCGAGGGAACCAAATATGAATCAGACTCCAGAAATGGACGAAAAGAAAACAAGCTCCCCGGAAACGGCTCCGATCGCCGCAACCGCAGAGCATAATGCTAATTTTGAAGAAAATATCCGCGCGATCATCCGCAGCGGAAAACCGGCAAGCGTGATCCGGGATGACCTCGACAATTACCATGCAAACGATATTGCCGAGGTTCTGGAAACACTGGACACTGCGACTCGGAAACGCCTCTACAATATTCTCTCTCTGGAAATGACGGCAGAGATTTTCACCTATCTCGATGAACCGGCGCCTTATCTGCATGAGCTGGGACTTGACCGGGCGGCAGCCGTTCTGGCAGAGATGGATGCCGATGAGGCGGTCGATATCCTCGAAAATTTAGATCCGGAGGAAAAAGAAGCCCTGATCGCGCGCATGGATCAGGAATCTAAGGATGATATCCACCTGATCTTTTCCTACGATGAGGAACAGATCGGTAGCCGGATGACGACCAACTACATCGTCATTCCCAATAACTGTACGATCAAGCAGGCAATGCGCCATCTGATCTCCCAGGCGGAGGACAACGACAACATCGACACCATCTACGTCGAAGACGAAAATGGACGCTATTTCGGTGCGATCGAGCTGAAAGATTTAATCACTGCCCGTGAGTACATGAAGCTGGAGGACATTATCAGTACCTCCTATCCGTATGTGTACGCGGATGAGAAATCTTCGGATTGTATGGAAGAGCTGATCGATTACAGCGAGGATTCTATCCCAGTACTCGATCGGAACCACAGGATTATCGGTGCCATCACTTACGAGGACATCGCCGAGGCGATCGACGACGAGATGGGTGATGACTACGCAAAGCTGGCAGGTCTTACTTCGGAAGAGGATCTGCACGAACCACTGTTGCAGAGTTTGAAAAAACGTCTCCCGTGGCTGGTGCTGCTGCTCTTCCTCGGCATGGGGGTTTCCTCAGTAGTCGGCATTTTCGAGCCGATCGTTGACCGTATCGCACTTCTTATCTGCTTCCAGTCGATGATCCTCGACATGGCAGGCAATGTCGGCACCCAGTCGCTGGCTGTCACCATCCGTGTCCTGATGGATGAGGACATCTCCGCGATGCAGAAGCTGGGATTTGTATTCAAGGAAATGCGAATCGGATTTTTAAATGGACTGCTGCTCGGTTCGGCTTCATTCGTCGTGATCGGCATTTTCGTTCATATTATGAAGCAGAAGAGTCTTTTCTTCTCTTTTGCACTTTCCGGCTGTGTCGGCATCTCTCTTCTGACCGCGATGGTGATCTCCAGCCTGGTCGGCGTACTGGTGCCGATGCTGTTTCACAAGCTGAAGGTTGACCCGGCAGTTGCGTCTGGTCCGCTTATCACAACGGTGAATGATCTGGTAGCGGTTGTGACTTATTATGGACTGGCGGAGATTTTGCTGGTGGATGTGTTTCATTTAGTGTAGAGAACCAGTGAAAATAGGTATTTGTGATTCGGACGCAAAACAGGACTCTTCCTTTTTAGCAACTTCTCCCTGCTTCTTATAGATAGAGTTTGCATCTACCCCGCCGCGCACGCTGGAAAGCGGATAGATGTTGGTACCGCGTCCGATGATGCTGCCCGGGTTTAGGATAGAGCCGCAGCCTACTTCTACGTTGTCACCGAGCATGGCGCCGATTTTTTTGCGTCCGGTTTTGATCTTGCCGTCTTCGGCGTGGATTTCCACCAGAAGTTTATCGGATTTTACGTTGGAGGTAATGGAGCCGGCCCTTATGTGGGATTTATAGCCTAAGATGGAGTCTCCGACGTAATTATAATGCGGTACCTGTACTTTATCGAACAGGATGACGTTTTTAAGCTCGGTAGAGTTTCCGACTACTGCACCTTCTCCGATCAGGGCGCTGCCGCGGATGAATGCACAGTGGCGCACCTCGGCGTCTTTGCCGACGATGACCGGTCCGTGCAGATAGGCGCTGTCAAATACCTTCGCTGTCTTGTGAACCCAGATGTTCTCACCACGTTTCTCATATTCTTCCGGATCCAAACTATTTCCCAATTCGATGATAAAATCACTGAGATCTGCCAGCGCCTCCCACGGGTAGGTAAACTGTTTCAGATAATCTGAAGCCAGCGTATGGGTTAAATCATATAATTCTGTGATTTTCATTTCTTCTTTTTTCATGATCATTGCCTTTCTTGAAATTCAATTTCTTCTCTTTCCCTGCATTCTGGTAGAACACAGCAACCGCATCAAATGCCGGCCGCAGCCCATATGTATTTCCCATATGAACCGCATTGTAGGTGCGTCCGATAACGAAGCGCTCTAATTTCTGCATATATTCATCCGGTGTGATGCTGCCCTCTGCCACATAGGTCAGACCTTTTTCCCAGCTTGCCGTCAGCTCCGGGTTGAGAAGCTGCTTCATGGATGTGTGTACGACCTCATAAATCAGCTCTCCCAGATAGGTCGGCGTGATGACCTGCGTTTTTTCGTTGAGCGCCATGTATTTGATGTTGAACAACTTTTTCAGGATCTCCGCGCGGGTTGCACTCGTTCCGATGCCGCTGCCCTTGATCTGGGCGCGCAGCTCTTCGTCTTCGATAAGCTGACCGGCATTTTCCATCGCCAGAATCATCGAACCGGAGGAATAACGCTTCGGCGGAGATGTCTCGCCCTCTTTGATCTGCAAATCATCCAGTGACACTTTCATCCCCTTGTTGAGCTGTTCCAGCATCTGGATAAACTCTGGGTGGGACGCGTCAATTACCTTTGGCTGGCCGCTGTCTGTTCCATCTGCTTCTCTTGCCGGATTTTCCGCATCATTTCCATCTATACCTGGTTCAAGGCGGTTCGTTCTGCCGACACTTTCCCCGGCAGTGTCCTTTTTCTTTTTCGGAATTTCCGCCACCTTGAGATATCCCGCTTCTTTCAATACCTTGAAACCAGCAAAGAAATGTTCACCTTTTACCTCAATCTCAACCGCATATTTCTGGTAAACCGCCGCCGGATAAAAGATGCTTAAGAAACGGCGCACAATCACCTGGTAAATCTTGCGGTTCAACTCCGGGAGACTTCGCAGCGCGCCGAGTCCCTGTCCGGTCGGTATGATTGCGTAGTGATCGGTAATCTGCTTATCATTGACATAACGCGTTTTTGCTATGTTCTTCCACAGCCCTGCCTGCATCGCCTCCGATGCAAATGCCGCCAGCGGCTCATAATGCGTCAGACCGCCGATATTTTTGCTGATCTCCTTCGCCACCGCCGTTGAAAGCACACGCGCGTCCGTTCGCGGATAGGTAACCAGCTTTCGCTCGTACAGCTCCTGCACCACTTTCAGGGTCTGATCCGGGCTGATTTTAAACATTTTAGAACAATCATTCTGGAGCTCCGCCAGGTTATAGAGAAGAGGTGGATTTTTGGTTTCCTTTTTCTTTTCCACTTTTAAAATGGTTCCCTGCGAAGTATTATATACGCCCATTAAACCCGCGTCCGCTTTTTCTGCGTCGCTGACTTCTGACTGCATGACTCCCGAATTTTCGCTTCCATTCTCGCGTTCCCACAGCCATGCAATCAGCGCCTCCGCGTCCTTTCGCTCCTTAAAACCATTTTCCTTATACAGACACGGCGTTCCATAGTAACGGCTTCCTTCCACCGCCCGCCATTCACCGTCAATCGAGATACCTGCCGGTCCAAATGTACCGATCACGCGGTAAAATGGCGTTTTGACAAATTCCCGTATTTCCCGCTCCCGGCGGACTACCATGCCGAGGACACAGGTCATGACGCGTCCGACTGAGATCACGGTCCGGTCAGAACTTCGCATATAGTTAGAAACAGATGGTCCATATTTCAACGTCAGTGCGCGGGAAAAGTTAATCCCCATCAGATAATCTTCTTTTGCCCGCAGATATGCCGAATCCGCCAGATGATCGTATTCGGACAGATCCTTCGCTTCGCGGATGCCGCGTAGAATCTCTTCCTCCGTCTGTGAATCGATCCAGACGCGCTTCTGTTTCTTGCCCTGCACGCCAGCCATCTGCGCGACGAGGCGGTAGATATATTCTCCCTCCCGTCCCGAGTCGGTACAGACGTAGATTGTATCTACATCCGCCCGGTTTAAGAGACCGCTCACGATTCCAAACTGCTTCTTCACGCTGTCGATAACCTGATATTTCCATTCTTTCGGGAGAAATGGAAGTGTCTCCAGACTCCAGCGCTTATATTTCATATCATATACTTCCGGATAGCTCATCGTGACCAGATGTCCAACACACCAGGTCACAACCGCATTTTCCGACTCAATATAGCCATCCACCGATCGTCCATTTACCTTGAGTGCATTTGCGAACTCACGCGCCACGCTCGGTTTCTCGGCTATAACGATTTTGCCACGTTGTTCTGCTCCTATCTTACTAATTTCGTCACTGTTCACGCATACGTGCCCAGTAACCTAATTTCCTCTAATTACTTTTCCGCTTCGGCGTCCACTCCGCCAGAATCGCCGCCGCAAACATCAGCGCACAGCCAATTAGCATCCGCAACGTCAGCTCCTCATGCAGCAGCCAGACAGAGAACAGGAGTCCAAACACCGATTCAAACGACAGTAGAATCGAGGATGTGCTGGCGCTCAGATATTTCTGCCCCACTGTCTGAAGCAGAAAACAGAGCATACTGGATGCGAGCCCCAGATACAGCATCGAAACTGCTACTCCCGGCAGTGTAAATACTTCCGGATGGAACGCTCCTTCCGTGAGAAGCCCCAGCACCCACGAACACGCCGCCGCTGTTCCCATCTGCATGACCGTCAGGCGGATCGGAGTGCAGTATGCCGTGAAGCGATCCAGAAAAATCATATGAACCGCAAAGCAGATGCCGCACACCAGCGTCAGGAAATCACCAAAATTGACCGACAGATCGCCTTTCAGCGATAAAAGAGCCAATCCCACAACAGCAAATCCCGCTGCGACCAGGTTATTTGCCTTCGGGCGCACATGATTAACCGCCCATGCCAGAAACGGCACGATCACCACATACAACGTCGTAATAAACGCATTTTTACTCGCGGTCGTGTATTTCAGCCCATACGTCTGAAAATAATAACTGATAAATAGAAACAATCCCGCCAGTGCGCCGCATTTAAACTCCTGCATCGACATTCCCCGGATCTGTTTCCAGAAAAGAGCCGCCATCCCGAGCGCCGCGATCGTAAACCGGTACGCCAAAAGGTATGTAGGTGTGATCGCGTCCATCGAATTTTTCATCACAACGAAGGCGCTGCCCCAGATAATTGTTACAAATAAAAGGCTGGCAGATGCCAGCACTTTTACTCCCTTGTTGTTTGTCTCACTCATGTCAATCTCTATCCTATGTCAAAATAATCACAAATCAAATACAAATTTAAACCGTCATAAATTTATAACTGGTCGTTGTATCGTATTTCTCGCCCTTTTTCACGATCGGGGATGCAAATCCAGGCATGTTGACTGCGTTCGGATAATACTGCGTCTCAAAGCAGTATCCCTGGCGTCTCGCATACTTCACGCCGCCCTTACCCGGAACCTGTCCGTCCAGGAAATTGCCCGTGTAGAACTGAACTCCCGGCAGATCGGTGTATACCTCCATCTTGCGCCCGCTCTCCTCGTCGATCGCAGCCGCCGCCAGACTGAATACGCCTGACTCATGGTTGAGAATCCAGTTATGATCGTAGCCGCCGCCCAGTTTTAACTGATCGTAATCCGCTTCTATATCACGTCCGATCGGCTTGAAATCCGAGAAATCCATCGGAGTCCCCATTACCTTGCGGATCTCACCGGTCGGGATCAGCACCTTGTCTACCGCCGTGATCGCATCACTGTCAATGTAAACCATCTGCGAAAGCGTCGGACCACTCTCATGGCCTGCCAGATTGAAATACGCGTGGTTTGTCATATTAAAAATGGTATCCTGATCGCAGGTCCCCTCGTAATGAATCTTTACTTCATTTTCATCTGTCAGCGTGTAGGTCACACGGATCGAGGCATTTCCCGGATATCCCTGATCGCCGTCCGGGCTTTCCAGGGTAAACGAAACCTGATTAACGCCCGTCTCATATTCTGCCGCCCAGATACGGTTCCGGTAAAAATCCATGCCGCTGTGCAGGTTGTTCGGA
>QFCF01001273.1_pt1 | contig 21646 bp, 36 predicted proteins | sample 5346961 | NCBI WGS metagenome assembly QFCF01 (sample SAMN09062253, study PRJNA434731) | Human gut metagenome, whole genome shotgun sequencing project. | reverse complement strand
TTCCTGATTATTATCTAAATATTCATCGGGAGCAATTGTTTTATTATCATAAATTGTATCTCCGAAATTATCTTGATACTTCTTAATTACTTTCTCTTGTGCATCAGGTAAACTACTATGAGTTCATTCATGAATTGCAGTACTAGTTGATCCATCTGTTAAAAATATTCTTCTACCAAACGGATAATAAACTCCTGAAGCATTATCAGGGACTTTACTCGGATTTATCTTTGCTCTAGTAAGATCTAAATTTCTTTTAAGTGCATTAAATACTAAAGATTCAGTTACAGGGAGAGGAATTGGTAGAACTTGTTTAACATTTTGTTTTACTAAACCTTTACGTGATTTATATCAATCTTCAAGCCACTGTTTTCCTTCTTGAATTCCTCCTTGTTGAAATTTTAATACTCCTCCATGTTTAGCAGAAGCTATAACTTGATTTAAAATATTTGCATATCTTGGATCTGTAGCATATCCTCCTCTATGAACTCTATTTGCAAACTCTTTTATATCTCCAGAGAATGCTTTATAACGTTTATTATTTAATAGATCAATTTTAAAATTTGCATAATCTTCAAGTGATTTGAAATTTCTAAATTGATCATTTATATAAACATCCTTACCATTAATAACTTCTCTAGTTCGTTTAGTTGTTCCCTTTCCTTTAATACCTCCAAAATTGTATAATCCTGCAGGTTTAGAACCTCAAGCTGATTCTAATCCGTCTTGTGCTACTAATGATTTAGCAAATGCAGGATTTAAACCTTTTGATTTTAATAATCTTTCATAAATAGGAAGCATTGTATCTTTGAAATCCTTTTTAGAATTGAATTTATGAACTGTAGTTTCTTGAACTATTGGTTCTGGATTTCTTATCTCTTCTACTTGAGATTGTACTTCTGTCTCTGTATCATCTTCTAAAGGTTGAGAATATCTGGGTTTATATACAGGTATTTCAAGATTTGGAATTTGAATATTAATATCTCCTAAAGCACTATCTCGTATGAATGGTCTGTATGTGATATCGTTCATAATAATTGTTTTATATTATTTTGCAAATATATACATTATTTTTATAAATCACAAATTACAGCACCTATTTCTGGATCTAATTTACAACGATTTGGATTCTCTAATTCAGAAATTCTAGATGTTAAATTATCTACTTTATTTTCTAATTCAGAAACTTTAGATAATAAATGACTTGTTACGCTTTCTAAAGCTGTAATTCTTTGTTCTAACTCGTTTTTTAGATTAGTTATTGTAGTACTTGCTGAGTTTGCCATAGTAATTGCAGTACCTATATATGGATTAGGTGTTGTAGTTATACTTGAAGGACCTGTTTGTCCAGATGCTCCTACTATTCCTATTGGTCCTGTAATGGATGATATATCTGTTATAGTCATATTTGTTGTGTCCATATTATGCAAAATTAAAATCAGAATTAGTATTTAATCTACTTAGAAGTTTTTCATTTTCTTGTTTTAATTTCATAATTTCCTTACGTAGATTTTTAATATCTTCTGAATGTTTTTCAATCTGTTCTGAATGTTGATCTACTTTTTGATTTACAAATAATATTGCTTGACATACTAAAGATAAATCAATAAGTTTAGCAGATTTACGTAATCCCGATATTTTATCTAAAGCAGATGTTCTACTTGTAATTAAAATACCTTTATCTTCTAATTGTCTAAATACTCTAGTTAATACTTTAGTACTTATGTCCATTTTTGCTGCAAGTTCTTTATTAGTTTTAGTTGTAATAGCAAATTGTCCATCATTTGTACTAGTGTATTGTTGCATTGCTAATAGAACTCCTTTTTCTTCAGGAGTAGTATTCTCTGCATCCATAAACTCGTAAGTAAATCTTTCAAAATATCTTCCTGATTTTTGAATCTCATAAATATTACTCCTACCTTTTTTCTTTTCTAGAATTTTAATTTCACCTGCTGCATTTAGTTTTTTAATACTACTTTGCACTGTATTAATAGATACTCTTGCTAATTCTGCAAGAGTTCTTAGTGAAACAAAAGTTTGGAATGTATCTTTATCCATATTTTTTCTCATATAACCATAAATGAGATAATCAGTAGGATTCATTTTAATTTCTTTTGCAACCCCCAAATCATGAGGGACTTGAATGTGTTGTACTTTATTATCCATAAATTAATATTTTTAATATTACAAAGATATAACATTTATTTAATATTACCAAATATTTATACCAATATTTATTTAAAGTGTATAAGAATTTGATATAGTATATTCAATTTAAAAATAGCCCTGGGAGATACACTAAGGTGTCGTTTTTGATACACCTATTTTAAAAAAGTGCCCTGGGAGATACACTTATATGCCCTGAGAGATACCTATCTATATATGTTCTCGCTTCGCGGAGGCGCTCGAACAGATCTATATACCTGTCTGGTTGCCCCCCTACCCTATTTGGTTTGGAAAAGGGTTGTACTTTAGATATGTATTGTGTACACATATGGATTATAAGATATCATGTATACATATGGATATTGTATATATTATATACACGTATGGATACTCTATTAAAACTCCCCCTGGGGGTTTCAGATGGAAAACCGAAAAAAATTTCGAGTAAAATATTTCTGACAAAAGTTCTATTTTTAGAAACCAAAGCATCTGAACTGTCTATATGTTAAACTTTTTCATCTAATACCATTATGAAAAACATCGCACTTATCAAATCGATCGTCGCTACTTCCATTTCGTCGGCAAACCCTGCTGAGCTCACTGAGCACATAGCAGCTCTCATTCAGGCTCATCCTGAAGAGACTCGAGAGAACGCGCTTGCCATCCTCACTGGCACTGCAGAACTCACGGTTCGTCCTGTAGACCAGGTTGAACTGACCTGCAACCGCAGCAACTACACCAACCTCTCGTTCATGGGCGAGCCTACCGTAAATCTGCTCGAAGGAACGGTTCGCTGCTCTGTCAACTACACACGAATCGAAACTCGCTGGTACAAGACCGAGGAAGATGCCGAAGCTAGAAGGAACAGCAGCTATCAGCACGACGACTATGTCATCCAGCGCGAGAGAAGCTACGAAGAATCTACGAGTGTAACATTCGACATCCGCGAGTGGAACACTGGCAAGGTCGTGTGGAGATGCTAACCACCTCAATCTATCTCGGAGAAATCCGATATAGATTTTTTTTTCTTTTTACCAAAATATCTGAATATTATTTAGATAGCAATAGTGCTTCTCGGAAACTCATCAAACTATCAAACCATGGTACAGACTGTTTTTCACAACCTGCTCATCGAAGCAGAATCTATGTCGGATGTTCACAATTGTGGCACTGCTCGACCTCGTTACACTTATCAGGAGCCGCTCAAGCTGCAGAACGTCGACAAGGTCACGGAAGAAGACCGTGCACTCATGGATGTTGCTCGCGATATGTGGGCAGGTGTAATCAAGAAAGGGCTTTGAGCCCTTTCTTTAATAGCTTTTACTATGGATGACAGAACTCAACGTGTTGCAGATGAAATAGCTTCTATTGAAGCTATTTCTCACAACACTGTAAAAGCTTTATCGACTGTTACTACTCCGCTCAATGTAATTGTTGAGATGTACATTGCAGGACTCGAAGCTAAGCTACAAGCACTTCGAGCACTGGTTAAATAACAAAAGCTACTGAAAGGTAGCGAATCACTAACTAATCATTCATCTTTAACTCATCACGTTTATGAAACAATTAGAAGGCGCCAAGAGGGCCGAAATGCTGCAAGATGCAGCCAACAAGGGATTTGACGACGTTACTGTCGAAATCTTGAAGTCGAAGACTATCTTCACCCAGAACTTGCTGTTGAAGGGTGATACGGTCGAGTTTGAGGACTTCGATATCCAGCTCATCAAGCAGGGGAAGGAATTTAAGACCGTCAACAAAAACGGTGAGGAGATTACCGTTCGGGGTCTCATGATACTCTGCTGCATCAACGGAGTGTGGCGCTGGTTCCCGCTCAGCACCTTTCAACGCGGTTGCCAAATCGCACCTGAAGGTCTCACGGACTACATGGAGGCCATTCGCGAGAAACACGACCTCAATCTGCGCATACTCACCTGCGGTGATGCGTTGGAGGTCACCCAACTCCTCGCAGGCAAGCGGCTCAAAGTCACGGAGAACCAGTCCTTTAAGTTCCAGCGGTTCAACAAGGACCGTGAGAAGCTTGAGGGAGAGTTTGACCTCAAACCAGTCTCGTTATTCGAGGAGCTGGCATAATAATTGGAGAGTGGGGAGCAATCCCTGCTCTCCTTCTTTTTTCCATCAACCAAAGCCACCAACAGGTACCAAAGCTCCCGACAAGTTCGTAGTACATCACAAGTATAAAATAAATGTGATTGTAGTACATAGAAGTTTAATTTAATTTATTTATAAAAGATGAAGATTTCTGAAGTAAAAAATCTGCCGAAGATTGCAGCTCCTGGTGGACGTGTAGTCACTGAAGTATCTCCTGAATTTCTGAAGGAGAAAGGTGTAGGTATCGTAACTTACGGTATTGCACCGAACGAAGTTATCGAATTTCCTGATACGGAAGCTGACATCAAACCCTTTACTCGCACCGTTCGTCCGAACAGTGATGCAGTTGAAACACTGATCGTAGTGAAACGAAACGGAGAGTTCGGGTATTTCTCGGTAGCGGCACTTCGTCGCATGGATTATCAGGGCAAGTTCGTCGGTCCTGTATGTCAGGCATTGCAGAATGAAGCAAGCGATTATGCTCGTGTAGCTAAACTCTGCGGTAAGAAGCTGACGTGCAAGGAGATGACGAAGATCAAGGTTCGTAAGTTCGATAACGGTGTCATGACCGATGAACTGACGGAACGTGATGTACCCGTCCTTGAGTATGCGTAACGGCCAAATTACAGTTAAGGGGTCGTGAGTACGGCCTCTTAACTGTTTAGAAACTAATATGGGTAGAATATATGTAGCTAATGCAGATAGCTGATATAGTAATCCAGAAAGTTTCTGAGTCCTTGAAAAAGGACGGTATGACATGTGGTACATTGTACGATGTGTTCATTGTCTATAAGTCTTTGATCGGACTTATAGGCTCTAGTGATGATTTGATGAGTTTAGATGATTAGTGACCGTGGGAAGAGAAGTGATGAGCTCTTCCCACATTTTTATTAAAGATTATGGATGCAATTAAAGTAATACTCGGTATAATCTTTGGCTTGATTATGCTTGGATGGATTGCTACAGTAATAGTCATGGCTTGTGGTCCTTGGGTAGCTGTAGTAATTGCCGCGATCGCTTTAACTATTTATCTTAACCGAGATTGACTGCGATTGCATAGTAATAATAGTTCTTTGACATATTGACATGACAGAAACACCTGACAAAATGTCATGTTGTGACTGAAGTAGAGGATGAAGTGATCGGTGTAAGTCGTTGATTATCACCCTTTTATTCATCCTCTACTCTTTTTAAAACTGTCAATTTGTCAGACCAACTTCCTTCATGTAAAATATCTATTATTCTCACATTCAGAAAGTTACTCTTCAATAATAATAATTTTATCCATTATTTTGAAGTTTAAACAATCGCTTTTGGCAATATTAGTTATTTTATAATTTGACAATTCAAAGTTTTAAATCTTAAATATACATAAACTCGAAAGTTGCCTGACGATTACCAGAAATTAATGTCTGGATTCACTATAATTAGTTTATCTAATATAAGTAGGCTTAAACGAGTATAAATAAAAGCCGAAACGTTCGCAACAGTCAAATGAGAGAGTGAAGCATAGTAGCTCTCTCTTTTTAGACCATTTAGGATTTACAATATAAATCCAAAATCCTAGTACAACAACTAGTATTAGGTTAACATTATATCTACAACAGCGGTAGAGGAAGTTGTACAATCAGTTTAAGAGGAGACTACCATTACAAATTGAGAGTCTGATGTATAATGTTATTGATGTTTTTTCATTTTGATGAATTTACTTAGCATGACGATGCTAAGTCGCGTGTTCTCTTGATATCGGAGGAAGTAATGATATCTAGCAGCTATGCTATCTTAACGTGAGAGAAAATAGCAGTTGCCGAGATGGCGAAATTAGGTAGACGCCCAAGACTTAAAATCTTGTATCCCGAATGGGGTGTACGGGTTCGACTCCCGTTCTCGGTACAAAAATCCTATGAGTTCTGCAGAGCTTACATAGGTCGCATATGTGCCTCATCAGCCTTATGTATGAGATAATAAGAGTGATTCTCAAACTTGATTAGGAAAATAGTTTTTTCTAGTTAGTGATTCTAAGTTATCCAGTGTACAATAGGATTATATGAATCTTTTTAATAAAAGTCTAATAAAATTTTAATTTTAAATAATATGCTCTGTAAGAATAATATTTTTAAGCTTTTTGTTCAAGAATTTATTTTATTCTTGCATACCAAAGACTCTGAAGAATTTTGTAAAAGAAGAATTTGAGGAATATTTTAAAATAGTCCAAGAAAAATTCAATGAAATACCTAGTGATCAAGAAATTGCATCTCAAGAATGCAAACAGTCTCAAATAAAAAATCAAGTTATTGAAACACTTGAAAAAGTTATTTTAGACATTAAAACTCTTAAATAAAGTTTAACAATATCTAAAATTGTAATTATGTTCATTTCTAAGAAAACTATGCGAAAGAAAGATTTCGCATGTCTCAAAGCAGAGAAGCCGAACTATAAGGCTTTTCGCGCACCGAAAGAAAATGCGAGACACAAGTTTCAGACGCTTTTCAAAACTCCTCGTGGCTGGTTTCTCAGCATGATGCAAGACAAGAAGCGTGTGATCGGCGAGATCTCTATTCCTGCAGCTCAGGAGTGGCTCGACGAGTGTCATATCAAATACGAAACTGGCTGGTAAGCCATCTCCTTTCTTTGTAGTTAATGAATTCATAGCGAGAACCTTTGGGGCTATCTTGCCGTGACTGAACCATTAACAACGAGCAACCCTGGCACAACTCGTAAACGCCAGGAACAGTCTATCTACACATAAAGTCTAAGGACTAATTTGTGAATATAAATCCTCCTCCCCAAGTTGAATTTTATTCCAAATTGGATAGTTAATAGAGATGTCTGCGTGAGCAGGATTGGTAGTACCCTCTATTGTTAAAACTGTTTCTTTTTGACATTTTTTATTTAAATATATAAATCTAGATTATGAAATTCGCAGTAGGCTAGCTTTAATGCTTAAAAGTTCTTAGTTTAATTTTATTTCCTTTGATTTAATTCGAATGAACAAATTGCAGAAGTAACTCACCTGCACTAACAAGCTAGAATATGAAAGCAAGAGACGGTTCGAATATGTAGGATTTATTTTTTATTCATAATAATTTATTTGGAGAAATTAAACATAAAAATGCCTAAGAAATTAGGTGTGTTGAATAGGAAGGCACTTGTCCTATTGCACGCAAGTTAATTACGGTTACTTCTAATATATGCTAGCAACATTGATGTAACCCAATTAATATTGCCTATATAAGAGATGCGGAAGACTGTTAAGTGTCGAACTACCAAGCGGTTTAACAGAGATAGAGGCTCTATGGTAACATAGAGAATTTGCTGGATAGCGTGGGTTCACATACGTAAATGTGGAGCAAAGGAAAATGGCAGAATTACCAAACTTCTTTTCAATAGGGACGAAATTTATCTATAGACAATAACCAGTTAGCTCGTAATGTCTACCCTTCAAAGATTAGCTGATTTAGAAGGTTGAGTGAGTCATATAGACAAGAGAAGAAGGAAAACCTCGAGTTAGAGGTCATATAAGAATTACTATCTTACCTAGCTAGTAAGATTGATCTGTAACGTTGACTGTAGTACGACAGATGATCGTAATCTTATATGTTACTTAACCGTAACAGTAGTAATTGTAATTCTTTATTATTAAAGTTTTACATGCTGGAGAGAAGACAGAACTCTCAACAATCTGTCATTTAGGTATAGCTTCTTTGATCGGAAGCTATACCACTAAGATATTTTATTCTCGAATCATATTAAAAGTGGTTTCCGATTTTATAAATCGGATTCGCTCGGTTCGTCTAGGACGCAAGATTTTCATTCTTGAAATCACGGGTTCGAATCCCGTACCGAGTACGTAAAGTTGAAATCTAAATTGACTAAAAGAGTAATGGAAGTATATTTTGAAGGCACTATAGGTATCCGAAAATGGTTGCGAATTCGAAAGAATCGCATCTCTACACTTGAAGAACTTACTAAGTTAGTAATCAAACACGAACCTCGTGAATTAACTATTCACATCAATTCACTTGGAGGAAGTACATATCAAGCTTTAGCTATTTACTTCTATCTTCTTTCTCTTAGCATTCCAGTTACTACTTTTTGTCATGGTCAAGTAGCTTCTGCAGCAACTATTATCGCTCAAGCAGGAAAGAAACGATACATGGATAAAGATGCAGAACTTCTTATTCATACTCCTCGAATCAACACAAGTAGTGCAATTACTTTTAGGCTTTTAGGTATTATTAAAAAGGACCTTGCATTTTCTAATAAAATACTTAAAACTATATTCAAAAGAAAATCAGCTTTAACTGAAAAACAAGTTGAAAGAGTCATGCGCTTACAAAATGAAGAAGGCGTATGGTTGAACTATGAAACTGCACTTCAGTTTAAGTTGGTTGATGAACTTGAAGAATAATACGTATATTCCATAGTTAGTAGTTGGATCTTAGTGAGAGTGAGCTACCTCTCTGAGCTTAACTAAGATCCATTTTTAGAAACCTCTGTTTGCTTGATTATATAACACACCTAGTTCCATATAACCTTTCAGTTGGCATTAGTTAGATGAAAACTACGATTTAATCCAGCGAGCGATAGTGTGGTTGCCATGACCTGGAGATTTTTTAAAACCCTTTAAGTTTAACAATATCTAAAATTGTAATTATGTCTAAAGATCTTTTTTCGAGTCGTACTCCCTTTGAGAAGTGTTATCTCGTAGAAAACGTAAAACATCTTTCGTTCATTCCAGGGAATCGTACCCTGAGAACAGCTCATGTAAATCGAATCTTTAAAGCTTTCCTTGATGGAGAGTGGATACCGCCTATCTATGTTTCTGCAGACGGTGAAGTTCTCGATGGTCAGAATCGTCTCGCAGCATTTCGTATGCTGAAAGAGAAATATCCGCAGAACAAAACTGCAATTCGAGTGATTATTATTAACTCGGATGCATCTCCTCTGAATCTCGCAATCAAATTCAATGCAGGACATGCAAACTGGGTAATCACTGACTACATGAAGGCTTATCTGGAAAAAGGTCTTCATGGCTATCAGCAGCTCCAGGATTTCACGAAAGCTTTCCCTGAGTTCGAATTCAAGGCAGCTATTCAGCTGATCAAGGGTTCGCACTCTTCGAGAAAGTTCAATAACGGTCTCTTAGAGATCTCTAACGAAGAGTACATGGAAGCATGTAAGAAAGCTGCTGCTCTCATTCAGATCGCAGAAAAGTTGAACAATAAGATCGTCCTTCGACGAGATATTGTTCTCGCTTTCTATCATGTCTGGAACAAGATTCCTAATATTCAAACGTATCTCAAACGTATCGGTAATCTTCAGGTTCCGAGCGTTGAGAATCGTAAGGAGTGGGAACTTGCATATAGTGCTCTGTTGCGATAATTTCTGGTTTTTATTTGTTAATCGGCACGTTAATAGAGTTTACTCTATGCCTACTACCACTCGAAGGTGTGATTAACAAGGTCGCCTAGCGTCCTTGTATGAACGTAGGTTGGTGATGGTCACTATCTCAGCCTCGCCATAACAATTTCAAGAAAATGAATAATTTAGGTAAAGCTATAGGATTAATTCTCTTCATGGGAATTATTCTAACTTCCTGTTTATTACTTGTTTCTAACCTAAGGATCAAGTAGTAACCGTTACAGAGTTTCCTCAGGATGGAGTAAAAGTATCTAAAGTAACTCCTACTTCTGAGTTCGAACGTAATCAGATTACAATATCTGTAATGCATGAACTTGATTCACTTGATAATATTTATCGAGTAGAAGCAGGTATGCAAAAGATTCCTACTGAAGTGTTCAATAACTACTGTATTGAAGTAATGAATCACTACAAAGACCAAATTCAAAGTATCTTTTATGATCCTTTGGAAAATCCTCGTATAAAAATCAGATGGGTTAATTAACTATGATTATTTCTTGTATTACAACAGCTTCTAATAAAGCTGTATTCATTAAAGGAATTCCCTTTCGTATTGTTCAAATTAAAGGCTTTGTTGTAAATACAGAGACAAATCAAGTTCTTCACATTTGCATTAACAGATTGTATGATTTGTTAATGACTTGTTATTTATACGAAAAAGTTTTTACAGAATAATGTAGGAAGTTGTATCTATAATTAATAATAAATAAATTAACAGTATGAAGGGTGGAAAACCTGGACTGAATGTCCGTCGCAAAGGTGCTCTTGCTCGCCTGGAAGTTACGTATGAAGCTTTCAAAAAAGCAGGTGAAGACAAAAGGAATTTGATTACGGGAAAAACTATTCCCTACGATCAAGAAATCGCACGCATGGAGCGTGAGATTGCAACACTCAAATCTCGAATCTATAACTAAAACAAAGAAAGAAGATGTCAACGATTGGACAGGTAAGACGCATGCTTCGTATTCAGGCACTCGAAGCTGCAAAACGTGAGGATTATCGAACACGTACTCGTGTTCAGAAAATCTACATCAAGGATAAGATTACGAGGAATATCACTGTAAAGGAGATTACTCACTTCCCGAAGAAGGAAAAAGAGACTTCTGCAGAAGTAGAAACTCAGGTAACTGAATAAAATTACGTATACTTTCAGGCTTCAGTAAAAGATTTGGTGAATTTAGATGATTCCACTGCTGTACAGAATTTTTCTGTTAGGATAACATAAGGCAGCATAATTGATTCTAATACTTGCATCCTTGAGAGTTCGAACTGTATCAATGACCAAATAAGAGATACAGATTTTTATTTAGTGATATTTAAATATAAAGAAAGTTATTTTATTTCTTTTAGCAATTTTTATTGCTAATACTGTTTTTGCACAACTCAATGTTACATCAAAGAATCGACAACCTGAAAAGGTAATGTCAATACGTCCAGGATACAGTCAACTGTATTATGATGTTGAAAAATCTGATACTTTGTATTATTTCAGTATCAATACAGATAATCGTTTTGATAATCCTATTTATTTTGCAATAGGATATGGAAAGAGTTCTGCAATTTTATCTGTAAAGGAACTTATAGAATTTGCGGAACAGGGAAATAAGGGTGAAGAAACTATTAGTGTTCCAGGATTGTATACAGAAAATAAAATTTATATTAATACTGCTGCAGTTTTTGGAATAAAAGGATTACTTCTAACACAAAAGGGACATGCAGGAGTTTCTAACCTTAATTTAGGAGAACTCAAGAAGGTTCTTAAAAAGTTAGAAGATCGAAAATAGGCTGCAATCTATTTGGGACGCTAACGGATATTATTATGATGTTGTTGCAGTAAAACATATAGTAAGAAGGTTAGTGAAAAGATGTGAATAGCTCAGTTGGATAGAGCGGCAGGTTGTGCTGAGGGTCACAGGTTCGAGTCCTGTTTCACATCCAAAATTAAAAATTAAAATTATGTTCTGGTTTATATATAAAGTAACTCTCGTAGTTATTGTAATGATAATAATTGCAGTATACTTTAAAGATCGAGAACTTTTCAAGTCGCAAATTTTTAACTTATTTACGACAGGAGAATTTATTATCTTATTGACTCCCATTATCAATACACTTCTTATTATTTATGGTGTATATAGAGCCATTCAAATTACAACTAAAAATGATAGGGAGTAAATATTGTGTAGAATATTATTTTTATGACGAGGATAATTTACCAGTTCAAAGTTTTGCTTTTGTCATTGCAACTTCTGATGAGGAAGCAATACAAAAAGCACAAAATTATTCTACAAGTAAAATAACAATTATATCTTGTACTAAATACGCTTAAGTATGGAAGATATTGAAACAAACGATATTGGGCAATCTTTAGTAGATGAATTTGTCGATGATAATGCTATCGAAGCTCAAGAAAAATAGCCTACGGACTTAAGAGGGTTAACATAATTTAAGTAATAGGATTAAACCGCAATTGAGTGGGAATTAAAGACAAGGATATCGCGAGAGTGGCGCACAATCCAGGAAATAGTCTGTATTTTACTTCTGGTGGGCATAGTTTCCATAAACCCAGATGAATAAGTTTCAGATTGTTTAAAGTGAATCGTTTCTAGAGTGTCGTAAACTCTAGTTTTTAAAGTCACATATATAACTTAGATATGTTGAACGATCTGATAAACACGATAGATCTGCCAATTTATTGTGTGAAACAGAGATGCCTTGGCAGAGGCTGCAACGGCTAGCAGATCGTAAGAGATCCTAGTATCGGGCGGAGGGAAGTTGCATACGTAAGTACCTCTAACTTTTTAAATCCTTCTGATCTAACCTGGAGTTGATGAAGGTCGTAGTTGATGAAGATCGTAATAGTATTTACTATGTTAAGGTGGTTGACTAAGAGACGAATGCAGTAAACGACTGGCCACACAAGGTCGGTAGAGTAGGGGCGGAGCCTATCATAGTCACAATGAAAAACGAAAAGATTAAGTTGTCGCAAGGAAACTTACACTTAGTAGTTTATAAGAGCAAACAGACGTCAGGCAATGTACAGATTAAATGATGTTTGGGAAAATAGAAACTATTAGTAGCTGTAACTACGAATGTTTGATGTAGCAGTTAATTGCATATGAGAGGTCATATGATTAATAGCCAAATGAATATCTGCTCTTATTGATAAATATACCTGCACAAGTAATATCTAAGGTTGCACACAGATGATATGAAGGTTAAAGAGCTGGTGCAATAAGCTCATAATTGGAACCGTCCAGTTGGTATGTTTATCACTTTTTACCTATAACACTTTGATCGGTGTTATAGGTCCTAGAAAATAATAGAGATAGGTGGCAAAGTCTGAAGATTCGAAAGAATATATGGCGACAGTACCTAGCTGTAGGGTTGTAACCATTGTGAGGTCACATTTTAGATGATCCGAACGTACAGTCTATCTCTTTTACTTTAAAAATAATTACAACAAAAATATGAAAAAGTTACTTATTGTACTCGCATTATGTGTATTTGCAGTATCTTGTTGTGAAGTAGACCACAACAATTCTCAAGAAAAGAAACCTACAAAAATCACTGCAACTTCTTTTAAAGTCTACAAAGAGAGTGGTGCTTTTGTTTGTGAATACTATGAATTCACGTATCATGGACATAAGTATATCACAAACTATGGAGAAAAGTTTTTACTTCATTCTCCTGAATGTCCTTGTCAGTATTAATCTATGGAGAATAAAAGTTTACGAATACTTGCAATATTTATTATAGTAGGTTTTGTCTTTATAGTAAATTTTGCTTTCTTTGGAGTACAAGGTAAAATTACTCAAAGTTGGACAGATAAGTTTACAAAAGAGATTAACCATCTTGAATATAAGGTAGATTCTTTAGAAAAGGTAGTTAATAGTAATCTTACACATCGTCGTGATACATTAATCATTGATGTACGCCCTCAAACAATCAAAATTTATCAACCTAATGGAAATAGTATTAATAATAATTCTAGTATTGCTAGTACTCCAAGATGACGATTAAACTATGTGGTTCTTTAGATTTGCAATTATTCTCTTAGAATTTTTATTTATTTTTTATTATACTGCAGTTGTTTTTCAACTGTTAGATGTATGGAAAATAACTAATCGTAAGATAACATGGAAGGCTATTATACCTTTCTATTACTTTATTAAGAGGTAGAAAATATATGGCACCTTTATTTATAATTCTTGTAATCTGTTTATTGATATTATTAATAGATTGCTTTAAAAACAAAAGAAAACATTAATCACTTTATAAAATCATATGAATTTAAAAAAGATTATTGCTGTCTTCGTGGCAGTGTTCGCAGTTTTCTGCGTTGCGTTTCTCGGTAAGATTGGAGAGGATGTGAAGAACGAAACTATTGTGATCAACCAGTACCCCCTTACGGGTAACATGGAGTATTGGACGACGCCTGGCTTCCACTGGCAGTGGTGGGGTAAGACGACGACCTATTACAAGACCCAGCAGCTCTGGTTCGGATCGGATAACGATTCAGGTAACCAGATGGGAAGTCCCATCCCCGTTATCTTTAACGATGCATCGGATGGTATGGTATATGGCTCACTCCGAGTTAAATTACCTACTGATCCGAAGTATTTGTCTCGTATCCAGACGGATTACAATGGTATGGATAGGCTTATTAACGACCTCGTTCGGCCTACTGTAACAAAGGTTATTTATGCGTCAGGTCCTCTTATGTCGGCATTCGAATCTTACGCTGAAAAGAAGAACGATCTTATTGAGTATATCACTGATCAGCTCAATAATGGCGTCTACAAAACTGCTGTAAAGCGTGTTGAGATTATGGATGCAATTACAGGAGACAAGAAAATTGTCAATATTGCAACTCTTATTCCCGACTCTCTCTCTGCAGGAGGTTATAAGCGTAGCGAATCTTCGCCGTTTGCCTACTATGGATTGGAGATCGGTCAGGTAGCAGTCTCTAAGATTGATTACTCTGAAACAGTTAAGAAGCAGATTGCACAACAGCAGAAAGCAAACATGGATATTCAAACGGCGAAGGCGCAAGCTGCTGCTGCTCAACAAGATGCGATTAAAGCAGAGGAACTTGGAAAAGCCGCTGCAATGACTGCAAAGTGGGAGCAGGAAAAAGTAAAGGCTGTTGAAGTTACCAGGGCCCAACAGGCTTACGAAGTAGCTGCCCTTGCTGCTAAGGAAGCAATGGAGAATGCAAAGAAAGTGAAGGCTGAAGGTGATGCAGAAGCATTCCGTCAGGCAGCATTAGTACGTGCAGGCTTAAGCCCGAAAGAAAAAGCTACTATCGAGATGCAAACGAAAATTGGTGTAGCTGAAGCTTTGTCGAAACTCGAGCTTCCTAAAATTGTTATGGCTGGTGGAAATACTAGCAATAGCAACGCTGCCATGGATGCGATGGGACTTAAGATGGTGTCGGATCTTGTAGATAAGATGTCGAATTAAGTCCTTTAAGGCTAGGGAGGAGCCTACGGCAATCCTCCCAACAAACAGAAGTAGTTCAATGGTAGAACGTAACATCGATAAGGTTAAAATAGGGGTTCGATTCCTCTCTTCTGTTCTAATTTAACAGTATAATGTTTAAGAATATGTTAAAGTTTAGAGGTAAACAACTTGCAAGTGGTGCAGTTGTAAATGAAAGGATGTACTATTATGTTCTTGATGCACTTGATAGTAATAAAGACATAACTCTTACTTCTATTCTTGGAGTTGAAGTGAGTCGGTGTAACGATTTAACTAAAGAACAGTTAGAACAAGTTTTTGATTACTTAGTTGAAAAGGAATTAGAATAAAAATATCATTCATTAAATAAAAAGAAACGATGGCAAAAATGAACATGAAGGCTATTACGATGGCTTTCAAAGAAGTTCTTCTCGATGAGGAGGGAAATCCTGTAAAGGATAATGAAGGTAAAACTGTCTATGTACGGGTGTTCCGAAAGGTTCGCCACAATGCAGCATACTTTCCCCGTACTTATCGCCGTTAGGCAGAAAATCCTACCTGCTTCACCAAAGGTGTAGTCCCTGTAATAGAACATTACAGTTTCTCTATTAGCATGTAGAAAAACTACATGTAGAGAAGGAACCCATACTAAAACTATGAAGTTCTTAAAGGACGATAAACATTGCCCATATCTCTTTGATTGGAGATATGGGCTCTATTTTTAGTTTATTGCCCACTTTCGAAGGTACTTACTAATTGAAAGGATTCTCCAGTAATGGAAGCGAATCCAGGTAGGTGTACATGGTATGACCCGTTAATTAGAGTCTGATTCCACAGACGTTAAGTATTGTAGATTATATCAGAGAGAGAGTTCTTCTACTATAGATTACAGGTCTTGAGATATACCAGTTGGAAAATGCTGGAGTGGGTAATTTTTAATAGATCTAATTATGAGAACTTGGTTTTGTAAAGATACACAAAGATGGGTATCAGAAATTCCGCGTGCCTTTTGGTTAGGAATATACGATTATAAAACTGGAGAGAAATTATATAGTGATGACACCATATACAGTGCTAACCCATTTTTGAGAAGTCTCAATAAAGATCTTTACATAAAGGTGACTAATCTTCTAAATGACTATAGTAAGTCAGAATTTGGTAGAGGCAGATTTTACATGCCAAGACTCACTTTTCCTCCATATACTAAATATAATAAGTAGAAACTATGAAACTGAAAGGAATCGAAATCAAACCAGGAATGGTTATACTCACTAAGAATGCAAGGTATGTTGCATTCCCTACAGGGATGTCTGACTGTCCTATAGCATTCGCTAACATCACAGTAGGAGAATGGGTTTGTAGCATACCTGAGACATTCGTAGAGAAGATCTCTATATACTGAAGAACAGCTCTTTGAATATTTTTGCAGTATTGCAGAATAATCAAAATTTATCAAGTTATCAAGAGATATAAATATGTACTCAATTTATTACAAAGGAAAGGAATATGAAGTCTCAGAGAAGCTATTTCTTAATATATGTTTATGTATGCTTCAATTTGAGCAAGCGTCTATCATTGATAAGCCTGACCTTATCGAAGCTTTCCAAGAAAGATGTGTTCCTGAAATTCTTAAATCTCCTGATTTTGATTACTCAAGATTAGAAGATGAGAGTCTTGAAGGTGTAATTGATACAACCCCAATTTGCGAATGAAAATCAAGTTCAATAACAACAAGAAATACTGGTATAAACCAGGGAAGATTTAACAAGGGGCTATATTACTGTATTCAAACCAGAGCCCTTGAGGCTAAAAGGAGCCATGGATTTTACCATGAGGAAGCTCAAAGCCAACAGTCCACGATATAATGTCTAGAGCGCTGTTAGGGATACACTAATTAGAGAGGAAGGTCAGACTGGTGTATAGTAGTATAGAGAGCATGGCTCAGTACTAGGCTGAATAATAGCCCATGTTAGCACACCTTAACTTTTTAATTATTAAATTTCTATTAAATTATGGAAGAAGATTTTGATGGAAATCAAATATTAGGAGTAGGACTATTAATAGTAGCTGCACTTGCAGCAATAATTCTAGCTCTAATGTAATCATATAAGTACTAGCGAAAGCCGAGTGAATGGTTCGTCTTCCTAATACGCGTTAAAGCTCCCGAGAGGTATCAGAACTGAATATCAGAGTATGTTAAATCTCAAAACGAAGAATAGTACTTATTTTTTGGACCCTTAGCTCAGTCTGGTTAGTAGCGGCAGCCTCATAAGCCGATGGTCACTGGTTCAAATCCAGTAGGGTCCACATTTTTAAAATTTGCTTATCGTCTCAATTCTTATTGAAGAAATAGTGTACCGTATATTTAGTTCTAGTACATGAAAGAGACATACTTCGAGGATAATCTGGAGGTCGCGAACGAAGGATGAAAGTAAGATGTTAGATAGGACCTGATAATACAGGGGAACTGAGAGCGAGACTCAGGATGGGCACAAAACTTTTAGTAAAATGATAATAAAAGAAGATATAATTCATTGGTTTGAAGTTCTCAAAAATAAATGTGATAAGATAACGACAGGTAATTGTTCTCATGAGATTAACTCAATTCGTTTCTTAGCATCTAATTGGGCAAGTAGAATAAAGAAAGAACAAGGAGAAACTATGTTTTATCATAATTTCATAGGTATATCTGAAGTTTGTACTAAATAAAATTCTAGAATTTTTTCTCATCATTTACCAACAATTAAAGGACTGTGTTCTCAAAATATAGAGTTCATTGAAAAATATGGAATAGAAGAAATAAGTTAGATATGAGCAGTTATTATCAAAAAATCAACACTCTCTACAAAAGAGACATGACAAAGCCTAAGAAACCGATAATTCTTGGGGAATATTCAGAGCCTGAGTTTGAAGTTCTTAAAGATCTTAAATGGGAAGCTACTGAAAAGATTGATGGAACTAATATGTCTTGTTGTTTTCATCCAGGTTTCAGAATGATTGAAATTCGTGGGAAAACTGAAAACGCAAGTATTCCAACTCATTTACATAAGCGAATGGAGGAATTGTTTCAGTTTGATCCTTTATATAAAGCTTTCGGAGTACAAACAGAAACAGGAGAAACTGTTTATCCTGAAAAAGTAGAAATCTTTGGAGAAGGGTATGGTTTAAAGATTCAGAAAGGTGGAAACTATATTAAAGATCATTGTGATTTCATTTTATTTGATGTAAGAATTCTTACATCTACAGGTGAATCTCTTTGGTTAACTCGAGAAGCATGTGAAGATATTGCTAAAAAGCTTAATCTTAAAATTGTTCCTTTAATAGGTTATATGACTATTAAAGAAGCTGAAGATTTCGTAAAAGCAGGTTTTAAGTCTTTAATTGCTGAAAATAAAGACTATATTGCCGAAGGTCTTGTACTTAAAGCACCTTGTGGTTTATTAAATCGCAGAGGTAAGAGAATCATTACAAAAATTAAATATTGCGATTATAAAGATCTTTAATATGAGAGTCCTCAACATTTTAGTACTATTAGCAATTGTATTGCTACTCTTTCTTTTAATAATTGTTTTAATAGGATATATAATGTTTAAGGCATCTGTTTGGTTAGGTGTTGGATATATTATAATTCTTATTGCAATTGTTATATATCTTTTATATAAACAAGTAGAAAAATATTAAACATATGACTGAAAAGAATAAAGTCTTTTTTGCAGCAGATGGTATTACTGCTACTTCTGCAAATCATCTCTGCAATATAGGTAAAGAATATGTTGCATCTGCTCATAGCCGTCTTGATAATATTCGGTTTATTACTACGACTGTAGAAACATTAAGTGCAGACAACCGCATCACTCTCTCGCAAGGATTAAATTCCGCAGAAGTACTTTCTTTAAAGGAAGAAATCAGAAAAATTGCTGAAATTAACGCATTTATTGCATATATGCGAGAGGCAATCAAGGCAAAAGAAACTGAGCATCGTGCTGTAAAAGAGCTTTCTTTTAAGGATTGGTGCGAGCAGGAAAGTATTACCCTTCCTGAATATCCTGCTAATCCTAAGTATCCTTCTTTTGAAGATATCTTAGGAGAGTTAGATATCAAGGAGCGTAATCGTTATTACACTCTTGGGGCAGAAGCTGCCATTATTGGCAAACAGATTCATCCTCGTGGTGCTATTCATGAAGCACGTGAAAAGCTGTTTGATGCAATATCAAATCCTGCGTTAGTAGAAGATGATAAAGTTTATCGTCATGTTGCATCAGTAAAACAGGAAGAAGTTGAAGAACTTTACTTTGAGCTGCAAAAGCAACATCGTGCTGTTGAAGCAAGTCTCAATGCCATTAAAGGTTCTATTGATCAACGTGTTGCAGAAGAAACTGCAAAACTTGATACAGAAACTGCAGTTAAATTCAAGCAATATTCAAATGAAATAGAGCTTTTGAATAAGCAGTTTACAACCTGGAAAAATGAGGAAATAAGTAAAATTGGTAAACTTCGGATTATAATTCCGAATGAACTGAAAGATACTTATGATTTCTTAAGTTCTCTCTAATAGGTAGATAGATGCTATACTGTATTTTCATCAGTATACTCTATCTTTTACATAGGACTAAATCCTACAAGATATTGTGTGTTATACGCGTGTTGCGGATAATACAAATATAGACAAACACTTGCTCTAGTAAAGCACATGTATGCTAAGCATTATTAGTATTGTACAAACTTGTGAAATACTTCAAATATAAATGTAATTGACTTTGTTTTTAGCTTTGAGAAGTATTTCGTCATGGTCATTGTTTTTACTTTTGCCTCTGTTAGGATTTAGTCCTATGACTATTTCTTTATATACCTGCTGACTCCTGCGGTATAGAAAATGGGTAGTTTTCCTTCGACTATATGTAAGGGTATGTAACTCAGTGATACTTAAGACTGAGGGAGTTAAAAACTAATCTTAAAAGTTTGGTAGATTGGCTATTAGATCCCCACAAGAAATAGCCCTCCGCGATGTTCAGGTAACTTCACGCGTATCTGAAGTATCCCTATCGTCTTTCCTAGGACATTAAACAAGGATCTTGAGCCTATCGAGAATACGGGGCAATTCGGTCGGTTTTTTCATGTTAGGTTCCGCAGAAATAAAGAACATGCTATGTAGTTTCCATCGTGAAATAATAGCCGCGGTTAGTGTTTTCACACTAATCTCCGTTATAATTAGAGTAGGGATACTCTAGACTACAAGCTTGGAGTTCTACAAGTTTAAAAAAGAATCCTACTAGGGAGGTGATGGTTAATTCCTCCCTGCTCGGGGCTGCTAGGTATTTGATCCTAATGTCAAGTAATATCAATCGTGTCGAGTTTGATTCATACTCGTAAAACAGATTCAAACAATAAACGCAAATAACATTTTTTCGCGCATTATCAACAAGGTTGAGACGGCGCTGTTTGGCGACATTGAAGGAGTAGCTTTAATGGCTGCGTAAATCAATGGGAGGTTCGTCACTCTTAAACTGGCGAGAACAACACTTCCTTTCAAGGTTTGGCTTCGTTCCTTAAAAATGAGCTGGTGGATGGGTCACCTTCGGGTACCCCTATTGGGTAGTTCCAATTAAAACAAAACTAACACACGTAACAAGTTGATATTAGGAGAATTAGGAGACACGCGTTCGATTCGCGTCAGCTCCACTATTTAATACTCAGCTACTTAGGTGGCTGAGTATTTTTTAAAATTGAAATTTATGAGTAGTAAATTAAAGATATTTCAATATCATAACTTACATCTATACAATCTAAAACAATATAGAATAGCTTTAGAAGTTGGAGTATATAATTCTAGAAAAGGTTTTCTAAGTGTATTAGGAAGTAATCAACGTTTAGTTTGGGAATTTAAAAAATGGGTTCCTATACATAAAGAAGATTTTATTCCATATTCTATGAATTATCGATATGGGCATGTAATAGTATATAGTGATATGTGTATACAAATAGTTTATAGAATATGGGTAAGATAGTTCAAATTATAGATTCTCTCCATGATAAACGATTGTTATTTAGAATTTGTGAGGTCGTAGGAACTTACAATAATCCTTTTGCACCTTCAAGTGAACTTATAGTTGGAAGTAATAAATTTTTGTCTTGGGAATTTGATGAGTGGCTTCCAGCATTTGAGGATGTTGTTAACCTAGAGAAAAAATCATTAAGATATGGAAGAGTACTTATTGTAGGGGATGAATATGAGATTACAAAATATCGTATATGGATAAAATAGTACAGATTAAATATGCCCGTGGATTACTGTGTGCAAAAAACAAGATATGTTTGATATTAGGTATAGATGAAGATGGAACTGTCGTTTTAGCTCGAAGTTCTAGTTTAAATTGGAAGATTTCTAAGGATTGTATGTCTCATCTTATTAAGTGTAATTTTACTTTCAAAGAAGTTAAAAAATTAAATTTTCTTATGGGAAAATTTAGCAGTTTTAGGGTTTTTATAA
>QFCF01001261.1_pt1 | contig 21885 bp, 19 predicted proteins | sample 5346961 | NCBI WGS metagenome assembly QFCF01 (sample SAMN09062253, study PRJNA434731) | Human gut metagenome, whole genome shotgun sequencing project. | reverse complement strand
TGATTTTGCTGGTTATGGCATTTTTGATTAGCCCGATGGGGCTGCCGCTGGCTGCAATCTGGCTGCTGGGAAAGGTGCAGAGTTTGAAATTTGCGATACAGGATTGGGTGTATGGGTAAATGATGTGAATATAATTTGGAATGAAAAAGAAGCAGGACAATGGGAGATGAGACCCAATGCCCTGCTTCTCTGTTTATTCGGAACGAACTGTAATATATTTTTGTTTTCGACTGTTTGGCTTATCTGGAATAGTCATTTTAAGCTGGCCACTTGCCAGTAGAGGATTCAAATATTTTCTTGTAAAATAAGTGAGATTTCGATAACCAATAAACGAGCAAATTTCTTGTTTGCTTTTTTCTGTTATACAAAAATCCAAGACTGCGTGTAGGATGTCCTGTGATTTATCTTGATCACTAACTTGGTCACAATCTTGGTCACTGACTAAGTCTTTCTGACTAAGATGGTAATTCACATTTTTCAAAATAACTCTGAAATCTGTCGCTGTTGAGGAAAATTCAGGCTTATATGCCGCTGTGTATCCAGGCAGCTTTTCGGTTTCACTGACGATTTTGCGCAGGCCACTTCCACGGCGTTCCATGTACTTCATGCGGTGGAACAGGTCAGCAATCACAGGGTTTCGTCGCATGGAACGGATACTGTAAATATCGTATTCCTGAATTGAGCCGCCGCCAAACATACCGCCCGGAGATGTGATTTCCACCCGATCATCAAACATATCAATATGGATTTCGCTGCCAAGCACAATATAATCACGATGGATAAGCGCATTGACAAGAGCCTCTGTCACAGCTCGTTCAGCATAATCCGGCTTGTCTACACGATACTGTGCCTCTTTGACAAAACGGACTTTGGAATTATTGCGAATAAATTCACTGCCGCTTTTCAGTAGATAAATCAGATTCCCTTCGTATTCTTTATCGTCCAATGCATCATCAAAGATAGAGCCTTTTTCCAAGCCATTCCACCGGGTACAGAACATACGGGAGTTATAGACTGTGTGCTGATCAGTCATGAGTTTTCCGGCATTGGTCAGGAGTCCATTTTTATCAGTCAAACCAAAGGAAACATAATCGGATGGCTCAAAGCGGAGACCGGTCCGTTCCAGATAGGTTGCTTCCAGAAGTGTAAAGCTGTAATCCTTTTTTACCGCGTCTGTTGTTAGGGTATCAAAGGACTGATTGGTTCCCTTTAAGATCAATTCATTCACAATGTAATCAGGGGCAATTACGCTTTCATTTCCAACACGGATATATGCCTCCATCACGCCGTCTGCCTTGTAATAATATGGGGTGCTACGGCCAGGAGAAACCTCCAGAGCTAATAGATTTTTACCATCTTCCTGTAATGGTTTTAAGATAAACTGAGGTAATGGTGTGATTCGTTCTTTAATTAAGCGGCTGATCGCCTCAGCATCCTTTTGAACATCGGACAAGCCGATAGGTTTCCGGTCATCAGAGATTCCGAAAAACAGAGTGCCGCCGATTCCATTGGAAAAGGCACTGACACTTTTTAACCAGCTTTTTGGCTTTTTTATTTCGAGAGCAACTTTGAAATCACATTCTGTTGCTTCAGCAATGAGCTGTTCTATCATAGAAATCCCTCCTTTGAGGTTGTAGAAAGTTCTTTTTTATTATACCCAGCGGAGAAAGTTATTGCAACGATAGAAGCAAAGAGTTCAGCGAAAACAAAATATTTATGAGAGGAGGGCCTTCTATTATGGCAACTACAAGAATCATGCCGCTTCATGTCGGCAAAGGCCGCACAGAGAGTCGGGCGATCAGTGACATCATCGACTATGTGGCCAATCCAAAGAAAACAGATAACGGCAGGCTCATTACCGGCTATGCGTGTGACAGCCGGACTGCGGATGCAGAGTTTCTTCTGGCAAAGAGGCAATACATTGCCACTACCGGACGAGTGCGTGGTACAGATGATGTGATTGCCTATCATGTGCGCCAGTCCTTCCGCCCCGGTGAGATTACCCCGGAAGAAGCAAACAGGCTGGGCGTAGAATTTGCAAAGCGTTTTACTAAAGGCAATCATGCCTTTGTGGTCTGCACTCACATAGACAAGTCGCACATTCATAATCACATTATCTGGTCATCGGTCAGCTTAGAATATGACCGGAAATTCCGAAACTTTTGGGGCAGCACCAAGGCGGTTCGTCGGCTAAGTGACACCATCTGTATTGAGAATGGACTGTCCATTGTAGAGAATCCGAAACCTCACGGAAAGAGCTATAACAAATGGCTGGGCGATCAGGCAAAGCCCTCTCACCGAGAGCTGCTTCGTGTGGCGATTGACAACGCATTATCACAAAGTCCTGCTGATTTTGAGGAACTACTGAAGCTGCTGCAAGAGTCCGGCTGTGAGGTATCAAAGCGCGGGAAATCGTATCGCCTGAAGCTCCCCGGTTGGGAGAAAGCCGCCCGCATGGACAGCCTGGGCGAAGGATATAGATTGGAGGATTTGCAGGCAGTTCTCTCCGGGAAGAAAGCGCATACCCCACGAAAGAAAACGGTCACACAGGCAGAGCCGCCGAAGGTCAATCTGCTGGTGGACATTCAGGCAAAATTGCAGGCAGGAAAAGGTGCTGGCTATGCTCGTTGGGCCAAGGTTTTCAATCTGAAACAAATGGCACAGACCATGAATTACTTGTCAGAGCATAACCTGCTGGAGTATGCGATTTTAGAAGAAAAGGCTGCGGCTGCCACGGCACATCACAATGAGCTTTCGGCGCAGATCAAAGCGGCTGAAAAGCGCATGGCAGAGATTGCTGTTCTGCGTACTCACATCGTAAATTATGCCAAGACTCGTGAGGTCTATGTGGCATACCGCAAGGCGGGCTACTCTAAGAAATTCCGGGAGGAACATGAGGAAGAAATTCTGCTCCACCAGGCTGCTAAGAATGCCTTTGATGAGATGGGCGTCAAGAAGCTGCCCAAGGTCAAAGAGTTGCAGACGGAGTACGCGAAATTGCTGGAAGAAAAGAAAAAGACCTATGCCGAGTACCGGCGTTCCCGTGAGGAAATGCGGGAGCTTTTAACGGCAAAGGCAAATGTAGATCGAGTGCTGAAAATGGAGGTAGAACAGGATGTTGAAAAAGAAAAAGACCACGGCCAGCGGTAAGCTGGTCCTGGTCAAAAGCGTTCGCAGAACGCGCAGCCACAGAATGAAATTCTGTGTTCAAAGGGGCTTGGGGGCGCTGCCCTCAACAAGCAAGCGGAGAGGAAAATCACGGAGGGATTTTCTTCTCTGCGGGCCTGTGTGTATTAACACAGGCATTGCTTGCCTCTTTCCCGCAGAAATAAAATAAGCCAGTGACGAAACCTTCAAATTTCGCTCACTGGCCTACTTTGCTTCAAGTTTCTTGGCGAGTTCCTTTAGTTCCTCTGCAAATCCACGAGTGTGGTGCAACAATGTTTCACGCATCTCTGGCGGACAGTTCATGTAAAGTAGCTTCATCTCATTTTGTCCTGCTTCGTCCGGCGAGAGATCCGGGTACATAAGCGAGTCTAGTGAAAGATGAACCACCTTTGCCAATGCTTTCAAGATCAGATAGGAAGGATTTCTCCTGGCTTTCTCTATATCGGCAATCTGTTTGGTAGAAACATGGGATTCATCTGCCAGCTGTTCCTGCGTCAGATTTTTTTCTTTTCGTGCTGCTCGGAGCGCATCGCCCAAGGCGGTCAAATCATCAATCGGCATTATCGTTCACCTCAATAATATTGTATCGTTCCGGTTTGATTTGAGGAATAACCTTATCATTCCGGTCTGCCAGTACGATTATACCGATTTTTATTCTAACAGCATGGTTATAGGCTTGTTTTCTTCGAGCAATAGAAATATAATAGAATAGATTGCAGGAGGTACAGAGATGGATTATATGACTCTAAAAGAAACAAGCGAAAAATGGGGCGTTTCTGTCCGACAGATAAACTATTATTGCGCCGGTGGTCGTATTCCCGGCGCTGTAAAAATGGCCGGTGTCTGGCTGCTCCCCAAGGACGCCGAAAAGCCAGTAGATATGAGAACAAAACAAGGAAAGGGTAAAATATGAAAAATATACTGTTAATTGAAGATGAAGAAAATCTTAACCGTGGTATAAGCCTCAAACTCAAGAAGGAGGGTTATGCAGTTTTTTCTGCGGCTTGCGTTTCTGAAGGATTGAAACTATTTCAAGATAATACGATTGATCTTGTGATTTGCGATATAGGCTTACCAGACGGTAGTGGATTAGATTTATGTGCTAATATTCGACAGCGAAGTGATGTGCTATTTTTGTTTCTCACGGCTCTTGATACAGAAGTCGATGTGATAACAGGATACGAAATGGGAGCTGATGATTATGTGACAAAGCCGTTTAGTATGTCTGTTCTTGTCTCAAAAATAAGTGCCATGCTGAAACGAACAGAAAAGGCTGTTTCTAATATTGTGCAAACAGGCAAATTGACATTTTATATAGATGAAAAGCGTGTTGTGAAAGGTGATAATGCAATTTCAATTACACCGACAGACTGGAAACTATTGATGGCTTTTATTGAGCATCCCCACCATATTCTTTCAAGAAAACAACTTCTGGAACGTTTATGGGATTCCAATACGGATTATGTTGATGAAAATGCTGTTGCTGTTAATATTCGTCGCCTTAGAGAAAAGATTGAGCCTGATCCATCTAATCCTGTCTACATCAAGAATGTACGGGGCTTGGGGTACGTCTGGGAAATGGAGTGTGAAAGGCAATGACATTAAATAACAGGACTTTCACACTACTAAAAATTGTATTGCTTATTATAATTAGCATATTTATAGCAGAAATTATTGTGTTACCTAAAATTGAACATGATATGTTGCAAGAAGCAGGTAGACAGGAATTGGTAACCGTACAACAAATATGTGGCGCGGTACTTGAAAATTATCCTGATGTAGAGCAGGATTTCATTCTGGGATTGCGTCAGCCTACAAACTCTTTGCAGGAAAAAGGCGAACAGATTTTGAAGCAATACGGATATGACGAAGAACATTTATTGGCAGACAACACGCTGTATGCCGCTTACATGATTGCATGGAGAAATTGGACAGGATTTTTTCTGGTTACCACATTTTTACTTCTTGCGGCCGCACTTCTCTATTTTTACAGCACTATCCGTAGTAGCAATAAAGAAATATTGCTGATATTGGAACAATATTTGTCAGAGGATTTTTCTTTTGCCTATGGAACAGAGAGAATTGTAAAAGGCCGTATTCACTTTATGAGCAATCAAATTGGTGATCGCTTAAAGCAACTCGGACATCAGATTGTAACGAAAAACACCCGGATTACTGAGGAAAAAGAAAGCACAAAAGCACTTGTGACTGATATTTCTCACCAGTTAAAAACACCAATGGCTGCATTGAAAACCTGCTTCTATATGTATTTGGATGCCTCTGATGCGGATGAAAAGACCGAATTTCTAAAACGAAGTGAAACGCAGTTGGAAAAACTGGAACAGTTAATTGCAAGCCTTATGAATATTTCACGGTTGGAAACAGCCATGATTTCTTTGACTAAGGAATCCATTTTGTTAAGTGATCTATTGGTGGATGCTGTAAATGGTGTATACGAAAAAGCAAGGAGAAAAAGCATCGAAATTTCCGTGCAGGAAACAGAAAATATTACATTACATTTAGACAAGCATTGGACAAGCGAAGCAGTCATAAATGTTTTGGATAATGCGGTAAAGTATAGTCCTCGAAATAGCCACATCACGATTTCTATTGAAAAACAACACTTTTATACACTCGTGAAAATTAAGGATGAAGGGATTGGTATTCCACAGAATGAATACAATAAAATTTTTCAGCGGTTCTATCGTTCCAATCATTCTTATGTAAAGCAAACGGAAGGCAGCGGTGTTGGGTTATATCTGACACGAATGATTTTAGAACGACAGGGAGGTTTGATCCGTGTCGAATCTGTTCCGGAAAAAGGAAGTACATTTATTCTACAATTTAGGAACTGATAAGAGGCCGGAGAAATTCCGGCCTTTTGTTATTCAACGGTAAGCTATTCTGTAAGGTTCCCGTAATACTTCTTTGATACAATAATCATAGTTAAGGTACGGGAGGAAAAGATGGATATATCGTCACTAAATAATTACTTTGAATTGTATGGAGGAATGGCTATCTTCATTGTTGTACTACTGGAATATATGAATCTTCCCGGATTCCCAGCAGGGATTATTATGCCGCTTGCAGGAATCTATGCAGCACACGGGGGGATAAGTCTCCTTGCAGCTATTGCTATTTCTGTTTTAGCAGGAGAAGTTGGGAGCTGGATATTGTATTTTCTGGGAATGTACGGTGGGAATGCTTTTCTCAAAATATACTTAAAAAGGTTTCCCAAACACAAACCTGCGTTTGAACGCACGTTTGATTTAATCCGACGCAAGGGTTTTTATGGAATTTTCATCAGTAAGCTAATTCCGATGGTTAGAACATTGATTTCTATACCAGCAGGCGTATTAAAAATGGAGTTTATAAAATACTCGATTGCTTCATTTTTGGGGGTAACACTTTGGAATACCCTATTCGTGGGCGCTGGCTATATTATTGGAGAACCTATACTGAAAATAATCACAAGGGGGTGAGAAAATGCGGATTGCTATGATGACAAATAACTACAAACCATTTGTTGGCGGTGTTCCAATTTCGATTGAGCGGCTTGCTGATAGTCTGAGGGATTTAGGGCATTCGGTATACGTCTTTGCCCCGGATTATAAATCTCCGGTGGATGATGATGAATATACGTTTCGCTTTCCAACAATGAAACACAAGATCGCCGGAGCGATTCCTATTCCCAATTTGATTTATGGCTATGTGAAGAATGCTATTTCAACACTTGATATTGATTTGATTCATGTTCATCATCCCGTTATGATCGGAAATGTGGCAACACGGATTGGAAAGGAATTTCATATCCCCGTAGTGTTTACATACCACACAAGATATGAACAATATCTGCATTATTTGACGCCCTTTGGTTATTTACAAAATAAGGCAAATCAGGGAAATCTATTGGGGGAATCCATCCTTGATTTTGCACAGCGGCAAGTCATACAACGCTATTTGAATCACTTCCTTGAAAAATGTGATATGGTTTTTGCACCAACAGAATCTATACAAAATTATTTGAAACCATTCCACATAGATACACCGATCAGCATTGCACCTACGGGACTGCCTCCGGCTTGCTTTGAAAATCATATCGAGGCAACTGCCATCCGGAAAAAGTATTTGCAGAAGAAACAGTATTTGTTCTGTACGGTTTCGAGATTAGCGAAAGAAAAAAATCTTTCTTTCCTACTACGAGGTGTTTCTGCTGTGAAAAAGCAGTTAGGAGATGTTTTTAATGTGCTTATTTTGGGAGATGGGCCAGAGAAAGAAAATTTAATAGCCCTGTCTCAAACTCTAAAAATTGAAGAAAATGTATTTTTCATTGGAGAAGTATCAAATCATAAAATTTCAGCATATCATCAGGCGTGTGATTTGTTTCTGTTTTCATCAAAATCTGAGACACAGGGAATTGTGCTTTTAGAGGCAATGGCAGCGTATCTACCAGTCTTTGCTATTCGTGCAACCGGAGTATCAGATGTTGTTGTTAATGGAGAAAATGGTGTATTGTCGTCAGATTCCATAACTGAATGGGCGGACAACTTGATTTCAATTTTGAAAAATCCTGCTGTACTTATAAAAATGAGAAGTTCCGCTCGTACCACTGCCCTTTTATATGATGAAAAGAGTATCGCCAACCAGATTTTAGAGAGTTACGCATACTTGAAAAAGAGCTATGAGGCAGAACATTGGCTGATGATGCACTTAAACAGAACAAGTTACCCCGTATTGGCAAAGGAGTATTAAGATGGATATTATTCTTGAAACAAAAGACCTGACCAAAACGTATAAGGCAGGCGGTAATCATATTAACGCAGTAGACCATACCTCTATTTGTGTTGAGAGAGGCGATTTTGTAACTATCGTAGGTAAGTCTGGATCGGGAAAAAGTACGTTGCTTCATCTAATCGGAGGACTGGATTATCCCACTTCTGGCGAAGTCTGGATTGATAATGAGTGTATAACCAATATGAATGAAGAAGATTTATCCGCATTTCGCAGGAGAAAAATCGGCTTCATTTTTCAGGCATTTAATCTTGTTCCCTCTTTGAATGTCTGGGAGAACATTATTTTGCCTATCGGATTAGATGATAGAAAGCCGGATATGGTTTATCTGAAAGAAATTATTGAATTACTTGGATTGAGCGAGAAACTGAATAATCTTCCTAACACATTGTCTGGGGGTCAGCAACAGAGAGTAGCGATTGCCAGAGCATTGGCGACGAAGCCTGCCATTGTATTGGCAGATGAGCCGACTGGAAATCTTGATTCTAAGACAAGTGATGAAGTAATGGCACTTTTGAAAACATCTGCTATGAAGTATGAGCAGACGCTCATTGTAATTACTCATAATGAAGATATTGCACAAATGGGAAATCGAAAACTGGTAATTACAGATGGTAAGGTGGTGGAACAATGAAAACAATTTATCATTTGGCTATCAGCCGATTGAAATATAATAAAGGAAGATCCATTCTTACCATAGTTGCGATTGCTCTTATGACAACACTGCTCATGTCTATTGGTAGCTCTGCACTTACGGTTATTCGACATCAGCAGTTAGAGATAAAAGAAAGTGCTCGAAATTATCATGCGGCTTTCAAAGGCAGTACTGCAGATCAGGTATTTATTCTTGAAAATCACGCGGATGTAGAATCGCTTTCTACAAGGGAAAGTGTAGCGTCCATAGAACTGCCGAAATTAAATGCTGTTCTTAATTTTGATTCCACAAAAAAAGGTTCTATTGACCAAATTCAGTTAGCCAATGGAAAGATGCCTGTGGAAGCGGATGAAATTGCAGGGCCTCCTGCGCTCTTTGAAAGATTAGACGTTGTACCAGAAATCGGCCAGAAGTTTCAGATTCCATTACGCATTCAGGGAGGCAAAGTGGAGAACTACGACTTCACAATTACTGGTATTTTAGAGCAGACAGACATTTCAAAGCTGAATGTGAATGAAACACGTCTTGTCTATGGGGCTTTTGTATCTGAAAAATTTGTTGAACAACATATTGCCCCAGAGGATAGAACTTATACAGCTTATATACGGATTGTAAACGAAAATAAACATTCAAAAGATGAAATTGAGACAATTATATCTGAGATTGCAGAGGACGTAGGACTGAACAAGTCAGACATTTCTTTTAATGAACAATACCTGACATATATGACCAACCCCGGAACACAAGAACGAAATGTTATGATCGGGCTTGGACTGTTGGTAGTATTTCTTGGTGGCATGGTAATTTACAGCATTTATTATGTTTCTGTCATTTCCAATATACAAGAGATGGGGAAACTAAAGGCTCTTGGTGCTACCAAAAAACATATTCGCCGCTTGCTATTTACAGAAAGCCTTGCACAGTCTTTCGTCGGAATTCCCTGTGGAATCTTACTTGGATACCTCGCAACCGTATTCTTGTTCAGAATGGTTATTCTTTCCGGTTCTACCTTTGGGGATACATTCTGGCACTGGCAGGCTGCTATTTGTGTTATCGTGGTTGTTTTGCTTACAGTTGGGGTTTCTATCCGAAAACCGTTAAAAATGGCGTCAGGGATTTCTCCTGTGGAAGCAATGCGGTATCAAGAACCGACAGGAAAACAAAAAAGGAAAAAATCCTTTAAAACACTTTCCGTATCAAAGCTAAGTTATGCAAATCTACAAAGAAATAAGCGAAGAACTGCGGTCACGATACTTGCACTGGGCTGTTCCGGCATTTTGTTTTTAGTAGTAGCCAATATTGCAAACAATATAACTGCGGAAAATTATGCAAGAATGCTGATGCCAAAAGGCGATTTTGAAATTAGCCTTAATTATGCTGAGGACGATCGAGAGTACCCGGAGAATAATCTAAATATAATTCAGCTTCAAAATCCCTTGAACGATGATCTGAAAACGCAAATCATGTCTTTAGATGGTGTTGAAAGCATTGATGAAAAGCACACGGTTCTGGCAGAAGCTGAAAATGTGGTATTGGAAACACAGCGAACTGAGGTTGGAGGAATCAGCGAAAACGATCTGTTATCCCTAAATAAATCGCTAAAAAGAGGAACCTTGGATTATGATGAATTGGTTCATTCTAACGGCATTATTTTTACATGGGACATTTTGTTTGAGCAATATGGTTTTGAAATTGGAGATACAATACAGCTTACACTTTATGATGGAAACAAGAAAATTCCTTTTACGGGTACTCTCATGGCAAGTACCAACAGCAGTGATGATACCTTTTTGATTGCCGATGAGGTTTTACAGCAACTAATTACGGAGACAAATCCTGCGAGTGCCATTTACATTACTGTTCAGCCAGAAAAATTTGAAAGTGTAAAGGCACAAATTGATACACTGCAACAGGAAAATACGAGGTTCATGTTCAAATCCTATGACGAAGAACTTGGAATCGCAAAGCAGCTAATCCGCACGATACAATACACAATTTACGGATTACTGATAGTCATTGGAATCATTGGTTACATCAGCCTTATCAATACAATGATTACGAGTATTTTAGTTCGCAAAAAGGAATTGGGAATTTTGCAAGCAATCGGTTTGTCTGATAAGCAACTACGTCAAATGATACATCGGGAAGGACTGTTCTTTACTTTTGGAACATTAGCACTGTCACTAACCATCGGAAATGGGCTGGGGTATTTATTGGTACGCATTATTATAAACACCCAAATTCTAACGATTAGTCAATACGAATATCCGATTACCCAAACGCTTGTTTTGATAGTTGCAGTAGTCATCGGACAAATTGCAATTACTGTATTTGTAAATCGCTATATTCATAAACAATCGTTAGTCGAAAGAATGCGTGACTAACAGAATACAAGAAAGTGAAAACAGATGCGAAAGATACTTTTGGTTGACAATGATATAACTTTTATATGGGGATTGAAAAAATATTTACAGCGGCGGGGCTATGCGGTAGAAACTGCGGCTACTCTGGCTGAAGCACGGGAAATGATAAAGCAAGAAGCTCCGCTGCTGATCTGTTCAGACCTCTGCTTGCCGGACGGTTCTGGTCTGGAACTACTAGCTGAAGTACGTACCTGTAACAAAGATACTCCTTTTATCATTGCGTCTTGTTATGAAAAAGACGACTATGAGCAGGAAGCACTCCAGCATGGTGTCACAATCTGTATGGATAAAATTAAATCTGCATTATTGAAAGATAAGCTGGTGGAATATGCCTACAAGGAGCTATCAGAAGAACAACCACCAACCTTTCATAAGCTGTTATATCTCCATACGGATAATAGCAAAGCGGAAGTTCTGCGGGCGGCTATGCTGCAAAAGGGATTTAATCTTATACTGGTAAATTCCCTGCGTGAAGCAAAGCACAGGCTACTTGAAGATAAAGAAATAGAACTGATACTGTGTGATCTCTCGCTGCCGGACGGTACAGCCCTTGAGCTTTTTCATGACATACGACGTATATCTGAAAAATTTAAGGTAAATAACCCGCCCATTAAGTTGCTACCATTCTTTATTCTTACGGCAAGCACTGACCTTGCCACGGAATATCAATACCGGCACGAGGGTGTCAGCGACTATATCACGGCCCCGGTTAATATCCCGGAACTGATTCGGCGGATTCTGTTTTTTGTGGAATAGCTATCTTTCTCTCTATGTAATCAACATAATCAACTGCCGGGCGACGACCAAGAAAAAAAAGCCGTCGTACAGCAGCCCTTTTGACACGCCCATACGACCAGCGGCGGCTTTGAACAATCAAGGCCGCCGCTTTTCTTTTCCCGGCGCAGGATCGGCGGCCCACGGAGGGAGCCGCCATGAGAGTAGCAATATGTAGTTCATCAAAAAAAGCCTTGCTCACACCTCATCCCCTTACGCTCCTCCACCGGCATTATCCTGCTGGTTAATCGGTAATCATAGAACATGGAATCAGTGTGACGCCAGTTTCCCACTTTGGGAGACTGGCGTTTTTGCTTGTTGTTTTTTGTGGAATTGCCCCGAATTATGCCGGTGCCGTTCTCCGCCCCATTTCGGCTCACTCGTAACTGGACCCGTGAACCGAAATGGAGGTACATAATGAAGAAAGTCAATCTCCGGGATCTGTATCCCGATGTTTATAAAACAGATCACTTTGTAGAAGTAACCGAAGATGTGCTGGAGACGATCAGAGACTCTGAGCGTGCAGAAGCTGCCTATGACCGAAGGATGTATCGTTATAAGGCGCATTACTCTCTGGACTGCGACAATGGCATTGAAAATGCGATCCTGATGAAGCCCCAGACGCCGGAAATGCTCCTGGAGGAAAAGCAGCCGCGGGAGAAACTCTATGCCGCAGTAATGGCTCTGCCGGAGAAACAAGCCAAGCGGATCTATGCCAGGTATTATCTGGGCATGAGAGTAGGAGAGATAGCCGCAGCAGAGGGTGTAGACCCAAGCCGTGTCCGTGACAGCATTCGGCGAGGGCTGAAACAGCTGGCAAAATATTTTTGATAAAATTTCGTTTGGTGCGCTCGTTTTTTGCTCTTTTTGTCAGAGTTAATAAGAAGGACAAGTTTTCCCCCTTCAACAGCACTTTGACAATTTCATAGACAGCATAACAGGTACATAACCCGTGTACGAGCGAGTGTGGAACGCCGCGAAGATAGAGCAGTCAGGGAGGTGATGAACAAAGCTGCTTTGGAGCGATCTACGATTCCACAAAACGGATGGTGGCAGATTCGGCGCGATGACTGCATGGGGGCTTAAAGATACTTCCTCACGGCCCGCCAAAGACTTGGGGGGAACCCTGCGGCACACGATACGAACGATGCTGCGGAGTTATGACAGCTGCGCCAGCGGAGACCTGTTGTGTTCCCATCGTCAGGGGGCGTGGCAAATATGACGAGTAATCCGAACAGAATAACAGTAGCCGCACCAGGTTTTTATCCGGAGATTTCTTTCAGACTGGTGCGGCTGTTTAAGTATTAAGATATTAAGGAGGCGAGAGTGATGTTTGAAAAATTCCATCGAGGCGACATATATTCGGCTGATTTAAGCCCTGGTATCGGCTCTGAACAAAGTGGCTCTCGTCCTGTACTCATTCTTCAAAACAATGTGGGAAATTGTTTCAGTCCTACGATTATTATTGCAGCAATCACCAGTGTAAGCAAAAAGAGCAGAAAGTTCCCCACGCATTACCACTTAAATGACAGATGCGGTTTGGTGAAACCATCTGTTGTTATGCTGGAACAGATCAGAACAATCGACAAGTCGAGGTTAAAAAACTATATTGGTCATCTAAACAAGGATGACATGGAAAACATAAACAAGACGCTCTTGTGCAGTCTGGGGATTACATAAAAGTGCCGAAAGGCCGTATCATTTTCAGGCTGTGCAAGTAGAGTTATAATTTCGTTAGGAATTGCGGAGGTGATTCTGAATGGAGAATATCCAGAATAAAAGCGCATTGATTCCTTCAGATGAAATCCGGTCAGAAGAACTTCTGGCGGAACAAAAATTTGAAGCGTTTATCACTTCGCTGGCACATATCATCGAGAAATATGGTATGAGAGTGCTGGGCGAGGTTGACGGAGCTGCGTGAGAATCGCAGCTTTACATAGGATATTTTCCAAAAGTAAATTTTGGAGGTATGAATTATGAACCGATATGGAAAACGCTGTGTTTTGTATCCGAGGGTCAGCACAGAGATGCAAGTGGACGGATACAGCCTGGAAGGTCAAAAAAATATGCTGACACGATTTGCGGATCGTGAGGAAATGATCGTTGTTGATACTTATGAAGATGCCGGTAAATCCGGTAAATCCATTGAGGGACGGCCTGCCTTTCAAAAAATGCTCAGAGATATTGAGGATGGCTTGGACATTGACTATATTTTAGTGTATAAGCTGTCACGGTTTGGCCGTAATGCAGCGGATATACTTAACTCTTTGGAGTTGGTTCAATCTTATGGTGTAAATCTGATTTGCATAGAAGAAGGGATTGATTCCTCTCAGACAAGCGGAAAACTTTTGATTTCTGTACTATCTGCTGTGGCTGAGATTGAGCGTGAGAATATTATCGAGCAGACGATGAACGGGCGGCGCGAAAAGGCACGGCAAGGTGGATGGAATGGTGGCTTTGCTCCATACGGATATACACTGGAAGATAACAAGCTGATGATTGAAGAAACAGAGGCTGTGGCAATACGGAAGATTTTTGAATTATATACTTCATCGGAAATCGGTTTGGGTGGTATTGCGAATCAGTTGAACTTACAAGGTATACGGAAAATTCCGAGGCAGAATGGCACATTAGAGGATTGGACAGGACATTTTATTAAACTGATATTGGATAACCCGGTTTATTGCGGTAAAATTGCCTATGGACGGAGAACGAAGGAAAAAGTCAAAGGCACAAAAAACGATTACCAGATGAAAAGAAATGACGATTACATTCTGACAGAGGGACAGCATAAAGGAATCGTTAGTGAGGAGGTATGGGAAAAGGCTCATGCCAAGCGCCTTAGAACCGGAGTAAAGCAACCGTCAAAAATTGGGCGGGATCGAGTTCATTTGTTATCCGGTCTGCTGAAATGCCCGGTTTGTGGAAGTCCCATGTATACGAATAAACACGCATGGACAAATAAAGATGGCACTTACAAAGAAATTTACTATTATGTATGTAGTCGGAATAGGATGGTCCGGGGTAAGCATTGTGAATATAAGGCAATGCTGAAAAAGACCGATATTGAACCGATGGTCATTGAGGCAATTCGTGAGATCGTAAGAAATGAGGAATATGCCCAAGCCATTAAAAAACGGATTGGCGTTCAGATTGACACGAAAGCAGTGGATAAAGAACTGGAGGGCTATCAGGCAAAGCTGAAGGAAGTTGATCTGAATAAGACAAGATTGGAACGGGAAATTGACAGTCTCCCTGCTGATGCAAAATACCGGGAACGAAAGCTCCATGATATGACCTTGCGGTTAGATTCCCTATATGATGTCATTGTTGAGCTGGAGGAAAAAATCGAAGATGCCAGACTTCGGCGAGATGCAATTAAGCAGCAGGCAATTACTCTTGAGAATATTTACAAAATCATGGTGAATTTCGACTGCGTTTATAATATAATAAATGACGAAGAAAAGAGAAATGTGGTCACAGCCTTGATTAAGGAAATTGAAATTTACAGGAATGATGAGTCTGAATATCCGCTAAAGCGGATTGGTCTGAATTTTCCGGTGTTCAAGGATGGCGGGGAAGTTACGGAGCTTTTGTGGGACAAAGGGAATACCGTTGAGACGGTTGTTCTTTTGTCCCAACAAAAGCCGGATGACACGATAGAGATCGACTTAGACTTGGACGAGCTGGATGCCACCAGTGCCGAGTTGAAAGCAACCTATCAGGAAATCAAAGATTATGTGCTGAAAGAATTTGGCTTGAAGGTTTCAAGTTTATATATTTCTCAGGTAAAACGCAAATGTGGAATTGAAGTGGGAGAAAACTATAATCTTCCAAAATCAGAAAATGCAAGAGTTCCACAATGCCCGAAAGAGAAGGAAGAAGCTATCAAGGCTGCCCTGAAATATTTTGCGATGATCTAAGGACATCGCTGATTTCAAGGAGGAATAACACATGAAAAGCACATTTGAAAAAATGGGTGGAACCTACACACTTGGCGCAGACGGAATTTACTATCCGAATCTTGTCAGTACAGATGAAGAACCGCATTATGGGAAATATGGAATGATGCGGAAAACATATCTGAAAGAGCATCGTCCGGCAATGTATTCACTGTATATGTTGGAAGACAGACTGACAGAACATCTGAATACTGTGGACGATGAAGCACAGGAGAGAATGGATATTCTGGTGAGTCAGATGATGGAGAAGCAAGGCGTTACGGAAGAATTGAAAGCTCGTGATCAGATGGTGTGGGTTGGAGCTGTAAATAACATCCGGAATGCAGCGGAAGAGATTGTGTTAAAAGAATTAGTGTATATTTAAGGTAATGGAAAGCTCCTTCGGGAGCTTTTCGCTGTTTGGAAGAGATTATATAGAAAATGGGTTAAGAAGATGGTATTATTAAAGCAGCGGGATTTTTTATTATAGTATCTAAAATGTTTTATTCATTACAAGAAAATGGAATTGATGAATGCCATTAAACTTCCTAATAGAAATAGAATCTTTCGATATTCTGAATTGGAAAATTTGATAAGTACAGATTAGAGCACGTGTAGATGTAATAAGAGAACGAAAGGAGAAATATGGGAAAAAGCACAAAGAAGAAAAACAAAAAGGTTACAGCTCCAAAAGCAAATATTCAGGAATTAAGTATTTCTAGGGATGGCGGACAAATTGCACTCAGGGGGTATTCATATCAATTTTTGTATTCGTGTTATTTAATTCTTTCGTCATCAAATCCAAGCAATTTTTTCCAGCTTGAGGGGATTGAAGATATTGATTGTATCATGCAGAAAAATGGTAGTAATGATATTACTCATATACAGTTGAAATATTCTGTCAACAAACAGGATGCCAGTTTTTTAACTGATGTGCTCAAAAATTTTCTTGAAGCATATTTGCTGGATCAAAATAGATTTTTTAAGCTTGTTTATGATTTTCCTGTTGCAAAAGGCCATCTAAGTAAGATATTTGCATCTAAGTTAGACGAAAAATCACGCACCTATTGGGCTGGCGTGATTTCAAATATCAAGAAAAACAATCCTTCTTGGAATTGGTCTGTTTATGATTTCGATAAATTTATTTCACATCTGTCATTTGAGAAGATTGAAAAATCTATACTTGCTACTGAAATTGAAAAAACCTTAATTAGAATTTATGAGATTAACACAGACAATGTTTCATTATTTGCAAATAGCATAAAAATTCTTTGCTTTGAAAAAATGGAGCAGCGGGCCTATGTGACCAAAGCAGAATTAGATTCCAAAATCCAATCTGTCAAAATAGATATCAGTAAGGGTCCTCAAAATCCAGCTCATAGTTGGATTCGTAAACTGGACTACTCTAAGCCTAGCATTGATGAAGGGTGTAGTTTTTACGAAGGGAAAAAAGCAACACCAGCAGATATAGTAAGTGGGTTTCCAATCAAACGACCGAGTTTAGAAAAAGATGTTATTAATTCTATTTGCGAAAACATGGTTACTGTAATTAAAGCTTCTAGTGGGCAAGGAAAAACCACGCTGGCTTTGCGGGCAGCTTATATTCTCCAAAATGAATATATACCATATCAGTTACTATGGTGTGATGAGATAAAAGAAATTGGGAATATTGTCCAATATTTCAAAACAAGAATTCAGCTTGGTGAAAAGATTCTTATCTTAATTGACAATCTGGATAACCATCTCAGCAAATGGAATTATCTTGTTCAGCTCTTACAATCCGAATTGCATTGTCATTATAAGTTGCTCATCACATCGCGAGAGATGGATTGGTATAATTATAGTGGCGACTTGAGCAATATTCAGTCTTTGAAAGTAATTAAGCCGGCTTTAGAAGAAAAGGAAGCAATAGAGATATTCAATCTATTCGGAGAGGCTAAGCAGCTTCACCCAAGCATAACAAGCTGGCAAAGAGCATGGAATAAGATTGCAGAAAGGCAACTACTTATAGAGTATGTCTACTTGCTTACTCATGGTGAGATGTTATCAGAAAGAATAGCCTCACAAATATCCGAAATAGGACAATCATCTTCTGGCAAAGCAAAATGTGAAATCCTGCGCAAAGTATGTTTTGCAGATCTTTGCGGAGTCAGGCTTTCTGCTGTCAACCTTTATGCGAGTCAATCAGAAGATTCTGGATCGGATTTTGGGGAGCTCTTAAAATGTATGGAATCCGAGTTCCTTGTGCATGTAAATGAAGAGAGCGGGTATATTGAGGGGCTGCATCCAATTCGTTCAAAGCACGTTGTTGAGAGGCTGCATGAATTCCTGCCAATTGACAATACCGCCATTTCAGTTATGAAAATGGCGGACAAAGCGGACCTATCGATACTGTTTTCTCATCTGCCGGAGTTTACCCTGAACAAAGAGACATTTTTCCGCGATGCGGTCGAGAGTCTATGGGATGAAAAAGACCTTTCAAACTATACTTCTGCAATACAGGGGCTTTTTTCAGGGAGTGTGATGCAGTATTTCCTTTCCAATAGGGCTATGTTTGACGATGCAGATGCCCACGGCGGTCTTTTTCTTATATCGACCGAAATGTGCCCCTTTGCTGCATTTGAGGATTTCGGTGTGTCGATGGATACGCTGGACAAAATGCGGGAAACATTTCCGGATAATAAGAATATAGAATATCTTTGCCGATTACGGGAGCGTATTCCCACCTGCCGTTTGCAGGAAACGTATGTCTATGTTTTCTGCGATTGTCTATATAGGAAACTGTGCACCCTTCGGTTTGACGGAATAAAGGACATCATGTCCTATGCCTCCATTTCTGAGTGGATCTATAACATCAATCCAGCGTGGAATGTATCGGTCGGATTTTCTCTGGACGATCTTTGGAGCAAGCCGGAAAAATTGACGCTGGAGTGCATTTCTACGCTGATGTATCTCTCCTACTGCGGGAACAGAGAGAAATATATGGAATTTGTGGAACGAAATCTTAAGAGTATTCTTACGTACCTCAAGCAGTGGACCAGATCACATAGGGTATTTATTGATTCCGAAAAAAATGCGATTCACATTGAATATATCCTTCGATTGCACAATATTAAAACGGGAAATGAGCAGAGCGTCTCAAGGTTGAAACTCCTTTGCAAAGCCTTGCCTATTTTTGATTTGTATTGCGCGGATGCACTCAAGCCGACAGTTGATTTGCTCGCGGCTTATCCTGTTCCCGACGATGCACATAAAGAAATGTCCATTAGAAACATTGTAATCATGTTTCATCAGAATCTTACGTCGCTATGGAACAAGACCATTATGAGCAATTACGAATTTGATACCGTGACAGAATGGTTAAATTACTGGTTTGATGTGAGAGAACATATATGTTTGCTTGCAGATAAGTGCTGTGCCTGTATTTATAAACTTCTTAGCGGAAAAACATTAGGGGGCTTGGCAGGGGAAGTAGATAAACTTCGTGAAGACTTCGCCTTAATTACCACAGGTGAAAAACGATATCCTAAGGAAGATCGTCCTTTTGAAGAAAAAGCTACAGTGCCTGAGAGATTAGGAAAAATAAAGAATAAATACTTTCAAAGCATACAAAACTTTATGAATCAGTTTGCGGGTTTTCTTGCTAAGGAAGAACAAAAACAAAGATTGGCTATGGTAAACCTCATAACAGCTCAAAGTTCTCTTGTAACGATGCAGAATTACTTTGCAGAAATTGCAATTGATTTTGGTTTTCAGGAAAGACAGATGGTTCTTTGTGTTATGGAAACGCAAAATATAGAGCGACTAATAATGTGCTGTAGATACTATCAGGCACATTCGCCAAATAAGTATTTTAATAAATATCAAATTAGGAATTGGTATGATGGGTATTGTCGAGATGAAAGAAAAATCGCAGAAGAAGGATTTTTGGCATTAAAATCCAAGTATTTGATTCATTTTCCTGATAAAATTTATACCATTGATATGTTGAGCTATTATCCAATTATAGTTGATAATTTTGATATGGCATCGGAAAGCAATTTAACCGAATGGCTTCTGGGTTGTATCGCATTTTCTGATGCTCCCTTTGATTATCTAGTCATATTATCCGCTAACGAGTTTGAAGAAATAAATTCTGCTGCTTTACAGTTCCCTCGACAGATGCTTGTTGATGTCAAGAAGGCAATTGAATCAGAAAATTATTCATCGCTTGATAAATTATTACATCCATATCCTGTGGATGTGACGGCACAAATGCTTGACTGCTTTAGTGAAAAATATGATTTGCCTGAAAAAAAAGTCACCGATGTCGATGAGTTTCCAATAGGAGATATTGCAGAAGAACTATGGATATATTCTAAATCTGTGGAGTTGTTGACGGAACCAGAAGATGCGTGCTATCTTGCAGATCAAACGCAAGATATTCAGCCCAACATTGCGGAAATGCTTCGTTTATTGAAGAACAAGCTTCCGTTCAAAGATGTCGATTGGTTAATAGAAATTTGTGATAACGTATTTTCCGGAGAAAAATTTGATGACATTATGTTCAATAATGTTATTGAACATTTCATATAGAAAAATATTGAACAGTAAAATCGTTGTATCTTGATTGTTTTAGCAGACAACGTCTATTTAATTGAAGGAAAAGAATGTTGATAGCATAGGCATTGAAAATGCTAGACTATGACTTGGATTTCAAATTAAAGTAGATAGGCGGAATATTAGAATAATAATGTGTGAATATTATTTATTGTCTCGGCACCATTTATGGTGCCAGGACAATACTTTAGATGATTACAATTCTATATCATGTGACTTTTTCTTAGCTCGAGTAGGTTGATTTCTTCTAATTTCTTGTTTTCTCTGATGTTCAAGTTCCCATGCACGATGGGAGAAGACATTAGGATCTTCCACATTGAGATAATCTACCTCATTGGCGGCAATATCACGGCGGTGATAGTCATAATACTTACCAAAAGTACCTTTGAGCTGCTCGATCAGCTTATCCCGGAAATCAGGACGTATCTGGATTCTGGTGTCCAGCAATTCTGTATACTGTTCAGGTTCAGGACGAAATTTTTCTTCCCGGAAAGCGGAGGCATCTTTTTCAAGCTGTTTTTTGAGCGAGATGTCCTGAGAATCCAGGATATCAAGATTGTTATTCATCTGGTCGTATTTCTTGGATAGATTCGTCATATCTTTATCGGTAGAGCATTCTGCCTGGAAGATTAGCTGCTCTTTCCTTGATTTCAGTTCTTCAATTTCTTCGGTAACAGTGGTAAGCTGCTGATTCAATTTTATATGCTGGATGGGATTCAAAATACTGGTTTTGTCCTTTTGCACATTCAGTTCTTTCCGTTCCGTAACTTTAGCTTTGAGTTTCTTTTTAACGGTGTTGTATTTATTCAGTATTGGATTAAAATGATTCATCCAGTCATGGATCACTTCTTTTTGCATCTCATTATGAAGTAAATGATACTGTGTAAAAATCATATGATTGCGGATTGCTTCTAACGTTTCAGCTATTATTGGAATAGACTTTTCTACAGCTTCAGCCAGTTTTGCTACCTTTGCTTTTAATTCCCGGAGCATTTTGTTATCCGCACGAATCTGACGGTTGATTTCACAGCGGTCTGCTATCATGCCTTTCTTTTCCATATTCTGGGCAATGTAGCCTTCATGGATGGTTGGCTGTTCGGTGATTCCCTGCTCTGCAAAGCTGCGGTGATCAATGGTGGCATTTATCTGATTATGGGCAAGCATTTTATTTACGGCATCTGCCCAGTTTGCTCTCCAGATACAGAGTTGCTCATCACTGTTCCATTGTTCAGAAATAGGATTCTGTCTGCCGTAGCGGCCACTTTTAGGATGCTTGTCGATGCGGTCATAGCCCTTTTCCTGTGCGTCGGATGTGGTCATATAAATTTTCTTTTTTTCAACTTTATATCTGTATTGCTTTTCCCAGCCATCTTTTTGTGCAGCTTTGAATTCAGTAGCTGTAAATCCTTTTTCTTCCCCATCTTTGATACAGAGATATTCTTTTTCTGTTTTATACTGCCATGTTCCATTTTCATTTAATGGTCGGACAGTAAGAAGAATGTGTGCATGGGGATTGTGACCATCTGTATCGTGA
>QFCF01001172.1_pt1 | contig 23574 bp, 13 predicted proteins | sample 5346961 | NCBI WGS metagenome assembly QFCF01 (sample SAMN09062253, study PRJNA434731) | Human gut metagenome, whole genome shotgun sequencing project. | reverse complement strand
ACAGATTGCTTCTGACATCGAATTCATCTCCAAGCAAATGGAAGAAAACAAAGCTCAGATTGCAAAACTGGAAGCTCAGCTGAAAAACAGCAAGTACAACTCTACTCAGATGAAGAAAGCTGTAGAAGCTCTGACTGCTGAATTGAAAGCTAAACAACAACGTATCGAAGAACTTCAGACTGAACTGGCGTCTAAGAACATTCGTATCCAGGAACTGGATGCTGCTGTCAGCGACCTGTCTGCTGCCAAAGAATCTTTGGCTGCCGAGAACGAAGCGAAAGCTAAAACCGTTGCCGAACAGGATAAGAGTCTGAATGCCGCATGGTTCGTATTCGGAACAAAATCAGAGTTGAAAGCCCAGAAGATTCTTCAGAGCGGTGACGTGCTGAAGAGCGCTGATTTCAACAAGGATTATTTTACTCAGATCGATATCCGTACAACAAAAGAAATCAAGTTGTACTCCAAACGTGCTGAACTGTTGACTACTCATCCGACAGGTTCTTATGAACTGGTGAAAGATGACAAAGGCCAGCTGACTTTGAAAATTACTAATCCTGCCGAATTCTGGAGCGTATCCAGATACTTGGTTATTCAGGTAAAATAAGGTAGACATACCTGGTTAGAATTGCCAATGTGCTGATTCCTGAATTCAAGAAATTAGCACATTGGCTTTTTTATTTCTCATATTATATATATCACGGAGCCAATGAAATATAAAAATCTCTTTTTTGACCTGGATGACACCATCTGGGCTTTCTCACGAAATGCACGCGACACCTTTGAAGAAGTATATCAGAAATATTCATTTGACCGCTATTTTGATTCATTCGATCATTATTACACACTGTATCAACGACGCAATACCGAACTCTGGCTTGAATATGGAGAGGGAAAGGTGACAAAGGAGGAACTGAACCGCCAGCGTTTCTTTTATCCCTTACAGGCAGTAGGAGTGGAGGATGAGGCTTTGGCTGAGCGTTTCTCGGAAGATTTCTTTGCCATTATTCCTACCAAAAGCGGTCTGATGCCCCATGCCAAAGAAGTGTTGGAGTATCTTGCGCCGCAATATAATTTGTATATCCTTTCCAATGGTTTCCGAGAGCTGCAGTCGCGTAAGATGCGTTCGGCAGGAGTAGATCGTTATTTTAAGAAGATCATTCTTTCGGAGGACCTCGGCGTATTGAAGCCCTGGCCCGAAATCTTTCATTTTGCTTTATCTGCCACCCAGTCCGAGTTACGCGAATCGTTAATGATCGGTGACAGTTGGGAAGCCGATATTACCGGAGCGCATGGGGTAGGGATGCATCAGGCTTTCTATGATGTGACGGAACGAACCGCTTTTCCTTTTCAGTCTACCTATCATATCCATTCACTGAAAGAATTAATGAATTTATTGTAGGTTTTATGGATTAAGTCGTATTTTTGTTGCATTTAATAAATGTATAAAATACGATAACATCATGGATAGTACGCTTCTGCCATTTGCCTTACTTTGTTTTACTTCGTTCTTTACGCTGACCAATCCTTTGGGGACAATGCCGGTCTTTCTGACCATGACACACGGAATGACAGATAAGGAGCGGCAGGCTATTGTGCGCCGTGCCACCATCGTGTCGTTTATAACGTTGATGGTGTTTGTCTTTGCCGGGCAGTTCCTTTTCAAATTCTTCGGTATCTCTACCAATGGTTTCCGTATTGCCGGTGGAGTAATTATCTTTAAGATTGGTTTTGATATGCTTCAGGCACGCTATACTCCGATGAAACTTAAAGACGAAGAGATCAAAACCTATGCCGATGACATCTCCATTACTCCTCTTGGAATTCCGATGTTGTGTGGTCCCGGGGCTATCGCTAATGCCATCGTTTTGATGCAGGACTCTCATACTTACGCCATGAAAGGTATATTGATCGGAACAATCGCTTTGATTTATCTGCTGACGTTCTTTATTCTCCGTGCTTCCACCCGACTGGTGAAAGTACTGGGAGAGACCGGAAATAATGTGATGATGCGTTTGATGGGATTGATTCTGATGGTGATTGCAGTGGAATGCTTTGTGAGTGGAGCGAAGCCGATATTGGCGGATATTGTGAGAGAAGGGCTGAGCGGTATCTGCAAGTAGAAGTCTGTATTGTGGGGAGGAACGGATAAGATTACACTCATGTGTAAATTCGGAAATGGAAAATAAAAAGCGAGCCCGTTTAACTGCTTAAAGTTAAACGGGCTCGTTATTAAAATGGTTTCAGTGTATTAGTAGCCTTCGTTTTGTTTCAGCTTACCGTTAGATACATTGATCTCGGAAACCGGAATAGGCATTACAGTACGATAGTCGTCATAGTTGATCGGACCGGCCGGAACCTGAGCATTCGTTACTGCCTTTTTGTTTCTCCATGTATCCCAGGCGTTATGACCTTCACCATAAAGTTCCAGTCTGCGTTCTGTCAGAATATCATCGATAGTAACAGAAGCAACATCTTCATAGTCGGCTATTCTTTGCTTACGCAAGTCATTGATATAGCTGGCAGGATCAGCACCACCTGCTTTTAATGCAGCTTCTGCGGCGATCAGATATACTTCGGACAGGCGGATTACTTTCGGATTATTTACATATATTTCTCCGTCGCGTCCCGGATACTTCTGGATATACCAGCCTTCGTTATCTCCACCGTCGCTTTCTTCAGCAATCAGAGTGCTGCGAACATCGTCCGGACGTTCTTGAAGGAAAGTTTTGAATGCATCGGTGATACCGGCTTCTGCATAACCTTCGGCATGTGTGTAGAATCCGAGAGAGTTACGTTGTGCATTGTAGAGTGAGGTAATCAGGAACTCGAAAATGCTTTCACTACTTCCAACTTTGGTCCATACTGTTTCGTATTCGTCTCTGGTGTACAGCTTGTATGGAGATTTTTCGATTACATATTTGGCGTCCTCAAGTGCTTTACTGTTCTCATTCATGTAGAGATATGCACGGGCTCTCAGTGCACGGGCTCCCCAATAGTCGATATGACCGGCAGTTACTACCTTGCTGGTTTCAGGAAGATTATCCAATGCAGTCTTCAAGTCATCCAGGATGGTTTCGTAAGTTTTCGCAATAGTAGCTCTTTCTGCTGTATATCCGGATTCGAAAACTTCTGTAGACAATACGATACCCGGATCGCTAGCCTGTGCATTGCCAGGAAGTTTAGCGAATAAGCGGGCCAAGTCAAAGTGGAAAAGTGCCCGCAAAGCATACAATTCGCCTACCTGAACATCAACTTCAGCTCCTTCCAGACCGGATTTCTTAACTCCCTCCAAAACTTTGTTTATTCTTGCCAGAGAAAGATAAAAGCGTTTGTAGAAATAGTATGAATCAGAACTATTCTTAGTAGCCTGGTAAGCATATACATCGACTGTTTGCTTATTGCTACCGATGGCTTTGAAGTCGCTGCCTCTTTGGTCGGCGTACAAGAAGAAATCACCTGCGTAGCTGCCACGTGGATTAGTTCCTGCGTCTATAGAAGAAGTCTGAGACTCATAAACACCGTTAACTGCAAACTGTAAATCTTCGAGAGTCTTAATAGCACCTTCTGAAGGCCATTCACTGGAAGGCACTTTGTCGAAAGTATCGCATGAGGATACTGCCAACGTCAGTAATAGAATGGGTAAATATATTTTTTTCATTATTCAGTCTGTTTATAGATTATAATTTGATATTAATGCCGAATACACAGCTTCTCAATGCCGGTGTATCTGCCTGACGATAACCATTGATCGCTACATCCGGGTCAATGTTTTTAGTCTTCGACCACAACATAGCCAGGTTGTTTGCTCTGAAGTAGATGCGGAAGTTGGAAATGTGCTTCTTCAATACCGGCAGAGTATATCCTACTGTCATTTCTCTCAGACGAATATTGTCAGTCGATTTGATTGTGCGGCTTGAGAATCTGTCCCAACGATAAGGGTTAGCGTAGATAGGCATCGGGTTGTCTACTTTATCACCCGGATTTTTCCAGTAGTTTCCGGCTACATCTTCTGACAGGTTCATGGAACCGATTCTTACGCCATCATGATGAGAGAAATATCCCGGATAATCGAACATGTCACCACCAAACTGATAAGTGATCAGGAATGACAGGTCAAAGTCTTTGTATGTGAAAGTGTTGCTGAATCCACCGATAACATCAGGCAATGCTTTTCCTACAATTCCCTTACCTGCTTCGGAGTAGTCATTTACCACTCCCTTTGAGTGATCTTCAGGATCTAACCAGAATTCTCCCAGACCTGTTTCAGGATTTACACCTTTCCATTCGGGCAGATAGAATGTATACATTGACTCTCCCTCACGGTGCAGATACATTTCTCCGTCTCCATACTGGATATCTTTTCCTTCAGGAAGTTTGTCTACCAATGCACGTTGGTAAGTCAGGTTGAAGTTTGAAGTCCATGTAAAGTTCTTGTTGCTGATATTTTTAGAATTGAGTTCCAATTCGAAACCGTCGTTCTTCAATGCACCCAGATTTTCCCAACGGGAGTCAAAGCCGGTGATTAATGAAGTAGGTACTTCGAACAGCAAATCCGTAGTCTTCTTATTGTAATATTCCAGAGACAGATTTACGCGGTCGTACATATTCCATTCAATTCCCATATTGAAGTTCTTGGATTTTTCCCAGCTTAATTTGTCGTTTGCCATTCTTGACCAGTAAATAGCAGGAGCACTTCCGTATCCGGAACCTGTATACAGGTCCATGTAACCATAGTAATCTGAGGGCAAGTTACCGTTTGTACCATAAGATGCTTTGATCTTGAAGTCGGTAAATAACGGCATATCTTGCATAAATCCTTCTTTACTCATTCTCCATGCACCGGATACAGACCAGAAACTAGCCCAACGATTGTCTTCACTCAAACGTGACGAACCATCACGACGGAAACTGGCAGAAAGATAATACTTGTTATCATAGTTATAATTGCCACTTGCGAAATATGACATCATGCCGGCTCCCAAGGTTGAACTTGCAGCTTGGTCCGGTTGTCCGTTGGCCAATTCGGGATAGTGGCTTGAATAACGTTTGGCAACAGTTACAATCTGTAGCAGGTCTCTGTTTTCAACTTCGAAACCGGCCATCAAGTTCAGATTGTGCATATCTTTAAAAGTATCCGTGTAGTTTAATGTAGAAGAGCTGGTAGCTACGCGGCTTTCGAAGGTATAACGAGAACCCATTCCGCTGACGGAACCACCGTTAACACTGTTGCGATCCCAATATTCAAAGTGCTTGTTGTCTACATAGTCATAACCAAAGATAGAGTTAAGTGATAACTTATCACAGAATTTGATTGTTACATCTGCATTGGTCATGCTACGGAACATTTTGGTCTGAATCCACTCCAGAGCTGTATCGCTGTCTTTACCACCTAGCATCAGATGCGGGTTGGTAACTTTACCCCATGCTGCATTTTTATTATATGAACCATCTTCATTCTTTACCGGAGCAGTCGGGTCCATTGCGAATAAAATACCTATCGGAGAAGAAGTACCCATTCCTTGAGCCTGGTCTCCCTGATCGCGGAAACCATCTTGCGATGTAGCGGCTATCATTTGCTTGAGAGCTACGTTCAGCCAGTTATTTACTTTGTGATTAACGTTCAGACGACCGGAGATACGTTCGAAGTCACTACCAAGAACGATACCCTCGCTCTTATTGTAACCAACTCCGGCATAGAACTGAGTCTTTGACGAACCGCCGTTGATAGATATCTGGTGATCTTGAGTGAAAGCAGTACGATAGATTTCTTTCTTCCAGTTCGTATTTACTTTACCGGATGGGTCATGGATAAAGTCAGCAACAGTAGCCGGTGAGTCGAGCAGAGGAATGAACATATCACCTCCGTTATCGATGTTGTTCAATGCTGCTTGTTTGCTATCTGTTATTCCGTAAGTAACCAGACAGTTGGCTAATGATTCGCGAGTGTAGTCAATCAAGTCGGCTGATCCCATCATATTGAAAGCATTTACAGCCATCTTGTTCCAGCCTACTTCACCTGAATAGCTGACATTCGTTTTTCCTTCTTTACCTTTCTTTGTGGTAATGATGATAACACCGTTTGCGGCACGTGAACCGTACAATGAAGCAGCAGCGGCATCTTTCAGAACAGTCATGCTCTCAATGTCTTCAGGATTCAGTGTACTCAATACGCTTTGAGTCTTACCGTAGTAGTTCATGTCGTCATCAGCCTTTGTTACGACACCGTCAATAACATACAACGGGCTTTTAGAAGCACTGATAGAACCGACACCGCGAATGTTGATTTCGGCCATAGATCCTGGGTCACCAGTTGCTGAGGCTGTGCGCACACCTGCCATTTTACCGGACAATGCCTTGTCAAAAGATTCTTTGGAACCGGAAACGATTTTATCTGCCTTAATGACAGCAGCTGATCCTGTGAATGAAGACTTCTTCGCAGTACCATAAGCCACAACAATAACCTCATCAAGATTTTGTGCATCTGATTTCAGTGTAACTTTCACCATTGGCTTGATTGCCACTTCTTGTGTTTGCATACCAATATACGAAATCTGCAAAGTCTTTGCAGAACTTGGTACGTTCGCCAAATTAAAATTACCATCGATGTCTGTGATTGTACCTTGAGTAGTACCTTTTACCAACACAGAGGCTCCAACAACTGGTTGCCCATCTTCTTCAGAAATCACAACGCCTGTGACTTTCTGAGTCTGAGCAGTTACTAGGCTTATGCCCACAAAAAGGCATGCCAATAACAGCATTAATTTTCTTTTCATAAATTCTCTCTTAAAGTTCAACTTTACATTAATTGTCTCTATACTCTAACAAGTTGCAAAATTATTAATAAATATGAAACTAACAATTAATTTGATAAAAAAAGGTTGCATATATAACATATTGTTATTTATAACATCAAAAATATGCTGATAAACATCTTTATTTGCTATAAATATTGTGATTTATCAAGCATAGGATGTCACTTTGCGAATGCAAAGTGTACTAATTAACATTCTATTTGCTTGTTTTTGGATATAAAACTACCCTGCAAACGTTTCTTTTTGATTTATCACAAAGAAATGACGATAAAAAAATAGCATTTAAATTAAAGTTATGTAAATACTTAATTATTGAATTTTAATTTTTGCAGAAATTAATGCAGGTTCAACCTTAATTATAGCACAGAACTTAGTTTATTTTGTTCTTAGTATTAACTAAAAGACAATAGAATGAAGAAGATTAGTTACAGCCTTGTGTTTAACAGAAAAAAGAAGCTGAACAAAAAGGGAATGGCATTGGTACAAGTAGAAGCTTACTTAAACAGGAGAAAAATGTACTTCTCAACCAGGGTGTACCTCAAACCAGACCAGTGGGACGTAAAACGTAGAATGGTAAAAAACCATCCTAATTCAGATGCATTAAATCGAATGCTATATGATTTTATAGCTGACATTGAGCAGAAAGAACTGGGATTATGGCAACAGAGAAGATCAATATCCTTAGATTCGTTGAAAGACTCTATTGAAAAACCGGAAAATAATGGGAATTCATTTCTGACCTTTTTTAAAGAGGAAGTCAACAACTCTTCTTTAAAAGAGAGCACCAGGCAGAATCATCTTTCCACTTTAGAATTGCTGCAAGAGTATAAAAAGGACATTGTATTCACTGATTTGACATTCGAATTTGTGTCTTCATTTGATAATTATCTACAGTCCAAGGGGTATCATCTCAATACCATTGCCAAGCATATGAAGCATTTAAAACGATATGTGAATGTAGCTATAAATAAAGAGTATATGGATATTCAGAAGTATGCTTTCAGAAAATATAAAATCAAAAGCATAGAAGGAAGTCATACGCACTTGTCGCCGGAAGAGCTGAATAAAATGGAGGAGGTGAATCTGGAAGGGAAGTTTACGAAGTTACAAAAGTCAAAAGATGCCTTTTTATTTTGTTGTTACGCCGGTTTGCGGTACTCTGATTTTATAAATCTGACTGCCGCGAATATTGTCGAACTCCATCAGGAGACGTGGCTGATTTACAAATCTGTTAAAACAGGTATTGATGTGCGCCTTCCTTTATATTTATTATTTGAAGGTAAAGGACTGCGGGTGTTGGAGAACTACAAAGACGATTTAAACGGATTCTTCAAGCTGAAAGATAACTCTAATGTGAATAAAGACTTGAATGCATTAGCCAAGCTGGCAGAAATAGACAAACGGATATCATTCCATACAGCCCGACATACAAACGCCACCTTATTGATATATAGTGGTGCAAATATAACGACTGTACAAAAGCTGCTGGGACACAAAAGTGTGAAGACAACTCAGGTATATGCAAATATCATGGACATGACTATTGTGCATGACCTTGAGAAAGCAGCCTATTCAAAATTAGCTAATAGACCAAAAAGCTAGGCAGTGATTGTCTGGAAATGTCCTGTTTTTAAGATTGGTTTCAACAGAGTTGATTCAAAATCTAACAATATGGCAGAAATAATGCATAAATCAATGTAAGAATATGCAATTTACAAATGATTTGTCGCATATAAATGACTGTAATATACATAAAAAGTGCAATGTCAGGACTCTTTCCTTTTAAAGGAACGATCCGTTCCTTTAAAAGGAACAGATCGTTACTCACCGAGGAACATCTAATTGCTTTAAAAGGAAGAGCCAAAAGTAGTTTTAATTTCTAATTCTGTTCTAACTGATAGACTTTCCTGTCACAGGGAAATATATCATATCGAAACTAAATATTTCTTTTATATTCAAAGGTGCAAGCTGATATAAGTAATCATATAGCACAAGGAAACAAAAAACGGACAGATGTATTTCATCCGTAGATCTGCTGTTTTAAAATCCTGCCGATTTTTGTCATTCTCCCAAGCAGGTTCTGCATATTTTGAATTATACCATAACTAAATATGCTTTTCTTCAGATTTGATCTTTTTCTACTATCACGCCCCAAAAGTAATCATTCATTATGATTGGTGGTGAGAAATATTCGGGAAATATAAAAATAGTATCCAATAATAATACCTCATATAAATAAAATAAAGACATAACTTTCTTATAATGAATGAACTAAATGATTGAAATGGATAGAAACAGGGTATCATTCGTTAAAGAAAAGGGTAGTTATAATGCTGATAAATAATTGATTATCACGTTTATATATGGATACAATAACATATATGACGATTAGGTTTATATTTCTCATTATTATAATAATCAACACTTTATATAAAGAATTAGTTCTGCAAAGACTTTGCAAATTTCGTACATCGGTATGCAAACTCAAGAAGTAGCGATTAAGCCTAATTTAAAGGTAGTACTTAGGTCGGATGCTCAACAGATCGATGAAGTTGTTGTTACAGCAATGGGTATTAAAAGATCTGAAAAAGCATTAGGTTATGCTGCAACTTCAGTGGGTGGAGAAAAAATTGCGGAAAGCCGTACATCTGATGTGATGTCAAGCTTGGCAGGTAAGATTGCAGGTGTACAGATTTCCAGCACTTCATCTGACCCCGGAGCCTCTAATTCGGTCATTATCCGTGGAGTTAGCTCACTCTCCGGTACCAACCAACCACTATATGTCGTGGATGGAGTACCTTTGAATAACTCTACCGTATACTCTACAGATGGCTTGAATAGCGGATATGATTTTGGAAACGGTGCCAACGCTATCAATCCGGATGATGTGGCAAACATGACTATTTTGAAAGGTGCTGCGGCCACTGCTTTGTATGGTAGCCGTGCTGCCAACGGTGTAGTCATGATTACTACCAAAAGCGGCCGGAAAGAAAAAGGAGTTGGAATCGAGTATAACGGTGGAGTTCAGTGGTCAACTGTTCTGCGTCTGCCGGAATTTCAAAATGAATTTGGTATGGGATGGAACGGCAACCATACAGAATTGGAGAACGGTTCCTGGGGACCTCGTTTCGATGGTTCCATGCAGTTGTGGGGTAATGTGTACAACAACTCTCAGAAACTGAAACCTTATGTGGCAATGCCTGATAACATCAAAGACTTTTTTGATGCGGGATTCAGATATAGCAACAGCCTTTCATTCAATGGAGCTACAGATAAAAGTGATTATTATGTATCATTCTCTCAGATCAGCGATGATGGTATGATCCCGACAGATGCCGACAGCTACGATAAATATACTTTTTCTGCACGCGGCAGCCATAAGGCAGGAGCGTTGACATTCTCTTCTTCACTGAATTACGCTTATCAAAAGAATAACTTTGCTACTACGGGACAAGGTTTGTCCATGCTAAACTCTTTATATCAGACACCAAGAGATATCAGCATAATAGGACTGGAAGACCAGAATGATCCGTTCAACACTCCGGGATATTATTATACCCCCTACGGAGTTATGAACCCTTATTATATTTTGAATAACTATTTGAATGAATATGAATCTGAAAGATTCTACGGAAAATTTCAATTGGATTATGAATTCCTGAAATATTTCAAGTTTACGTACCGTATGGGCTTGGATACTACAACAGGACAAAGTGACAAAGGAAAACCGAATCTGTACGCTCTTTATTATGAAGGTACTCCTAATGGAGAAGGTCAGGGCTCCAGCAGTCCTTTCTCTGGTGAAACCGGACAATATTCTGAGCAGATAACCCGTCGTCGCGAGATAAACCAGGATATTATGGTTAATTTCAATATGCCGGTTAACGATTTTAATATCAATGCACTGGTCGGTTTCAATGGCAATGAACGTAAAGTCTCTTATCAATATTCAGAAGTTAATGATTTAACGATTCCTACATGGTTTAATCTGAAGAACTCCGGCAAAACTCCTATAGTAGAACAGCACATGGAACTCAGACGTCTGATGGGTGTTTTCGGACAGTTTGAAGGTTCATGGAAGAATATGCTCTATTTAACGGTTACTGCCCGTAATGACTGGTCTTCTACTCTTCCGAAAGAAAATCGCAGTTTCTTCTATCCTGGTATTACCGGTAGTTTTATTTTCAGCGAATTATTGAATGACAATCTGCAAGATGTGATAACTTTTGGTAAGATACGCGCCAGCTGGGGTAAAACAGGTAACGATGCTGATGTGTATATGGTTAATCCTGTGTATGCCCAATCTTCCAATAGAATACCTTTCGGTTCTCTGACTTTCCCTCTAGGAGGTGTCAACGCTTACTCTGCAGGAAATGTACTCGGAAGTAATACATTAAGTCCGGAAATGACCACAGAATCTGAAGTCGGTTTAAATATGGCTTTTTTCAAAAACCGCCTCTCTTTTGACGTATCTTATTATAATAGGAATACCGATAAGCAGATTTTCTCTTTGGCTATGGACCCTGCTTCAGGCTATACAGCACAGAATATGAACCTGGGTAAGATTCGTAACCGTGGTATAGAACTCCTGATCAGCGGCACTCCGATAAGAACAAAAGATTTCAGTTGGGAACTGACATGGAACTTCACAAAGAACTGGAGTAAGGTGATCAGTTTACCGGAAGAATTGGGTGGCATTACAACGATTTATGGTCTCAATGGAGGTACCAGTATGTACGCTATAACAGGCATGCCTGTTGGTGTTTTCAAGGCTCAGGTAGCCGAACGTGATCCGCAAGGACGTATTGTAGTAAATTCATCAACAGGTCTTCCGGTTGAAGCCAGCGAATTCGGAATCTGCGGAGATATGAATAACAAATATCAAATGGGTGTTTCTACTAACTTGAAATATAAAGGTATAAGCTTAGGCATTGATTTTGATATCCGTCAGGGCGGAGTGATGTATTCACGTACTAAAGATATAAACTATTTTACCGGTAACGCGATACAGACTGCCTACAATGACCGTAATCCTTTGATTGTTCCTAACTCAGTAAATAAAATAGTGAATGGAGAAAACGTTACTTATGTAGAAAATACAACTCCTATTACAAGCTCTAACATTTATAAATACTGGGGCGACGGTGGCTCTGATATGGGAAGCTGCTTCCTGGTAGACAAATCATACGTCAAGCTTCGTTCTGTTGTATTAGGTTGGGACCTGCCCAAAAGATGGTTGGCAAAAACTCCTTTCCAGGCAGTAAAAGTGTCTGCATATGGCAATAACTTATTTGTCTGGACTCCATCCAGCAATACATTTATTGATCCCGAAATGACTTCATTTGGTAACGACCTTGAAGGTAACTATGGAGAATACACGGCTAATCCCAGCTCACGTCGTTTCGGTTTCAACTTAATGGTTAAATTTTAAACAGGAATAAAAATGAAAAAAATATTATTATATGCATCATTAGCAACAACAGCATTGTTTGCAGGTTGCGACCTGAACATCAATGACGACCCGAACTACCCGATGAATGATCAGGTGACGGCGGATTTGATATTCCCCTCTATCAGTGCTTCCATTGCTTCGGCGGTAGGCGGAGAAATTTATAATTACGCTGGCTTTTTCGCTCAGTACTATGAACAGAAACCGGAGTCGAATCAGTATAACACTCTATGTGAATATACATTTACTGAATCTTCCCAGCAAATGGATTATTCTTATAGAATCCTGTTTGCAGGAGCTTTGGAAGATGCAAAGCAGGTGCTGGAAAAGACCACAAACCCTGCCGACCGATTCGCTACTACCATACTGAGAGCATATGCCTTTCAGATAATGGTAGATAATACCAGTGACTCACCTTATTCGGAAGCTCTGCAAGGTAATGCCAATGCCACACCTAAGTGGGATACGGGTGAAACAGTATATAAAGGTATATTAGGTGAGATAGATGCGGCAGAAGCTGCTTTGGATGGAAGTGGTATGGATGTGCCGGATTTGATATTCAACAAAAATATCGCTCAATGGAAAGGTTTTGCCAATGCTCTTCGCCTCCGTATGTATCTGCGTTTCATTGATGCCAACATAGATGCGGCTTCGTATACAGAGAAAGTGAAGACCTTAGTACAAAACAACGAATTCTTTACCGGTGACGTGAAATTGGATTGTTTCTTGGATGAAACAGACAAACGGAATCCATGGTATAATACGAATGCGGTCGGCTTGACCGGTAATCATTGTGCTGCCTATCCGTTAGTATCTTATTTAAGCAGCACGGGAGACCCTCGAATCGCTTATGGTATTAGTAAAACAGATGCGGATGGAAAGTATGTCGGTCAACTTCCCGGAGGAAAAACACATATGCAAAGCATTCTGGGTACTGACAACTGGAAAAATAAAAACGTAAGTGCGATTGATTACTCTATCGGAGCCACAAAACCTGTCTATTTCTTTACTCAGGCTGAATTACAATTCCTGATAGCTGAGGTATATGCTCGTTTTCACAATGATGATGCGAATGCAAAGAGTGCTTATGAAGCAGGTGTAACTGCAGACTTTGCCGTTCGTGGATTTGCAGGTCAAGAGAATACCATTTTGGAAGGAGCGTGTGCATGGTCTGCTGCTTCTACACAGGCAGACAAGTTAAACTTGATATATATGCAGAAATGGGTATCTCTTTTCTACATGGATCATATGGAAGCATGGAGTGAGATTCGTCGTACAGATTGTCCGAAACTGTCTTCTTATTCAGCAGCACAGATACAGGCTAGTGAGTCAGTATACACTCCGGGAGAGTTAGTTGCTCCATGGACTAATGGTCTGGAAGCGGGTGGACTGATGAAACGTATGACTTATCCATTAAGCGCACGTCAGCAAAATGTGAATACTCCTGCAGGGGTACCGGGAAGTACTCCGGTTTGGTGGGATATCAAATAGTAACCAATAACTTAGTAAGTTTTACGTATGAAAAATATAATATACAGCATATTAGTATGTTTGCCGTTTGTCTTTGGAGCTTGCGACAAATCAACAGATGACACTTCTAAAGTCACCTATTTTGTTACGTTGGAAAGAGAGGGTGATGAAAAGATCGTTTTAGAAAAAGGGCAACCCTTTGTGGAGCCGGGATATTATGCGGAAATGAACGGAGAAGATATTACTGAATCTGTTCAGATAAAAGGTAGTGTTGATGTCAACACTCCGGGAATCTACAATTTAGTATATGCGGCATACAACGAGGACGGTTTTGCCAAAACATTTACACGAACAGTATATGTGGCAGATAATACTGCTTCTCCTTTGAAATCCGGAATTTATACCGTAGCCGAAGGAAGCAAACGTACCGCCCCTTCTGTGGTAGCTTTCAGTGGATATGAGATTGTGATTTTCCAGATGGAACCGGGGATTTTTTATATCAGCGATTTCTTAGGAGGCTGGTATGACCAGCGTGCTGGCTATGGACCGGACTATGCAATGGTTGGCAAATTCGAATTGAATGATGATAATACCATTACTCCTCTGGAAAGTTATGTTGCAGGTTGGGGAGATTCCATGGATCAAATGACTAATACATTATTGGACCCTGCGACTGGGACTCTGAAATGGACTGTTGCTTATGCCGGTCAGCTATCTTTTGACATTATAGTAAAACAATAAAAATACGATTATGAAGAAATATATGATATTACTTTTAGCTTCACTGGCTTTTACATTCGTGGCATGCGACAACGATACAGAACCAGGTGGTACTGCTGTTGAAAAAATGGCAGGAGACTGGTGGGTGACAGTGAATGCATTTATTGACGGGAAAGAAGTAGAAGATCCTTTCGGAGCAGGACATCTGCAAATGAGTACTTACAATACAGCCAGCAACAGTGAAACTGAAATGTGGTTGGATGATTTAGGAAACTTCTGGGAATATAAACTGAAAGTAAACGTGAATTATGCAGCGAGGACTTTCTCGACAACAGGCTTTGTGGATAATGTAACATATGAATCCAAAGTGAAAATAACTGATGGCAAGGTACTGGAAAAAGCTGCCACAACTCCTAGTGGTATGCCTGCTGACAGTATCGTATATATGGTACAATTCGACGACGATGAAGATGGATTAACTTATAAAGTTTCAGGCTTCCGTCGAACAGGTTTCCCTGCTGACGATTTTTAACAGAAGAGTTTAAATATAGAGAGGGCTGTTCCAATGATCGGAGCAGCCTTTTTGCAATCTAACCTCAACTAAGACAGATCAATATATAAGCAGTCTCCAATATTTACAATATTTCCTTGCCTTTAAAAGAAAAATGAATGGGACAATGTTTTTAATTAGCAACATCCATTACCTGATTAATTGTATACAAATAAAAGCGCCTCTTATAGCATGATACTATTTTTTGTTTATAATAGCTCCTTGTTTTATAGATATAATATTGATTATAAGATAAATAGTTTTCATTTCGGTAGAGAAGTGGTATTACATAAAAGAGAGTAAAACATTAGCTGAATTAGGGTAATTAACTGTCAAATAGATATATAAGCTATTTCTGCTTGATAAAATATCGACTGGTGTTACTGATTTATCCCCTATATACCTAACTGATTATCAGTTATATATAAATCCATTAGTTCTGCAAAGACTTTGCAGATTTCGTATATTGGTATGCAAACACAAGAAGTCGTAATCAAACCTATTTTGAAAGTCTTGTTAAAGTCTGATTCTCAAAATCTTGAAGAGGTAGTGGTAACAGCTATGGGTATTAAGCGATCTGAAAAATCTTTAGGTTATGCAGTATCCAGTGTAAAAGGAGATGAGATAACTAAAGCGCGTGAAAGTAATGTGCTTAATTCATTGTCCGGTAAGATTGCAGGTTTGCAAATTGCACAGTCGTCTGGAACGGTAGGTGGTAGTTCAAGCATACAGATTCGTGGTGCTTCTTCTATTGGCACAGTTTCTTCCCCTTTATTTATTATTGACGGACTTCCTATCGACAATGGTTCTTACAATCCTGACAGAACCAATGGTATAGTCGATGTAGGTAACCGTGCAGGAGATATCAACTCTGACGATATTGAATCTATCAACGTATTGAAGGGGGCAGCTGCAACTGCATTGTATGGAGCGCGTGCAAAAGATGGTGCAATTGTTATTACTACTAAGAAAGGGAAGAAGAATTCACCGGTATTTGTTACGGTAAACTCTTCAACACGATTTGAGAATGTACTTAAATTGCCTGATTTCCAGAATGAGTATGCACAAGGTAGCTACGGAGTATATAATGTAAAAATGCTGAATGGATGGGGACCGAAGATTTCATCGGTACAAGATCAGCAATTTACAGATTATAAAGGAGATAAAGTGACTTTGAAAGCAAATCCTGATAATGTGAAGGATTTCTATGAAACCGGAATGAGCTATATTAATAATGTGTCAGTAGCCGGAGGTGGTGAAAAGGCTGATTTCCGTTTGAGCTTTACTTCTACTAATCAGACCGGTGTTGTGCCAGGTTCTGACTATAACAAATATGCATTCTCTGTGAATGCAGGTATGAACTTTACTAGCAACTTCACAGGACGTATCTCTGCCCAATATATACGTTCAGATTCTGAAGGTCGTCCGGCACAGGGGGCAAATGATAGCAACTTGCTGATTCCTTTAATCAATGGATTGCCAAGAACGATTGATATTCATGATATTAAGCAGAACTGGATTGATGAAAATGGCAAACAGGTTACGTTGGATCCGGAAGGCAAAAGTAATAACCCGTACTGGATTATTAATAAGAATAAATTTACTAATAATCTGGATCGTATGATCGGTAATATCACATTGACTTATAAGCCGATTGAAGGATTGACTATCACTAACAATGCCGGAACTGACTTCTATACAGAGGGAAGACGTAAACTTTACGCAAAGGGTACTGTAGGAGCCTTAAATGGTAAGTTCCAGACTTGGAATTTGTATAAAAGAATTATAAATAATGATTTAATGGTTTCCTATGAGAAGACTTTTGCCAATGATTATCATTTTAAGGCGATGGTAGGTCATAATCTCTATCAGGAAGAATGGAAGAATGAGAATGTACAAGCTCAGAATCTGGTAGTTGACGGATTGTATACATATACTAATGCGAAATCTACTACTCCGGTGAATTATTATGAAAAGAAACGTCTTGTCGGTTTATACGGAGATATTAGCTTGGGATACAAAGATATGCTTTTTATTAATGTAACAGGACGTAATGACTGGTCGTCTACTCTGCCTATTAATAACCGTTCTTATTTCTATCCATCTATCAGCGGTAGCTTTATTTTCACAGAATTGATGGAGAATAAAGACATCCTGAATTACGGTAAGATTCGTTTAAGTTATGCGAATGTGGGTAGTGACGAAGATCCGTACAATTTGGCATTTAAATATACTCCAGCTAGTACTTACTTTTTGCAATATCTGGGTAATGTCAATACTTTCCCACACATGGGACTGGTTGGTTTTACCGGGCCTCGTGTTCTGCCGAATGAAAACTTGAAACCTCAGAACCAAAGTTCATTCGAAGTCGGAGCTGATTTACGTTTCTTTGGGGGAAAGATTCGTTTGGATATGACTTATTATAGCAATATCACAAAGAATCAGATTGTAAGTATTGATGTCCCGTTGTCAACAGGTTACTTTGCTAATAATATCAATGCCGGAAAGATTGCCAATAAGGGTGTCGAAGTAACTTTGGGCTTGACTCCTGTAGAAACACGTAACTTTAAATGGGACTTGGATGCAACGTTTGCTTCTAATAAGCAGACTGTAGAAGAGTTGGCTGAAGGACTTGATGAATATACATTGACTAGCGGATTGAGCGGTTTGCAGATTAAGGCTGCCAAAGGTGATTCGTTCGGTTTGTACGGTACTGCCTGGAAGCGTGATGATCAAGGTAATTATGTAATCAACTCTAAGACAGGTTTGAGAGAAACAGTCAATAACGTACGTTTGGGAGACGTTTATCCTGACTTTACAATGGGTATCAACAATACACTTACTTATAAAGGGCTGACTTTTAGTTTCTTGATTGATATCCGTCATGGAGGTTCCTTATATTCGGAAACAGTAGCTAATTTGAGAAGCAGTGGTTTGGCTGCAGAAACAGTGGCTCACCGTGAAGATGCCTCTTTCATTGAACCGGGTGTTATTCTTCAGGATGACGGAACTTACAGACCTAATGATGTTCCGGTGAAGAGTATGCAGGACTACTGGCAGCATGTGGCGAACTCCAGTAATAATGAAGGAAATATCTATAATGCATCATTTGTGAAACTTAGAGAAGTGCAATTGTCCTATAGTTTTCCGCGTAAATGGTTTAAGAGTTTCTTTGTTAAATCATTGGATTTAGGCTTCGAGGCACGTAACTTATGGATCATCAAAGATCATGTGCCGCATATTGATCCGGAAGCTAACTTCTTCGGTCCTTCTCAGATCGGAGGCGGTGTAGAGTTTAACAGTATCCCTTCTACCAGAAGTTTCGGATTTAATCTCAGACTAACATTGTAAGAATTAAACGAACATGATTATGAAAAAGAAAATATTAGCATATGCATTGAGCGCTTTGACATGTGGGTTATTTACTTCATGCAGCGACTGGCTTGATATCAACCATGACCCCAATACTGCCGAGAAAGTTGATCCCGGATATTTGTTTAACTATGTAGCCGTAAACTGGGCCGGAACACGTACCGGTGGTGACTTCTATATTCCGTTATCAATGAGTTCACAGTGTCAGGTTGATGGTGGACTTGATTATGGTGGCTGGGATGAATCGGTATATACCATTTCCCCTTATAGTACAGGAAATACGTGGAAACATTACTACTCTGTCGGTGGTAATAACTTGATGCTGGCTATTAAAAATGCGGAAGAAGCAGATCCGGTGAATCACAATGCTATTGCACAGTGTAAGATTCTGTTGGCTGAACATATGTATGAAGCGACGATGCTATGGGGGGATATCCCTTTCACTGAATCTTGGAACGGAACAATTAAGTATCCGAAATTTGATTCTCAGGAAAGTGTATTGAATGGGGTGTTGTCATTGCTTGATGAAGCACTGCAGATCATGGATTTGAATGATGCCAATGCGATTGATGAATACGATATCTATTATAAAGGTGATATGAATAAATGGATGACTTTGGCCAAATCTTTAAAGTTCAGAACACTGATGGTTATGGTGGACAAAGATCCTTCTAAAGCTACTGCCATTGGTACGTTGTTACAGGCTGGAGGCATGGTATCATCAGCATCAGATAATTTGGTGTTCCCTTATTCTGCAGAACCGGGTAACCAGAATCCTAAGTATGAACTTATAGAATTGGTTGGCGGTACACAGATATTGTTTTTTGCCAGCAACTATATGCTGAAGCCGATGCAGGAACGTAATGACCCCCGTATTCCTTGTTATTTTGAACCGGGTGCCGACGGTGTATATAGAGGCTTAGGTAACCGTGAACCTGCTGTTACTGATGACAAAGATAATATGTTATCATCTGTTGTGAGCAGTTATCTTTTCAGAAAAGATGCACCGGAGTTAATATACTCTTGCCAGGAGCAGTTGCTTCTGGAAGCGGAAGCTTATGCGCGCGGTTTGGGAGTTGCTCAGAATTTGTCGAAGGCTAATGAATTGTATAAGAAAGGCATTCGGGAAGCATGTGCATTTTATGGAGTAGCGGAAGCGGATATTGATACATATGTTACAGGTTTGCCGGAATTGACAGCGCTGACTCAGGAGAAAGCACTGTATGAGATTCATATGCAGCAGTGGATTGATTTAATGGATCGTCCGTTTGAGGAGTTTGTACAGTGGAGACGTTCTGGTACTGCTGGAAATGAAGTCCCGACCTTACAAGTGCCGGAAGATGCAACTTCAAAAGAACTGATCAGAAGATGGGAGTATAGCCCGGAAGAGATGACTGCTAATATCAATGCACCGAAAGAATCTCCGAAGATTTGGGAAAAGTTATGGTTTGATTTATAATTGAATTACTATAAATGGTTACGAAAAAGAGGACAATACAACATTGTCCTCTTTTTTTTTGTTATATTTGCGACCATATTTAGATTTATATAGTAGAAGTTAAAGAATGAAAGAATTTATAATATCCGAAGCCAAAGTAGAAACCGCAGTACTTGTCGGACTTATTACTCAGATGCAGGATGAGCGGAAAACGAACGAGTATCTGGATGAATTGGCTTTCCTTGCTGAGACGGCTGGGGCGGAGGTAGTGAAACGATTTACACAGAAATTGCCGACTGCCAATTCGGTTACTTATGTCGGAAAAGGAAAACTGGAAGAGATCAGACAATATATACGGACAGAAGAGGAAGAAGAACGTGAAGTGGGAATGGTTATCTTTGACGATGAACTTTCCGCGAAACAAATACGTAACATTGAAGCCGAACTGAAAGTAAAGATACTAGACCGTACTTCATTGATCCTCGATATATTTGCGATGCGTGCACAGACTGCCAATGCGAAAACGCAGGTAGAACTGGCTCAGTACAAATACATGTTACCACGTTTGCAACGACTCTGGACTCACCTGGAACGTCAGGGTGGTGGCTCCGGTAGCGGAAGCGGTAAAGGAGGTTCTGTGGGACTTCGCGGACCGGGTGAAACGCAGCTCGAAATGGACCGCCGTATCATCCTCAACCGTATGTCACTGTTGAAAGAACGTTTGGCGGAAATAGACAAACAGAAAGCCACACAGCGCAAGAACCGCGGACGCATGATCCGTGTCGCATTGGTCGGCTATACAAACGTTGGAAAATCGACCATCATGAACTTGCTGTCAAAGAGCGAAGTGTTTGCCGAAAACAAGCTGTTCGCTACGCTCGATACAACAGTACGCAAAGTGATCATCGATAACCTGCCATTTCTTCTGTCGGACACAGTCGGATTTATCCGTAAGTTGCCCACCGACCTGGTAGACTCATTCAAATCGACTTTGGATGAGGTGCGTGAAGCCGATTTACTGGTGCATGTAGTAGACATCTCTCACCCCGGATTTGAAGAACAGATCGAAGTGGTGAACAAGACACTTGCCGACATTGGCGGCGGTGGCAAACCCATGATACTTATATTCAATAAAATAGACGCCTACACCTACGTGGAGAAGGCGCCGGACGACCTTACCCCCCGAACAAAGGAAAACTTAACACTCGAAGAACTGCCTCTTTATTTCCGCCCGCGAACGAATCAATATAGACGAACTGAAAGATGTAGTTTATCAGCGAGTGAAAGAATTGCATGTTCAAAAGTACCCCTATAACGATTTTCTTTATCAGACTTACGAAGAGGAAGAATAATAATCAATGTACCGCTTACTGATTGGGGGAGGCGGTACATATCTATTTTTATCTATATGAAAGACTATCGTAAATTGACTGAGGACGAAGTGCTTCAGTTGAAGAGCCAGTCGTGTCTGGCTGATGATTGGGGAAATGTTTTGGTTGCCGAGGGGTTTAACTGTGAGTATGTTCACCATACCCGCTTTTCGGGTGAAGTGAAGTTGGGCGTATTTGATGCCGAATTTACACTGCCTGGAGGAATCAGAAAACATTCGGGACTCCGTCATGTAACTCTGCACAATGTGGTAGTGGGGGATAACTGCTGCATTGAAAACATTCAAAACTACATTGCTAATTATGAAATCGGAAATGATACCTTCATTGAAAATGTGGATATCATTTTGGTAGACGGGCTAAGCACCTTTGGTAATGGGGTGGAAGCGACAGTGCTCAATGAAACGGGCGGACGTGAAGTGCTGATCAATGATAAACTGTCGGCACACCAGGCATACATACTTGCATTGTATCGTCACCGTCCGGAACTGATTAATCGCATGAAGGCGATTGCCGATTATTATTCCAACAAGCATGCTTCTGCGGTAGGTAGTATAGGTGATCATGTGATGATTCTGAACACAGGGTCTATCAAGAATGTACGGATCGGTGATTATTGCCATATTTGCGGTACTTGCCGTTTGACAAACGGTAGCGTCAACAGTAATGTAACAGCACCTGTACATATCGGACATGGAGTGATATGTGATGATTTCATAATCTCTTCCGGCTCTGAAGTAGATGACGGAACGATGCTGACCCGTTGTTTTGTCGGTCAGTCTTGCAAACTGGGACATAACTATTCAGCTTCCGATTCCTTGTTTTTCAGTAACTGCCAGGGAGAGAACGGGGAGGCATGCGCCATCTTTGCGGGACCTTTCACGGTGACTCACCACAAATCGACTTTATTGATTGCCGGTATGTTCTCGTTTATGAATGCGGGATCGGGATCGAATCAGAGCAACCATATGTATAAATTGGGACCTATCCATCAGGGAACCATGGAAAGAGGGGCCAAAACGACCTCCGACTCCTATATCTTATGGCCGGCACGTGTCGGAGCCTTTTCTCTGGTAATGGGACGTCACGTTAATCATGCCGATACCTCCAATCTTCCTTTCTCTTATCTGATCGAGCAACGGAACACGACTTATCTGGTTCCGGGAGTGAATCTGAGAAGTGTGGGTACCATTCGCGATGCTCAGAAGTGGCCGAAACGTGACAAGCGGAAAGACCCGAACCGATTGGATTATATCAATTATAATCTTCTGAGTCCATACACCATTCAGAAAATGTTCAAGGGACGTTCTATTCTGAAAGAGCTTAAGCGGGTATCCGGCGAAACATCTGAAATCTATTCCTATCAGAGCGCAAAGATCAAGAACTCCTCTTTAAATAATGGTATCCGTTTTTATGAGATCGCTATTCATAAGTTTTTGGGTAACTCCATCATAAAACGCCTGGAAGGCATTAATTTCCAGAGCAACGAAGAAATACGCCAGCGTCTGAAACCGGACACGGAAATCGGAACCGGCGAATGGGTGGATATGTCCGGACTGATCGCTCCTAAGAGTGAAATAGACCGTCTGCTCGATGGCATCGAAAATGGTTCTGTCAACCGGTTAAAGTCCATCAACGCCAGCTTTGCGGAAATGCATGAGAATTATTATACGTATGAATGGACCTGGGCTTACAACAAGATTCAGGAGTTTTACGGCTTGAATCCGGACGAAATAACGGCACAGGACATAATCCGTATCGTAAAAGCGTGGAAAGAGGCGGTAGTCGGTCTTGATAAAATGGTATATGATGATGCCCGTAAAGAGTTCTCGCTGTCTTCGATGACAGGATTCGGAGCCGATGGTTCTCACGATGAAATGAAGCAGGACTTCGAACAAGTACGTGGTGATTTTGAAAGTAACACGTTTGTGACGGCTGTCTTGAAGCATATTGAGGACAAAACTGCGCTTGGCAATGAATTGATCAAAAGAATCGGGTCCATTCAAGAGTAAAATCTAAAGTCGGCTTATTGGTTAGTCGCCTCATTAACAGTAGTTATTGTGATCTAAAGTTCTCAGACCATTCTCATCTCGATGAGAAAAAATTCTCACCACAATGAGAAAATTTTCTCATCGCAGTGAGAAAAAATACTCATAGGCATGAGAAAAAGTTCTCACTGCAATGAGAATAAATTCTTGTTGCGGTGGGCATAGTTCCTTTCTGCGTTATTCATTCTTAATTCTTCATTCTTCCGTTATCATTCTTTATTTTTAATTACTACCTTTGCCTCACTAACTAACATTACGTAATAAAATAAGAAATTATGGCAACACCTCCGTTTAAGTATCAGCCCATGTTTGAAAAGGGAAAAGATA
>QFCF01001091.1_pt1 | contig 25512 bp, 20 predicted proteins | sample 5346961 | NCBI WGS metagenome assembly QFCF01 (sample SAMN09062253, study PRJNA434731) | Human gut metagenome, whole genome shotgun sequencing project. | reverse complement strand
ATAGTAGAGAAGTATTTGAAGTAATCCGCCTTCCGGATGTCCCTCATAATCAGGGCTTTCTCCGATAAAGTCTTCGGCCTCCAAGTCGTACTCTCCCCACATATCGCCGAAGTTTAGGCCGAGTTCACTATCCCCGTTTGACCACATTTCAGTAAGGAGCTTTCTTCCCCAACGATCGTAAAGCTCTGCCTTACTGATTTCCTTCCTGTCTATTCCGGACAAAATCTGTCCGCACACAACGTCGATCTCATCCTGGATCTTATTTTGAGTATCAGTGTTGGGATCGTTATCTAAATCCTGTGCTTTATCAGTTCCGGACAAGATGGCAGCAATTCTTTCATCGAGAAGCCTTGAAGAAAGCTCGACAATCCTCAACGCAAAAAGGGCCTGAACAAAATTATCAAAATCTTCTACTTTAACGCCGACGTATTCTTCGAATTGTTTGATGTAAAAAACACTAGACAACCCTTCTTTAAGGGCTTTCTTTGTAACAGGGACTATGACGTCGCCCCGCTCTCCAAATTCATCAATTATGGTTTCTTTGCCATAAAGACGACCGTCCTCATGTCTTTCGAAGTCAGATATGTAAGCCATTTATTGCTCCTGAGAGATCCTTATGTGGAATTTCCATAGAGAACTACTTCTTTTAAAAGTCATCCATGAAATCAATCGAAATTCGATAATTTGATTATACATAAATTTTAGGATTGTATTGACTAAATTTTATTTATTGATTATTATGCCGGTATGGTAAGGAGAGCAACATGAATAAGACAATTCATTTTCAGCAGCGTCAGTCTCAACGAGGCATAAAAGACGAACACATTTGCCTGGCTTTTTTATTCGGCAAGAAAAGCGGAGACAAGATCACTCTTGATCGACGCAGCTGCCAAAAAGCAATGGATCTCATTAACGAAATGAAGAAGAACCTGGCTCATCTGCTGGAGAACGGCGGAATCACCGTAGTGGCCTCTAATGATCGTCTTATCACAACTTATCGGTATGACAGCTACTCTCGCGTTGCGTCCCGACTCCACTAATTTTCATTAATTACTATGCAAAGTTCACTAAAGTTATACGTCGCCCTTCTAGCAAAGATTCTCGTTACTTCATATAGGGAAGCGAAAAACGAGCCGCTGGATAGCCGGGAAAACTTCAAAAAACTTATTTCTGGCTTCATTCCTGTCCCAAATAAGCATCTTTGGATTAGCGATTTAGATGACTGTCTTCCAAACCTTGATGAGAGTGAAAGAAGCGAGCTTTCCCGGCTGGAAAAAGTAGTATCGTCCAAAGGTTCAGACGGAGAAAAAGACCCGATTAGTAAGCTCCTCAAACTAATCAGCTTGGATCCGTATTTTGCAAAACTAGTTTCTCCGGAAGTGGCTTCCGCATGCGCTCAAGATATTGAATCCAATATGAAAGGAAAAGATGGTGAAGATAGCGTTCTTTGCCTTAACTCTCTTTCGTTCCCTATTGCGATAAGTCTAGCTTCAAGAAATAAAACAGTTTATTGCGGGATGTACAAGGATAGATTCGCCCGGGTAATTATCGGCCTCTTTTCCGCCTTGCTCTACACAGTAAAGAGCGAAAAAAAAGGACGACTCCGACTTGTCGCGGATGACGATGTCGACTCTGTGCGGTTAAAGACAAAGAACTTAGTTTATGCAGAAAAATTTTCCGAAGATGAACCAGACATCCCGGGTTACTCAAGGAGGTGTGAGAATAACTACTTCTTGTTAGACAGAAGAATCCTTTGGGAGTCTAGTCTGAAAGCGCAAGACTTCAGATCAACAGTTAGCGGTCGTGATCTGGTCAGCGTCATCACGCTGCCAGGAACAAAATTGCCAAAATCCAACGTTATCGCACAAGGATGCTTAGTCATAACAAGCGAAAAACAGCGAGAACTCACGCATCCTCGTATCCGGATGGCAGTCGTTGAATCTCCAGCGGACAAGACTCTGGATATTGCATCATGGGATTTTGCTACAGCTATTGTGCAGACTAATGAAACTTATGTCGATGTCTCTCCGCGTGCTCTTTATTCCGCAAATTCATTAGACCCCCAGCGCTATTTGGCAGATGCAGACTTAGAAATCAGCAGGTTAGAAGAATTCTCTTCTTCCAACCTGGAGTTCATTGCGAACATCGTTCGAGCTCAAAACATTACAAAAGCAGAAAGTGAAGCTTCGGAAGATTTTCTCTACATGGCCAAAGAAGTCGCTATCGGAGATATCGATGAGTTTGGTTTTGTCAGAGCTCCTGAGAAAACAATTCTTGTTTCGAGGAATGGTGAAAAAAAAGCTACGCAAGCTTCTTTAAATGACGGAGATATCGTCCTGGCAATCAAGGGAAGCGTCGGAAAAGTAGGTTTGATCAGAAAGCCCAAAGATGAAAAATGGGTTGCAAATCAGTCTCTGCTGATTATCCGTTCTAGACCTTCATACTCTCAGGATTACCCAAATTATTACCTTTTCAGGTTCCTAAGCTCTGACTTTGTTCGCAAATACTTTGACTCCCGAGCCATCGGCGCCTACATCCCGAGTATCTCAATGACTGATGTACGCAGGCTGGACGTACCGCTGGTACCGGAAGCGTTCCTTGCCGAGCAAAAGAACAAGCTTGCTGAGAGTGAGGAAGCTCTCGCTACCATCAATAAGCTCAAGGAAAAGATCATCAAGTTAAAGCTCAACATCCATGATTTTCTAGAGGAATAACTTTATGGATACCATCTTCAACCTTCTCAAAGAAAAGATCGTTCTTCGCCGCAATCTCAATGATCCGAAAAGCGGACTGAATCAAACTAGTGATTGGATACTTCCGGACGGAAGCGTGAGTTTTTACTATCACAAAGACAAGAAAGGAGCGACAGGCCCCGGATTTGAAACTCAGATTTCAACCGATAACGGCTTTATTCTGCTCGGAGCGCTTGCCTCGAATTACTCTCTGCGCTACAGCGGCAGGTCTCCAAAAACAGGAAAACTGCAGAAGAATGCTATCCGGCTGTATTCGAAAGAAAGCGAATCCAATGCCTTCATTGATCGTCCAAGCAACGATTTGAGAGCTCTTCTCTCTCCTTGGAGGTCAGATCACCTAGAAATAAGAACGCTCAAAGAGCTCGAAGATCTCGGTGCAGAAATTTGGCAAAAAGCTATTTCTCCGCTTTTTGCGAAACAACGTTAGCAAGCAGTAAAAACTGGTGCCAGAAAAAGGCACCAATTTGGCGTTGAAAACATAATGACTCATCGCTCTTACGGCACTCACGGCTGTTTTTCAGGATGAGTTGCAATCGAGCTCTTGTTTGGGCCACAAAAGTTCAATCTGATAAATTTTGAAAGAGTGTTACTTTTTCAAATTAGAAGATGCTGCATCTTTGATCTGGTACTTAAGTGCCCTTGCCTTACCGAAGGAAACGATCCTTTTCTCATCTATCAAACGCCTCAGGTGAGATCGGATCGTCGAACGAGGGACCTTTAGTGCGTTTTCAAGGTCAGCTATGCCAACGCACGCCCCGTTTTCTAACAATTTCAAAATAGAAAGCGAAAGTTCCGGAACACCGGCCAAGAGATGCTCTTGAGAAACCTTCGACTCAAGAACCTTCATCTGGACTAAGAGACAATTCAAGAAGAAATCAAAGAATGATCGCCAGTCCGGATGCTCGTCCTCCATTGACAGCTGCGTCTGCCGGAGCTTCAAATAGTAGGCGCCCTTAGATTTTTCTATGACGGACTCAATAGACGAGAACGGAACATAAGCAAACCCGCTTCTAAGCAGGAGCAGCGTCGTAAGAACGCGTGATAATCGCCCGTTGCCATCCTGGAACGGATGAATAGCCAGAAAAGAAACGATAAAAACAGAGATGAGAAGAAGCGGATGATAGACGTGTCTTTCAATCTCTTCGTTGTACCAAGTAACCAGCTGTTCCATCAAGAAGGGCGTTTCAAAGGCTGGCGCGGTCTTAAAAACAATCCCGACGACCTTCCCGTCCTGCATGGCAGCGACAGAGTTTTCTATTGTTTTGTATTGCCCCATATGCCGCACATCCTTATCGCTTTGCCTCAAAAGCGACGTATGCAGCTGCTTAATCAGATTTTCCGACAGCGGCATGTCCTCCCAAGATGAATAAATCAACGAGAGCGTATTCGCGTAACCGGCAACTTCTTGCTCATCTCTAGTCGCAAACGATTGTTTACCGATGTTGCCCAGCAGCTCTTTGACTTGCGCATTGGTCAAAGAATTGCCTTCGATACGCGTGGACGAACCGATACTTTCAATCGTGGCAACCTTCTGAAGCTGAATGAGGCGTTCCGGAGCCAGGTTTCCAAAAGCCGTCCAGGCCCCTTTGAACTGATCAAGTTTCGACAACAAATCAACTTCGGAATGCGAGTATCGAAAATCGGCTAGATCTAAATTTAATTTCATGATTGCTCAATAGTTGCTCAATAGTTGCTCAATAGTTGCTCAATTCAAATAAATATTGCTCAATTCTTGCGCAATACTAAAAAGAGTTCAAGCTTATTCATCCTCTTTGGCACCCAACAGGGTGCCTTGATAGAGGGCGCTGCCCTCTTTCAATCTCCCGGGCAGGGACAGACGGCGTCCCTGCACCGCCGTATCCTGTTCTCAAACGCACGATGCTATAACGCAAGCAAAACTGGTTAACTCGGCACCCTCTGTCGAATTTTCAATTCTACAGAGCAGTGCCTTGTCTCTTGGTCTTTACGAAAAACACGCAACAAATTAAACGCAACAAAATAAAATAAGCAGAATCCGGTATAATTACCCCTATTCCTGTCGATGATCTTTGTCCCTTTCATATGTCGCTAAATAACTTGAGTAAAGGGTCCGTAATCGAAAGCTGATCGTGTCGATATCGTAATCAGATCGGAGTCGTTAACCCACTAACGGAAGTCCTGCGCTTTTCAAATGCAGAGGAGAGTTTCTTCATTCGGATTTTTCTGTTTGAGCTGAAACGTACCGTTGCTCCTTAAAACAACGAGAACTGTTCGAGCCGAGGAATAGCTTTGTTATGTGAACGTCGCCAAGGTGACCAGCACAAGTCCTCTCTCTTATTCCGTAGGAAACGGATTCGATTCGCCACGTTATGGCTTGACTATTCCGGCTGTTAGTAGCCGCGGAACTGAAGCAATTCAGAACTAACAAGGTCTCAAGGAACCTCAATCTTTGACGCCGGCTGCGTTACTGCCTAAGTTCTTATTCCGTTGAACTCTAAAAAAACAGAACCCGCACTTCACGGTGCAAGCTGATCAGTTTCTTTACTGGAGACTTTGGTCTTTTGAGACGAGCTTGATTCTTCTAAACGGTCCAGTGGATTCATCGGAATCCGCGTTGAGCGCTCTTGTTAGTGCTCGAATAGTCTTACAGATCATTCCCAATGGCAACAACAACGATTAATTCTTTCAACGCCCGAGAAAAGCTCCTACAGCTTCAGGATTTGCAGCGTATACGTAAAAAAGGGCGTTACTCCCGAAGCAGACTGGACCGATTCAAAAACGAGCTGCTGCAACTGCACGCTTGCGGCGCCACTCTTTCTCAGATCGCCTTGTTTTTGAGAGCGGAAAAACGAACGGTGGTTGCCCGCTCCACTATCCTCCGATGGCTAAAAAAACACGAATCGTCTTAGACAAGGCCAAGTCAGAAACTCAGGCAAAGAAAGCCTGCGCCATGATTTCAGAAAAAGGTCTCGTTCAGTCCATCTCGACGGGCAATACCTACCGGGACTGCCTAAAGGTTTTTTGCGACTTCATCAAACAAAATAAGTTCGGAGACTTGCGCCATGCAACCATTCGGACCGCAAAGTTATTTCTCGAACACAAGGCAGAAACCGTTACTCAGAAAAAGCTTGAGCAATACAAACAAGCCATTCAGGCCCTTCTCCACGCGAACGGAAGGCTCGACCTAAAGGCAAAACTTGAATCCGTCCAGTCAAAGGTTGAGACCGTCTTAGGACATCGTGCCTACACCGCCGAGCAGGTTCAGCTCGTCATGAACCACCAGAGCCAAAAGATGGCATTCTCCACAGAGCTGGCTTATCGCTGCGGCTTGAGAGCCCATGAGCTTCTGACGATTGAGCGTGCTTCGGACAAACCTGCCGACAAACGTTTTTACGCCGACGGCAGGGAAAAGAACCTAAGCTCAAAATTTGACGGAATGGGCGAAGGAGTTCGCTACGTCGTCACAGGAAAAGGCGGACTCACTCGCGAAATCTTCGTTCCGAAAAACCTAGCAGAGAAACTCGAACAGAAAAGACTCCAGGAGCCTGTTCGAGTGCGGGACAGAGGCGTGTTCTATGTCCAGAAATACGACCTCTCCGGCGGTAAAAAATTTACTGACTCGTTTGCTAAGGCGAGTGAAAGGGCGCTCGGGTGGTCCACCGGAGCACACGGTTTACGTCACTCCTATGCTCAGGAACGCCTTAAAAATCTAACAAAGAACTATGACTACGAAACGGCCAAAGAAACAGTCTCCCAAGAGATGGGGCACTTTAGGCCGGACATTACGGACGCTTATTTGCGATGACGGATTTTCTTGTATCTATTGCCGGGTGGCTGGGCGAGTTTCTTTTAAACTTTTTTGACTTTCTCTTCTTCCTAGCCTTCCTCCTCGGTCTATTTATCAGCCTTGGGCATGCTTTTGGGTATTCCATCCTCTCGGGGAAGGCGCAGAGAAGTTTAGGACTGGTTTTTCTTTGCGTACTTGCCTCCATCGTCCTATTTCCTACCGTCGTTTTCTATTACATGATGGACATCAAACAAGGAGTTTCATTGAGTCAAACATATTCGATGATCCTTGGCGCAAACGAGGTAACAAAGGCCACTTTCTTTTCAATTGCCATTTCCGCAGCCCTTCCGGCCCTTCTCATAGGATATTGGATGAATCCAAGCCTTGATCTGCCCGACATCAAGAAAATCGCTGAAGAGAAGGCTTCCGGACTTTTGGAAAACTGGAAGAAGCGAACGCTGTATGAACAGGAACGAAAAACTTCAGAATTAGAGCAACGAAGCCAACAGATCAAAGCTGAAGAAAAATCATTGAAAGAATTTGAGATAAAGCTCCGAGAGTACAGTCGCGAACTATCCGAGCAGCATACCGAACTTGACTCGGAAAAAGCCAAGGCACAAAACATGATTGCACAGGCTGAGGCCGCGATAAAAGAATCAGAAATCCGGGTCGAGGAGCTGTCTAAAAGCAACCTACAGCTAAAGAATCAGATTCAAAGATTGATACCAAAGAGCAGGCAATACTCAGAAATGAAGAATTTTATTTTGAGCCATATGTCAAAAGAAGAGGATCGGCAGAATTTCCTTCAATGGGACAAGCAATGCCTTGAGGATATTTCCGAAGAAATTCGTAAGAACCGAAAACGGAAGAAAGCGTGGCAAGAAATTAAAATCCAAAACTCTCCGGAAGACTAAATCTCGAGGATTGGCCGTGGCGGGCCGGTCGGCGCCGTGAATTTTTCCGGCGCTGAATAAAGCTAAAGCCGTCTAGCCCTGTGACGAGGGCGAAACGGCTTTGACAAGGGAGAACGTTATGGCGTGTCATAACATTCTTGCCTGCATTTTAGCATTCGTGAGGAGACACCGTCGGTTCTTTTTGAAACATTAGAACCGAGAAGGAGTCGAGAAGAAAAATAAGTTTTTAGAATAAAAAAGGAGAACCAACAGAAAATCACAATTGGTTCGTCCTTTTTGTTCAAAGAAAATTACCTGTTCCGATTAGACTGAGCCGCATTACCACGGCTTATCTTATGAAAAAACAGACGCTGTATTATTTCCAGCCATAGAAGCCCTTTACTGTGTCCCAAGCAACTTTTTGAAGAAAAGCAGCATCCTTTTCTTTTAAGGGTTTTTCACAGCCTCCAAGGTAGGATGAGCCTTCAGGTGATTTTTTCGTCAGTGCGGCAAGAATTGTCGCAGCTTCAAGATATGTTCCGGCGGCCGTTGGATGACGATTATCTGCAACCGTCATTTTCAATTCAGGACGTTGTTTAAGTGCATTGGCAAAAGCAAGACCGACCGGAATAACCATTGCGTTATTTTCATTGGCGACTGCAATGGTGGCGTCAGCCAATTGTTTTGTCATTTCCGGTTTATCAGCGTATGCCCAAGTCATGAGGAAAATAGGCTCGGCTCCAGTCTCTCTTATGTCTTTGCTGTGAATTGCCGCGTATTTTTTAAAGAACTTGGATAATTCCGGATGAATGGGGCCTTGGCTGTTGTCCTGAAGTACGACGGCTTCAAAAACTTTACCGTCAGGATACTTATTGAAACTAAGTTTGTTGCTACCGTCATTAAGTGTTGAGTAACTTGCAAGTCCGTCTTTTCGCAGATAAGTCTTAACGAGGTGCCAGTCTAATCCTGCTCCTCCGATAGTCGCCATGGTTGCACTCATCTTTATCCCTAAAGACTTGCTTAAACCGCTGATATAGCCGTTTACTCCACAGTTGTAGTACATGAAGGAGTTTCCGACTAAAAGTACCCTTGTAGGCGGTGTGCTTAACTCAGTGACTTTAGGCTTAACAGAATAGTCGGCGGCGAAAGCTGATAGGGATAATGAACAGAGTAGAGTAGCCAGAACCAGTTTTTTCATGAAGCGCTCCTTTAACGGGATATGTAAATTTTGAGCGGGGCATGGAATATGAAAGCTCAACGTTAATTTTGTTACTTTGCGTAAGCATTCAACTATGCAGAAATATCGCTCAGCATTAATGGTAGTACGACCGACGTATTAACGACATAGTGGTTCTTTTTGAAACTGATAGTTGCGCTCCTGTTGATGCTGACTTGCTAGCGTGAAAGAGCCTGCCCGGGTAACCGGGCAGGACACGTTAGCCTCAATCAGCAAAGGCTCGAGCAACTAGGGAGTTGAAACTGCTGCAAGGCGCAACGGTTATTTCTAATACATATGAGTGTTACCCATCAGCAGGATGTTCGACTTGTTTCCGACGGCCTCTCCCATCTGCTTACAAGTTTCTTTCGGTTTCTCGAAAACGTAACCCTGCTTGGCCCACTGATTTAAAACAGCAATCTGGGCGACGGAATTCAGGTACTTATCCTTCGGCTCCAACCACAAGCGCATACAAGCACCTTTAATAACGGCAGTATAGATAGTGTCAGTAATGCGAGCCTGAGGCAACACAATAACTACTGTCTCCTTCTTTTCTGCCCCTTGATGGGCAGTTATCGACGCCGGACTAAACGATTTCAGATCCTGTCCGAGAGCTTTAATTGCAGTATTTGGTGCCGCGAAAGCCAGAGAAGCCGCACACATAAGGGGCAATAGTAGTAATTTTTTCAATTTGTTCCTCCTGAAGATTTTTGAGTACTTTTAGATTATCGCCTAGTTACTCTCTCAGCTATGGAAAGTCACTTTACTCAACATAATGTGCCGTTATGTTGAGTAGAAAAAGCACTATGACAGTATCACCCCGCCATTTTTAGACGACTTTAAAGGCTTCCGAGAGAAGCCTTCTTGTTTTTTAAACAGTATCCGCTGTACAAATAAATTTTGAATTAGTAATACATTTTCAAAAAACGACCTGAAATTTGCTTTTTTGTACAGTAACTATGGACGAAAGACCACTGAAGAATTCTTTAACAAACGGAGATCAATGAGTATCCGACTTCACTTTGGTGCCGCGCAGCCAAAATCAGGCATTCTTCATCGTTTATCGCATATAGAAAAATAAAACCGGAAGACCCAAACGACACAATCCACTCCCGGTATTCCGGGTACTCAGGACAGATTCTTCCAATCTCCGGATATTGAGACAGTCGCTGCAATCCATCCCTTAATACTCTTTTTGCTCCCATGTAAGCTGCAGGACTCTTGGCTCGATAGAAGTTCTGAAGACGGGCCATATCGGCTAAAGCCTTAGGTGTCAGCTTTATTTGTGGCATTTAGGAACGTCCTTTTCATTCTCAGTTCCCCACGAGTCCATCCAAGCCAGACATTCATCTAAGGTGACATGTAAGCCGGTGGCTTTGTACTCTTCTTCAGAGGCCATTGCCTCTTGTATAAAGGCCATACGCTTTTCTTGACGGATCGCATAATCTTTCAGCGCCTCTATCATTAACCAATGAGGCGTCCGTTTCGTTAGATTAGCTAGTTCTGTATAACGACTTTTCAGATCGTCAGGAATACGCAAACTTGTTGTAGATGCCATGCTTGCCCCTTATATGTAATACTTTGTAGTACGGTGTGTCACACAGTATAAAACTTAATATTCTCAGCTGCACGACTATCTAGATACCGAGACAGTCAGTACGCACCCCTCAAAGAAAAAAGGACCAAAAAAGAAAGTCCTCGCGACACCACCGAACTCACCAGAAACCACAAGAATTTCAAGACGCTAGAACCGCGGGCTACTCGTCTCAAAGAGACGAAGAAACAGGGCTACTTGCCTCCGGCAGTAAATACACGGCTCCGCCAACAGATACCCGGACAGTCAGGGGACACCTCGCAACAACCGTTGCACGTGAGTCTTCGAAATCCCCAGCTGCTCTGCTATTCGACGGATTGAAAAGCCTTTTTCTGACAACGCCTTTACGGATTCAGTGTTGAACTCACGACTCTGAGCTCTCCTTTCCTTGTAATTCTGCATAGACCCGCCACCTCTTTCGCGCCTCTTCCGTTCAGTATCCAGCTCTCTTCTGAGCTCTTTTGAGTGAATTACTTTGAGCTGCCGTTGTTCTTCTTCTGTTATTTGAAACCATTCAATCAGCGTCTCTGCTTTCGGCGTATACAGCGGTGTCTTTTCCTGTCCGTTCCACTCGACGCGAATGCCTTTCATATGCGCCTTGAACTTCTCATAGACAGTTCCGAAATCTTTGGAGTGATACGTCCATGTCGGATCGATCTTCTGAGCTAAGAACTGAGCCTCCCGGTAAAAGTCTTTTAGCGTAACTTGATTTGAGAGCGCGAGGTAACTCAACATCTGCATGAGAAATCGATTCCTCATTCCCTCCTCGATACCGCCTCTTATTCTCAAAAGCGTGCGCAGATCCTCTAAAAACGCCCAATGAAGTGTTTCCAGACCGAATCCTATAGGTCTCTTCGTTTTACTCTTGTTGGCGTTTACAGGCGATTTTTGAGGCCTTTGCGGACGATCGAGCGGAAGTATTATGTCCGCCAGCTCATCAAAACCATACCGCTCAATTCCACCGCCTGCATTCCGATTCAAAAATACAACCCGACACTTTTGACCAGACTTAGTGTTGAATGTATTGACGAGTCTTAAAACTCTTGAAGCGTCCCTTGCCTGAGAATCTGCTCCGTATTGCTGCATTTTCTCCACCAGCACCTTCTCAACGGCGTTCCAGCGGGGAAGCGCCATTCGTGGCACGGGCCGCTCAAACAGCCACTTTGCCTGTAAGCCTCGTCCGGAGAAAACAATCACAGACGGTCGAGGGATGGACTCGGCATCGCAAAGACTCAAAAAGCTCTGTGCTATCTCCTCCGGTCTCCGGTGCTGTCCCCAAGCCAGTTTGTAGCTGTCTATATCCAAGAATGCAACCTGAATATCCTTCAGATTAACGACCCGACGACAAGGTGACTCAAAGGTAGCCTGACTGACGTAGACATCGTTTTTACAACCGGAAAAGTATTTTGATAAGGTACCGTCTTCGGCAAGCACGAACGGCAGTTTATCCAGTGTGTAGGAATGCTGGTAGGCCCTTCCTGAGGCATCTCTGGTCAGTATTGAGAAATAGCCGAACCGGGAAGAGTCTTGATACTGAGCGACTTCGGTTGACGCCGAAACCGTCAAATCGAGCTCCAGTTGTTGAGGGACCCGTGCAGATATATTAGTTTCTGTTTTATAATCTTTCATGTGTGTTGTAAGACCGCTTAATCGCGGCCTCACTGTTAATGAGTCCCGCCAACAAAACAGAACTCGTTACCAATTCAAAGCCTCGAAGCTACCAACTTCGGGGCTTTACCTTTTTATAGGTCTTCGCCTAACTTCCGATTTTAACCCACTGTCCGTTACAAAACGAGAAGAATTTCAGTGGTCAAGCTGCAACTGATTCCCGTTTCCTATTTGTCCTCGATGGCATCCAAATATTCAGAGAGTGCCAATTTTATAAAGCCGGAACGTGTCAGGCTTTTTGCCTTTGCCATCCTGTCACAGCGTCGGAGCAGAGTCTCTGGCACCTTCAGAGAAATCATTCTCATCCTGTCAGACTCTTCTGGCTCTGTTTCGGCATGCCTTTGAGCTAAAACTTTTTTTACCGTCTCTTCAGAAAGCGTCTTATGGTTATTTTCAGGTCTTATCGGCATCTGCATTTTTTATTTCCTTCAATATGTAAAGTATCTCTTTTGAATAATTTCTATTTAAATAATAGATAATTGATATTTATTTAAATATCTCAGAAGATAGATTTTCAAGTTCCTCACAAGCTTTCTTGTCTCTTGGCTTCATCTCAAATACAGATCGTCCGTTTCCGACTGCTTTCGCGTACGCCACCCGATCTGAAAGAGAAGTATTGAGGAGTCTGAAGTGTTTCATACCGTCTAGGATTGCCGCGGCTTCCCGGCTTTCTGCCGTTTTATCCATACGATTTAAGAAAGCCAACGTCTCAAATTTCGCTCCGAGATTCTGCGCATTTTCGATCACCGCTTCCAGCCGAGACAGAGACCAAACGTCATATGCTCGAGGCAATACCGGGATCACCAATTTGTCGCAGACCATCAATGCAATGCGGAGCGCATCGCTGTCGCGCCCTCCGCAGTCGATAATAATATCGTCCCAATTCTTAGCCTGAGCGCCCATCTGAGCCGCCAGTGCCTCTCCAGACGGAAAAGAGGAGCAAGCCAACGGAGGCTCAATCGAAAGCTGAGACCGGATAGTTGCAGTATCCAGCGCTGACTGCTGTTCATCTGCGTCAACCAGCCAAATACGTCTTTCCGGATAGTCTATTTGTCTTTGCAGCGCTAATTGGACAGCAGTCGTAGTCTTTCCGGTGCCTCCTTTTATATGAGCAATAACAACTATCACAATATCTCCTTAAGAAGCCTTTATAAATTGTAAGTATGCCATAATTAACATTAATTAATACTTATTATTATGAAATGCAGACTAGATCCTTCCCTGTAGACCTCGTTAATAGGGTCAGAAATCTGAATTTGGTCGATGTGCTCAACGCCCTCTGCACGTACTGTTCTCAAGACCGAACTTATGAACCGAAGAAGAACCCGGACAGTAAAGTTTTTATCGTCGAAGTCAACGGAAAAAGATTCAATAACTTGCTTATAACCGGGGACAGATGGTTTGATCTAGAGGCTAAAAAAGGAGGCGGAGGCGCCATTGACCTAGTCATGTATCTGCGGCAAATCTCTTTCGTACAAGCCGTTAAACTGTTGTCGTTACTGGAAAAAGAAAAAGCTGAAGAAGACGATCTTTAGTTATTAAAAATCATATCTTTTTTAAAAGTAAAGATATTTATAGTGATATGAAATAAATACATAACATATATTTATTAATAATCATGGACAGCGCAAAACAACGTCAAAACGCCAAGAAATTTATCAAAGAGTGGAAGGGCTACGAGAAGGGAGAGACCCAAAAATTTTGGATTTCTCTTTTGCAGGACGTCCTCGGTATCCCCCAAGCCGTTCGTCTTTTAGACTTTGAAAAACAAGTCGTCGTTGACGGACAGACCAAATTCATCGATGCCTATATCAAGCCGACGAAGATCTTGATCGAGCAGAAGGGCGCTTCCATCGATCTCAATAAAAAATATAAGCAGTCGGGCGGGGCAATGCTAACGCCGTTCGAACAGGCCAAAAGGTACGCTGCCGACCTCGGAAAGAATCTTTATCCAAACTACATTGTGATCTGTAACTTCAAAGAGTTTCAGATTCACGACATGAGCGATCCGAACGCGGAGCCTGTGATTATCAAGTTGGAAGACCTTCCAACGCAGGTTTATCGGTTAGCTTTTCTTGCCGATGTTGAAAAGGAAGTTACCGCGTTTGAGCAAAAAATATCTGTCGAAGCCGGTGAAATCGTCGGTGAGATTTATGACGCTTTGCTCGCTCAGTACGCTAACCCAAACAATCCGGACTCTCTTAAGAGTTTGAACAAACTTTGCGTCCGGCTGGTCTTCTGCCTCTATGCCGAAGATTCCGGTCTTTTCTCCACGCACTTGGAATTCCATGACTATCTCCGCAAATATTCCGCAGATGCCCGGACAGCTTTAATTCAGCTCTTCAAAGTCCTAAACACGACGGAAGATAAAAGAGATCCTTATTTAGCTGATGACTTGCTAGCCTTCCCTTACGTCAACGGAGGTCTTTTTGCCGATGAAGATATCGAAATCCCAAAAATCACTCCGACCATTGTGGAGTTAATTCTCAAGAAAGCCAGTGAAGGATTTGACTGGAGTCTTATCAGTCCGACAATTTTCGGGGCAGTATTTGAAAGCACCTTGAATCCGGAAACCCGACGGAAAGGCGGAATGCACTACACCTCCGTCGAAAACATTCATAAGGTCATCGATCCGCTCTTTCTCGACGAACTCAAGAAAGAGTTGGAGGCAGCCCGAATTTTAAAAGTCCCCGCAAAGAAAACTAAACGTCTTGAGGAATTCCGGACCAAACTCGGTAGTCTTACTTTTCTTGATCCGGCCTGCGGCTCCGGTAACTTTCTGACTGAGACATACACATCTCTCCGAAAACTAGAAAATGAAGCTCTTCGAGAGCTCTATCACGGAATGATGGCATTCGGTGAGGGACTCAATCCGATCTCTGTCCATATCAATCAATTCTATGGGATAGAGATTAATGATTTTGCGGTAACAGTGGCCAGGACTGCGCTTTGGATTGCAGAGTCACAAATGATGAAAGAAACGGAAGACATCGTTGGACAAAACCTTGATTTCTTGCCTTTGAAATCCTCGGCCCTTATTCACGAAGGCAATGCTCTGCGAGTAGATTGGAATGAGGTAATTTCTTCTTCAAGGCTAAGCTACATAATTGGAAACCCTCCTTTTGTGGGACACCAACACCGCAGTGAATCTCAAAAAAGGGACATGGATATCGTCTTTGGAGAGACGGAAGAGAATACAGGAAAAATCGATTATGTCGGGGCTTGGTTTAAAAAATCTTGTGACTTCATTCAACACACAAATATCTGTTGTGGGCTAGTAGCTACAAATTCCATTAGTCAGGGAGAAAGCGTAGGTGCTCTTTGGCGCCCTCTATTTAAAGAGGGAATAGAGATCATTTTTTGCTATGAAACTTTTAAATGGATAAGCGAAGCTACTGAGAATGCAAATGTGTTCTGCGTCATCATCGGCTTCCGAGACGGAAGAATGACCGCAATAGAACAAAAAAGAATTTTTAAAAAGGACGGTATCGTAATAGCAAAAAATATAAATGGGTACTTGGCAGATGCTAATAACGTTTTTATTGAAAATCGTTCTAAGCCCCGAAGTGGTATGCCGAAAATGATAAAAGGAAGCCAGCCCACAGATGATGGCAACTTCTTTTTCACAGAAAATGAATACAAGGATTTCATTCAGAAATATCCTGAGATGAAGCCTATGATTAGGCAGTTTCTAGGAGCTCGTGAGTTTATTAACGACACTAAGCGTTACTGTCTTTGGCTTCAAGGAATTCCAGAATCTCGCTATAAAAAAAATAAGGAAATAATTTCCAGATTAAAAAAAATTGCGGAATTTAGAAAAGGGAGTCCAACAGAATCGGTACGAAAGGATGCAGAAAATTCTGCTTTATTCACTCAAATAAGGCAACCGAATAATGACTACCTCGTGGTTCCCAGTCACACGGGAGAAGGAAGAAAGTACATACCCATAGGATTTGTCCCTTCTAACATCATCTGTGGGAACGCAAATATGCTTATTCCAACAGACTCAAAGTATATATTTGGAATACTAGAGTCTTCGGTTCATATGGCTTGGATGCGGAGGGTTGCAGGCCGACTAAAAGGTGACTACAGATACAGCCCTATGGTCTACAACGAATTCCCCTGGGAAAAAGGCATATCGGATTCGCAGAAAAAGAAAATCGAAGAATGTGCAGAAAAAATTCTTGAAGTAAGGGAAAAATACTCCGACTGGAGCCTTTTTGATTTATATGGTTCTTCCATGCCTCTTGATCTCAAAAAAGCGCACGAAGATAACGACCGAGCGGTACTCAAGGCATACGGATTAACTTCTAAAGCCACCGAGCAAGAGATTGTGAGCAAACTGTTCGAGCTTTATGACAAAGAAGCCAAAGAGATCGAGCAAGAGAAAAAGAAAGAAGAAGAAAAATCGAAAGCAGCGTCAAAAAAACGCTCCGGCAAAACTAAGTAGACCAAATACGACAAAGCCCGCGCTGGTAACACGGGCTGAGTCAATCTTATGAGGTGGGGAGATGATCCAAACATTTCCATCCTCGTGGGAGATTATCGCACACAACACTATCATCTGGACAGGGGACGTTAATCTTGATTACAAGATCGTTCTCGTCTTGGTGTTGCTTGCGGTAATCCGTACACGACTGTAACCAAAGACAATAAGGCCGGCCTCGAAAGAGGTCGGCCTTGTACGTTTGCCCTATTAGGTCACTCTTCAGGCAGCTCTAACAAGTCTTCCAGGTAGTTATGGGGGCCTTGGTTCCACCCCGTTAAGACGTTTGCGACCGAATCTGCAGCGTTGATCATGCAGTACTTAACTACTGCCTTCTTATAATCAGGGTTATACGAGGAGTTACTACAAATCTATTGGAAGTATTGCTACTTAATTTGGCTTGTATTTCTTGAAATTTTTGTACTTCTTGTGTTTGCTTCGTAATGTTTTTCTACTCTTTGTGTTCTCCCCTTAGTTCTTTTAATAGTATTTTATTTGTTGTTTATTACAACTGTTTTAATAATTTAAATAATTAGTTTTCTATTTGAGAAAGTTTTTCAATTACAAAAACGGCAATAGTATTCCCTGTAGGTTGTACTTACTCCGTTATCAAAACGCAATGCCAGGAACAGCCTGCGACCCGCTTCAAAATGCTTTTTGCATAAGATTGGAAGACTCACTCTGCTGCCTCCTTAAATGATGTTATTATTTTGAAAAAGTATGACTTTTTCAAAATAAGGCGATCTTATGAAAATCAGCAGAAGAAAGAGCAAACTCAACAGACAGCGTTACATTCAAATTCCGTTGCTCAACACCAATAAAGTCTCTGAGATCAAGTGGGCAGAGTGTTATTTAGCGATGGAAAGGCTGTTCAGAAAGCTTGGCATTAACGACAGAAAACTTTGGTCGGCCACATACGCTTCAGATGACTCATTGTTGCCCGAAGCGCCCAAGAATATGTGGCTCGGTTACTACAAGTGGTTGAATTATTTCTACGGCTCCGGGATCTATATCGTCAAACCGATTCGAGAGCTACCTCTGCACCTAGAGGAAACTCAATACATAGCAAGAATTACAGAAAGAGAAGACAACAAATTCGACTTCTACTACTCCAATGATGAGAAGGTTACCCTGGATGACCTTGATGATGTTGAGTTTGTCGGCAAAGTCCAAATTTTCAAAACAGAAGAGGAATTGATACCCTTCTGGTTCAAGCAGAAAGATCAATTTTCGTTTCTGAAATAAAAATTCCCGAGTGTCAACCTAGATATACTTGGCACCCGGGGCTCAAATGACAACAGTTTCTAGAGAACTTTCTCCTGTTTTTCGGACCTATTTCCCCTGTACTATTCTTTGATTCCTAATCTTTGCTGAAAGCGTTTCTGGCTTTATTCAGTAAAGACCTAATTTGCTTTTTAATTACCTGATTTTTTGCCCGTAAATACATCATCTACCCACGCCCGATTCCCAGATGAATCATCCATTATTTCTCTCCACGTGAGAGCTTTGAGGTCAGGTACTTCCCTTGCTACCGTCCCGTACCCTCCTCCTATTTTTACTGCTGCTTTTTGGAGAATCCATGTCTTTCCTGTTTGGGTATCAAGTTTTATGAAAACATCTCCATTAGTAGTAATGACAAATCGCTGTGGGTTGGAATATCCCTGTGCATAAGCAAGGGATGAAGCGAATACAAAAATAAGTGGAACCAAATATTTCATAGAATATTTCCTTGAGTTAATGGAAATTATTATTCCACACTATCAGCCTGGGTCAACAAACCCTCTCAACAATAGCAGGTTCAAGCATAATGCTCTGAGATGCTGTTCTTCAATGTTCTTTTATTGAATAAGTGACGACTCCGATAACCTCCCATTCCTGACCAAATTTCGGATGAACAGGTTTATAAATCGGATTGAAACTGTCAGGAGTAAGAAAGAACTTATCGCCCTGCTTGTTAAAGCGTTTGACAGTGAATTCGTCATTTATTCGCATGATAACAATATCGTTATTCTTGGGCGTCAGAGAACGATCCACAATTAAAAGATCGCCGTCGTCAAGCCCTGCTTTGTTCATGGAGTCGCCCGAAACTCTGACGAAAAACGTTGAAGGCGGATTCGGAATAAGAAACTGATTCAGATCAAGCGCGTTGTCCACATAGCTTTCCGCCGGGGATGGGAATCCCGCTTGGACATACGAGCTGAATAAAATGCAGGCGCAAGGTTCGGGATTGAGGGCTGCCAACACAGCCGCCGGCGGCAAAGAAGAGTTTTGAATCAGTTGCATCATTTTTATCATTTTTGAAATAGTAATACTTTTTCAAAAGTATAACCTCTTCATCCAATTTTCTACAAATTCGACTTGCTCATTTTGTCGGATAAGTTTGCTTGCGACCTAAATAATTCAAGAATTTCCTCTCCAAATTTTCATCGCAAAACCCTGGCGCTCTACAAAGGCATTTAAAGACAAGTTTTTTCTCCAATCCTCGAACGTTTCTACCAGTGCCGTTGAGGGACGGTGCTGATCGAAACGTTTGAGTTTCTTTTTTCCTTGGAGAAAACATATGAACAAAATCTTTAAAAAAGTTTGGAACAAACGGCGGGGATGCTTCGTCGCTGTTTCCGAAGCTATGCCGGCAGCAAGCCAAAGCTCCAAGACAAGTGTGATTGTCGGATCGGCTTTGTTGTTATCAAGCATGATGACAGCCAACGCTGCAACGATCAACGGCAACGCCTCGTGGAACGATATTGCTTTCTCATTTCATGACAATGGTTCCAGCATGATCCGTTCGGATTATGTAATCAACGGCAGCTTGACAGTACCTTATCGAGGACAAACAGGTTGGAGTTTTATTGCCTTTGATTGCTCACACGGAGATACAGGACGCCCCGTCCAATCTCTGACTGTCAGAGACAACATGACGATTGATAATCAGGCGATTCTCATTCTAGCCGGACACGGCTCCGGCAGAGGAGGATCGAACGGCACCTTAGCCGTCGGTGGAGATTTAAACCTTAACAGCTCTCTTTATTTTGGCTTGGATCGCGGGGGAGAGACCGGCTCTTTACAAGTGAACGGAGTCTTACGGCTAGTGCAGTCCGGGACTCTCGCCGACAGTCTTAACGGAAATACGAACCCAAAAATCTCGTTGAATGCTAACGTTTTAGACACCTCGGGAACAGTTGACTTTAAATCGGGTACCGGGTCTGTAAATTTTGGAAAGGTCATTGTCCGGGGCGGAAACTATGTAGAAAGTTCTGCTGTTCCTATGACCATTTCTCAGGGACTGGAACTTCTGGGCGGAACCTTCGTAAACCGCAATCCTATTGTCGTCGGTCAGAATGTTGGAAGTTATCTGACCCTTGGCGGAGGCCATTTCAGCAATGCCCAGACGTTGGGTATTAAGAATAACGGTAAAGTTTCGGTAACGGGCGGAAATTACAACTTCGCAACCTTGTCAAAGGAAAACGGTACCCTCACAAATTTTGGCACTTTATCAGTTACGAATTTCAATCAGTCCGGCGGTTCAACCAAAAATTCGGGAACTTTAACCATCGGTAATTCCAATTTGGGCGGAACACTTGAAAATGTCGCCAGATTAACGCTTACGGGCAATGTCACAACCCGAGGTAACCTTACCAGCACCGGAACGCTGACGAATAACGGCAATTGGACGGAAGCAAACCGCTACACAATTACCAGCAACCTGCACAACACCGGAAGCATTAATTTCCAAAACGGTTTCCATATCCAAAACGGATTCATGACTTCTTCCGGAACCATCCAAACGAATGACGCTTTTAACATTTTTGATTCCCTCGGTACAACAGGACAGCAAGACCTTCATTACGTCGCTTTAGGTTCAACAGTCCCGCAGGACGTAAAGACCAGCTTGACGGATTTCTTTCAAAAATATTTGCCGGGCACACTTGCCAAGTCGCTCGTCGGTCATGCCTCTTTTACGGCTGGAAAAGTCATCGTCTCAGGCGTAACGCTGACTCAAACTCAGCATGACGATTTGGTAAAGGTATTCAAAGACAAGTTTTTTAATTTGAAAGCCTCTGCGTAAGATAAGATTTTTTGAAGAAAATGCTCAACACCAACCCAAATACTTCTCAAAAAAAGAATCCCGCTCTTGCCTACCTTTCCAGGCTCGGTTCTTCCCGTTCGGTGATCACGATTTCCAATTGTCTGAAGCACATCGCTGTCATTCTCGGATCTTCAGATATTGAATCTGCTGATTGGGCGAAATTAAAACGCAATCATTGGACGGAAATCAAGAAAACACTGACTGAGAAAGGATGCAGCGGTGCAACACAAAATCTTTACCTGACTGCCTTCAAGACAGTGGCAAAAGAGGCTTGGACGCTCGATCTCATTCCTCAATCGTCTTACCTGAAAATTCAGGCGTTGACAGGCGTCAAATATGAAAGGCTGCCAAAGGGTCGCAGTCTGTCCGGAAAAGAAGCCGGAGGTCTCTTGGCCGCGTGCGACGACGGCACGAATCAAGGCAAGAGAGATAAGGCTATGTTTGCTCTAATGCTCGGATGCGGTTTGAGACGGGCTGAAGTAGTGCAGTTGGAAATGAAAAATTGGGACTGCTGCAACCGATCTTTTTGTTTTATCGGAAAAGGCAACAAGGAGCGCCGAGTCTTCGTTCCCAAGAAAATCGACAGGATCATTGACGAGTGGCTCATGGCGCGGGGTTTGGAAGACGGAATATTTTTTCCTCGAATCTGCCCCGGCGCAGATAAAAGCAAGCTCCTCTTCAGAACAATGCAGCCGTCATCAATCTACAGGATTCTTCAAAAAAGAGCGGGATTGGCTGAATTGGGGAAGGTTCGCCCGCATGACTTGCGCAGGACATTTGCCACAAGGATGCTTGAACAGGGATGCGATCTTTTTATTCTTCAGCGGGCTATGGGGCATACCTCTGTTGCCACAACATCGCGATATGACTATCGCGGGGAAACAAGTCGTGAAGAAGTTTGCAAACACCTGGATGTGTTTCTTTGAGCCTCAGAAAACCGAAGCACAAAAATAAGGGAGAGATTTTTTGGACCTCTCCCTTTCTTGGCAGCCGCCTCAGAAGAAGCGGCTTGGGTTTATGTTAGAAGCGATAACGGGCTTCAAGCTTGAACATATGGTCGGCCTTACCCTTCGTACCGCCGGTGAAGCCATAGCGGACGCCGATGGTAGCCGGGCCCTTGTCAGCCTGGACGCCTAAGTTCACGTTCGTACCGAACTTGCCTGCAAATTCGCCGGAGAGTTTGTCGCTGACACCATTGAAGTTGGACAGTTTGGTCTTCTGCTTCGTATCGCCGAACTGCGGGATGACGGTTACGTCGGCCTGCGGACGAACGTTCCAACCGGAGCCTGTTGCAATGTCGGTTCTGACCGCAACGCCAATCGGGAGCTGGAAGGTGTTCGTGGCATCGGCCTTGTTGCTCCAAACCTTCTTACCGTCAACCTTCGTATCGTAATTGCCCGACTTAGCCCAGACGTATCTGAGACCGGCGTGCGGAACGATATTGGCTTTTCCGGCGGGAATAGTCGCTTCGGCACGAGCGCCGAGACTGAACATATTCGTCTTGACATCCGCATCAGCCTTATTGAATCCGGCTGCATTGATCGACTGAGTAATATCAGAGGAGTTGTGCATCCAGCTCAATGTACCGATGAGGTTGACCTTTTCGACCGGAGCGTAAGCACCGTAGGCGTGCAGACCGAACGAGTTGTACTTGTTCTTTGTCTTCAGAACGTCGCCTGTGGAGTCAAGCGAACCGTGGTTGTAGCTGAAGGCGGCGCCCAAGATAATCGGTTTGTCTGCGAACTTGCGGTCGTAGCCCATAACCAGACCGTAGGCGTTTGTATCGAATCCGGCTTTAGAAATACCGGTTGCGCTGCGGCTCTTGTATTTCTGTTTGCCGCCGATGACATCAACCCAAAGATCATTTCCGCGATCCCATTCACGCATGACGCCGTATTCGGTGAAGGCGTCGTTTCGCATGGAAACTCTGCCCTCGATGGAGTCGGCAGCCGTGTTGAGGTCGTTCATGGAAACGCTCATAGCGCCGCCCGCAAAGGCGATATTGGCAACAGAGTTGATGACTTTGGTCTTACCGGCAACATCCAGCTCTTTATCGCGTAGAACGCGGCAAACAAAGTCCGCTCCTGCGTCGCCGCTCTTGCAGTGCAGCAAATCGTCGTTGGCGATATTCGGAATTGCAATGTCGGGATAGACAGTGCGGACATCAGCCAATGTCGCGTTTACCCAGATCTTGGACGGATCATTGTGCAGCGTCAGAATCCAGTTGATGCCGCTGCCGTCTTGGGGCAGTGCATAGAGGTTCTCACCTGTCCAGCCGCCGGTCCACATTCCGTTAGCCTCGTTTCCGCCGGTAATGTAGCCGTTGACAATCGTGTAGTCGCCCACCTCTTCGATATTGCCGAGAACAAGGTTCGCACCCGGTTCGACGGTCACTTTCGCAATATCGCTTGTGGTATTGAATGCGCTCTTACCGTCTGTCAGGATGGAGCTGTCAATAACGGTCAAAGAGTCTTTAGCGAAATACAAATCACCGTTTCCGATCTGGACGTGCGTATCTTTATCCGTCCAAACGTTTGGACCTACGGCAATGCCTCCTCCCGGACCGGTTGTCACGTTATTGGTAATAACCAATCGGCTCGGTGTGCCGCCCGGCACCGTCGGAGATCCGATGGAATCGGCCCAGTCAAGGCCGCCTGTAGGTCCGAGATTGAGATCTCCGTTATTTTTCACGTAGATGTTCGTGTCGATCACGTCGTCCTTCGGATTGATTTCAGCCTTGACGTGGTTTTCTTCGGTCGGTTCTCGGTCGTTTCCGATAACAAGGTCTCCGCCGTTAAGATCGGTTTCCTCGGCTTTCAGACTGCCGCCGTCAATCTTGACGAGACCGTCGTCAATGGTGAGTTTGCCGGTCTCAATATCTCCCGTGTTGTTCACGTCGCCGCCCGCAACAACAACGTTGTTCCAGATCGACGTGCCGGAGTTATTGTGTTCGCCGTCCGGGTCAATCGTCAGGACGTCTCCTTTTTCGTACCCGGAGTTATTCGACGTTCCTCCGCCCTGAATCGTCATATCGTCATATTCAGATTTGCCTTGGTTGTCGAGTGTCCCGGAAACAAGGGTATCGGTAACCTTGGTAGCGTCAACTTCACCCTTATTGGTCTTGTCACCGGCTATAACATACTTGTCGTTAATGGTCTCTTTGCCTCCTTCTTCCGTAGTGGCCGAGCCTCCGACTTGTATGGTCTGGTTGTTCCAGATCGAGGTACCTGAATTGATATGCTCACCGCCGTCTTCGATGGTAAGGATGTCGCCTTTCTCGAAGCCCGAGTTGTTCGAAATTCCGCCGGAAGCAACGGTCATATCGTCATAATTCGAAGTTCCTTGGTTGTCGAGTGACCCGGAAACCTGAGTATTGGCAACCTTCGTTGCGTCAACTTCTCCTTTGTTGGTGCGGTCACCCGCAATGTCATAAGTATCGTTGATTGTTTCCTTGCCGCCGACATCAACAGTTGAAGTTGCTCCGGTTTGAACCGTGACATTGTTCCAAATCGAGGTGCCGCTGTTGGTGTGCTGACCGCCGTTTGCCACTGTCAGAATGTCACCCTGTTCAAACCCGGTGTTTTCCGATTTACCGCCGCTGGCAACGGTCATGTCATCGTAGTTAGCAGTTCCTTCGTTGCGCAGCAGACCCGCAACAGTTGTCACGGCAGTCTTGGTGGCATCAAGAACAGCGTCTTTGCCCTTGTTGACAAACTCACCGATCACATCGAACACAGTACCGACATCGAGCTTGCCTGCGTTTTCGCCTTTGCCCTTATCGGCAACGGTGACACCGTTCCAAATAGACGTACCGGAGTTGGTATGAGTTCCTTCAACGGTGAGGATGTTTCCTTTTTCCGTACCGCTGTTATTAGAGCTGCCACCCTCGGCAATCAGCATATCGTTGTAATTGGCATTGCCTTCGTTGGCGTGCGTGCCGGATACCGTTACCTTGTCCACCTTGGAAGCGTCCAAGACGGAATTCTGGCCCTGATTCAGGAAATTTCCGGTGACATCAAAGACCGGAAGATTTCCGTCTTTTTCGTCCAGAGACAGTTTCCCTTCGTTAACGGTCGAACCGCTGCCGGTCAGGCTGTTGGTGTGCAAAATGGCATTGGAGTGAACGTGAACTTTGCCTTCGTTGGCAATTGTCCAATCTGCAAATTCACCGTTCTTGGCTTCCAGAGAGCCGTTTTCTCCGACATTGGAGGAAAGAATCCAACCGACAGTCGGAGTAACGCCGCCGTGGGAACCGAACGTAAAAGTACCGTTATTCACGTCAATGGAGCCGCCGTCGGCAGAATCCTTCAGCAGTTTATTGGCATCATCACCAAAAGAACCTTCAGGAATTGCATTGACAGCATTGCCGACAAGAACCAATTCCTTACCGCCTTCGATTGTGACTTTATCGGTATGGGAGACATCTTTGAATCCCATACTAATATTGATCGAATTGGTATTCGGATCATTGGACTCGGCACCAATGATCAAACCTTTGATCGTCTGAGAAGCATCCGTGTCTTTGTTGTACTCATCGGCAAACTCATTGTGCAGAGTCGTCGTGTTGAGCACAATGCCGGGGTTCAGAACGACATCGAGTCCTTCTATTTCCAAATCGTTGGCAGTTGTGATAGTGAAGGGCGCGGTCATCTGTCCCAAGAAATTGATGGTCAGATTAGCTGCGTTTTCAAATGCATTCGCAATTTTGTCGGTGACGCTGACAATCAGCGAAGCGCTGAAATAGTCGTCGTCCAACGCGAGGTTGCCGCTCTCAACATTAAGACCGATTTTGATCTCATCTTTAACTGCGCCGACGGTAGTTGCAGAAAGCACTGTGGTCGGAAGCTGTACGGTGCCTGTTTCGGCGTCCGATGCGTCGATACGAATAGCCTCAGTCGTTACAGAGCCGAAAATTTGATCGGCACTTGTCTGAAGAACGCCGCCCTGAAGATTAATAGTGTCAGCCTTCGTTCCGTCAAGTTCGATCTTGGCAACGTCAAGAACGCCGCCCTCCATGATATTGACAGTCGTATCGCTGTTGACTACGCC